>Ga0209542_10011309_pt1 | contig 15850 bp, 17 predicted proteins | sample RifCSPhighO2_01_FD_184028 | JGI IMG/M metagenome (GOLD analysis project Ga0209542, IMG submission 184028) | Soil microbial communities from Rifle, Colorado - Rifle CSP2_plank highO2_0.1 (SPAdes) (version 2) | ecosystem: Environmental > Terrestrial > Deep subsurface > Rock core/Sediment ... | reverse complement strand
TGGTGTAGACGATTAACTATCGGCACTATCCGGACTATCATACAGCACTTTCGATGCTGTGACCCGGGTTCAAATATCCAAAAGGGAGACCACAAATCCCTTGGATTTGGGAGTCCCGGCCGGGGCAGTTTTTTTTAATTCTTATTTTGTTTTGAAAAAGAGAATGTTCTCTAAGTGTCCATTTTTCTAAACACCTGCTAAAGATAACAAACATCCCTTTTCTTTCACGTAAGATATAAAAAGAAACCTTCTTCTAACTACTTTGATAGTTGTTTTCTAGACCGTGATAACACACCTGCAGGAACCCTATAAGCCAGTACACATTAAATCCGTCCTTCATCCTCTTATTAACCAATGGTTCTTCTCAAAATTCAAGGAATTCTCCTTGCCGCAGCTCTATGGCGTCATGGAGATCCATAACCGAAAAAATGTTCTCATCTCCGCGCCCACAGGCTCCGGAAAGACGTTAACGTGTTTTCTCTCCATCCTTAACGAACTCGTTGATTCCTCATTGAAAGGAATTTTGGAAGATAAAGTCTATGCCGTCTACGTTTCTCCGCTGAAAGCCCTTAATCAGGACATAAAAGTTAATCTCACCCAACCGTTGGAAGAACTAGAACGACTGTCAGAAAAAAAATTAGGCATCCGCGTGGGGGTGCGAACGGGCGACACTACAGCGTATGAAAAACAAAAAATGCTCAAAGATCCGCCGCATATTCTGATCACCACTCCTGAATCTTTGGCAATCCTGCTTAATTCACCCAAATTCCAGACGCATCTTGGCAATGTGCAATGGCTGATCGTGGATGAAATTCATTCCCTGGCGGAAAACAAGAGGGGCGTGCATCTCGGCCTTTCCCTGGAACGCCTGCAGAAAATTTCTCCAGGAGTGACGAGAGTGGGATTAAGCGCGACGATTGCCCCATTGGAGGATATTGCCCGGTACTTAGTTGGCTATAATGGCGATGAGGAGCGTGACTGCGGCATCGTCGATGTGCAGTTTCTGAAAGAGATGGATCTCAAGGTTATAAGTCCCGTGCGCAGTCTGGTCGATACGGATTACCTGCTGAAACATCACAAGATGTACGATACGATGCACGAGCTTATCCAGCAACATAAAACAACACTTATTTTTACCAATACCCGAAGCGCTACAGAACGGGTGGTGCATAACCTCAAAGAGATGTATCCGCAATATTACAATGGCGAGAATATCGCTGCCCATCATGGCAGTCTAGGCAAAACAAACCGCTTTACCACGGAACAAAACTTACGTGATGGAAAACTGAAAGTGGTCGTCTCTTCTACATCATTAGAATTGGGCATCGACATTGGCTATATAGACTTGGTTATTTGTCTGGGATCGCCCAAATCAGTAGCCAGACTGTTACAACGCGCCGGTCGAGCGGGGCATCAATTACATTCCATCGTCAAAGCGCGGGTTATTGTAATGGACAGGGATGATCTTGTGGAATGCGCTCTTCTGCTGAAATCAGCGGTAGAAAAAAAGATTGACCGCGTGCATATCCCAAAAAATGCTCTCGACGTCTTGGCGCAGCACATCTATGGCATTGCCATTAATCAAACGATTAATATTTATGAACTGTTCCATCTCATCAAGAACACTTTTTGTTATCATACTTTAGAATGGTCTGATTTCTTTGAAACGATCAAATACCTTTCCGGAGAATATGTCAGCTTGGAAGAGCGCCATGTCTATGCCCGCATCTGGCACGATCCTGAAACGGGAATGATCGGGCGGAGAGGCAAGATGGCGCGGATCATCTACATGACCAACATCGGCACGATCCCTGAGGAAACCTATGTGACGGTTAAAATTGGCGAACAGATTGTCGGGAAAATTGATGAAGGGTTCCTGGAACGGCTACGGCCGGGAGACGTGTTTGTTCTGGGAGGAAACGTGTACATGTTTAAGTTCAGCCGCGGCATGACCGCGCAGGTGTCTACTTCTGTCAGCAGGCCTCCAACTGTTCCGAGCTGGTTCTCGGAAATGCTGCCGTTGAGTTTTGACTTGGCGATGGAAATCGGCAGATTCCGGAGATTAATGGAAGACCGTTTTGCCAACAACAAAAGCAAGGAAGAAATTCTGCAATTCATCCACGAATATCTGTATGTTGATGAAAATGCCGCGGAAAGCATCTATCACTATTTTTATGAACAGTTTCATTTCAGCGTGATTCCCAGCGACAAAAAAATTGTTATTGAAACGTACACTGATCGGGGCAGAACGTATGTCCTTTTTAATACGTTGTTTGGCCGGCGTGTGAACGACTGCCTTTCTCGTTCTTTAGCGTATGTTATCGGGAGATCACAGCATCGAGACGTGGAAATAGGCATCACCGATAACGGTTTTTATCTTTCTGCGGAAAAGACGTTTAATGCTATCCGGGCTTTCGAATTGCTGAAAACAGAAAACTTCCGTACTGTTCTCGAGCAGGCTATTGAACGAAGTGAAGTTCTCCAGCGGAGATTCCGCCATTGCGCCGCCCGTTCATTGATGATCTTGCGTGATTACATGGGCCGGAAAAAAAATGTCGGCCGGATGCATATCGGCAGTAAAATCTTGTTCAATGCCGTGAAACGCATCAGCAATGATTTTCCCATCCTGAAAGAAGCAAGGCGGGAAGTGCTGGAAGATCTCATGGATTATGGACATGCGCAGGAAATCATTGATGCCGTTGTTGATGGAAGAATTGTCCTGAAAGAAGTTCAGACCGGCATGCCCGGTCCGTTCTCTTTTGGCTTAATTGTTTCCGGATATAACGATGTGATCAAGATTGAAGATAAGCATGAATTCCTGCGGCGGATGCATCAAACTGTGCTTGCCAACATTCAACTGAAGCAAGGGAAGAAAAAATTGCAGGAGAAAAAAGAAGAATTTTCGTATGCCAAGCTTTGGCAGGAAGCACAACTTAAACAACAAGAAGAAAAAGACCTGCAGAAAGAGAAACTGAAAATGCAGGTATGGAATTTGAAGCATGTTCCTATCTATGCAAAAGAAGAACTGGTTAAATTGATTGAATTTGGCAGCATGCGCCAGGATGTGCTGAATGATTGCAAGAAATACCTAAAAGAGATTGAAGAAGGATGGCCGGAAGAATTGAAGACGTTTGTGTTAGGGAAAATTACTGCGGCTTAATCTGGAAGTATATCTTGTACAGTAATGTTATATTCTTGTAAAATACCCCTATACTTTTGTTGTAATTGATCGTAATTCCAATATCTTATTCCTTTTGGAACTGGCAGCTTATTGTCTTTATGAAATTGAAGAATCCATCCGCATAAATAATCTATGTCTCTATCTGGAGTTATTGGCGATTCTGTTCTTCCGGGAATTTTGATGTGCTTCTGTTCTTGCTGAACCACCTGATCAAGGCTTGGGGCTTGTTCTGTCTTCCGAACTGGCTGTTCCCATAATAGTAATGGTAATTGTGTCATGGTTTCGTGATAGGCTGCTTCTTTATAAATGTTTCCATAGTTTTGTAACTAGCTAGTGACTAACTAAATAAAGGTGTAATGCGCAAGAGTCAGTGAATTTTTCTCAGCCCCTTACTTCTTACACTAATTTCCCAACAAAAATATTATGCTTGTCGCGCACTATTTTTACTTTTATTTTTTTCTCTTTGACAAATTCACAGCCGGGAACAGAAATATTTCTTTCCTGCGCCACCGCAATCACCGAGTTTGGAAACCGGTCACGGCATTTTATTGTTGCCGTAATAACGTCTCCTTCCTGAAATGGTTTGGACAATTCTTTTGTTTTTCTGATATTGAAATCTTCCTTCTGCAATCGTAATTTGATAGTATGTTTTTTTTCTAATTCTTCTAACTGTTCATAAAACTGATCCCATGCTATCTCCTTTGCTGGATTTCGCCCCGTTTTATACCTCAGGAAATTCTGGATGCCTAAGATTGGTTGTTTTGGCAATGATTTAATCCAGACAATTATTTTTTCCATCTCTTCATTATTCCATCCCTCTGTCAGCACGGGCGCGACGATCACTTTGTTAATTTTCTCCGTCGCATAGGCAATGACCTCAAGAACGTGTTTGAGATTGTAGGTTTTTGTTCCGGCAATTTTTTTTGCGGTTTCTTCATCAAGCGCATCTAATGAAAGATTAAGTTGTAATTTGGTGATTGTTGCCAGTCGGTCAATCATCTCCTTATTAAGCAGTGTTCCATTTGTGTCAATAGAAATGGTGTGCACGTTCTCCATGGCCTGTAAATCTGCCAGTAACGATTCCATGTCTGCATACAAGAAAGGTTCCCCCTGCACGCCGACGTGTATTTCCACCGGCTCGGCCGCAAAATCAATCAGTTTCTGCAGCTCTTCAACAAGATATTCTTTCTCCACAACAAAATCGTTTTTGGTGCTTGACAATCCTTCGGAAATGGAACAATAGACGCAATCCAGATTGCATGACGTTACCGGTTTAATTTCGATAATCGAGGAATTTCGGTAGACAATGCCAAAGGCAACATTCCCCAGAAGAGGAATGCCGGAATTACGATGGATGTAGGTTACTTTATTTCCTGTCAGCTTATTGCTAAGGGAGGAGAAATATTTTTCGAGCAAATAGGAGAATTTGATTTCTGCTTTTTCCTGGTTGAGATCAAACTGAATGGTATGAGAATCAGGGAGAGTGAAATGAGCAATATGTTCCACTTCTTCTTTCGGGATTGTTGTTTTAAACAATCGTAATAAAGTAACGTGCAATTCCTCTTCTGTTTCCGAAAAGGAGATAGTTTCAAATGATAACATTGCCATGGCGTTTTTTTGTTACTCCATTTTATAAACTTATTGGTGGTGACAAATTGCTTCGTCTTTCTTTAAGAACACCACAACAATCTTTAAAAAATGCTCTTCTCTCAGCTAGTTGTGGCCGAAACAAAAGAAGTGAAACCAGCAGGTATTCTGGATATTGAATCGTCCCAACTTACTCCTGGCATGCAGCAATATCAGGATGCCAAACGGCAACATCCTGATTGTCTCATCATGCTGCGCATGGGAGATTTCTATGAAATGTTCTATGAAGATGCCATCACTGCTTCCCGGGAATTGGAAATTACGTTAACTGCCCGCGGAAAAGGAGAGAAATGCGCCCCTCTCGCGGGTGTTCCGTATCATGCTCTGGAAACGTATTTAGGACGTCTCATCAAAAAAGGATACAAAGTCGCTATTGTGGAGCAATTAGAAGATCCCAAACACGCCAAGGGTCTCGTGAAAAGGGGATTGGTGCGAATTGTTACACCGGGCACAGTGATGGAATCTTCCATGCTCGAAGAAAAAGAAAATAATTATGTCATGGCTCTGACGTCATACGGAGCGGCAGGGGAAGAATTTGCGGCTGCGTTTTGTGATATCTCTACTGGGGAATTCTTCACGACCATTGCTGAGAATATGTCGGAACTGCTGAACTACTTTGTTCATCTGCATCCGCAGGAATGCATCCTTCCTCAAAGCCTGCAGGTGAACTCTGAACTTCTTCAGAAAATTAAAGCGACAGGATGTTTTGTCAATTCTATGGAGGATTATTTTTTTCGTACTGAAAAAGCTCGTGAAATCATCCAGCAGCATTTTTCTGTCTCCTCGTTAGATAGTTTTGGTCTTCAGGATAAAAATCAGAACATCGCTGTCTCCGGCGCGTTGCTGCAGTACCTTATCGACACACAAAAAAATTCGTTGTCCCATATTAAGACCATTTTGGTACGTAGTTCCCAGCACACCATGATACTTGATGCCAGCACGTTTCGTAATTTGGAACTGGTCAGAAATATGAAGGATGGATCGTTGCGTGGCACGTTGTTAGCGGTGTTGGATAAAACCGTCACGGCCATGGGAGCGCGTCTCTTGCGCGCCTGGATCAGAACACCATTGCTCCGCAAGGAGAATATTGAACAGCGATTGGCAGCAATAGAGGAGCTGAATACACAGGTTATTGCCCGCGAAGAACTGATTTCTGCATTACAAAAAGTATATGATCTGGAACGACTCATCAGCCGCGTGAATTATGGGAATGCGAGCCCTAGGGACTTGCTTGCGTTGAAACATTCCTTTGTTCAAATACCATTGCTTAAGGAAAGACTTGTTCTCTTTTCGACAGACTTGCTTGCTCAGATACGATCTATCAATGAATTGGCAGAGTGCACCGCCTTGCTCGAGGCATCTATCCGTGAAGATGCTCCGCTTATCATTCGGGAAGGGGGAATAATTAAACCGGAGTATCATGAAGAGTTAGCTCAACTGTATGATATTAAACAAAATAGTCGAACGTATTTACAACAATTGGAAGAGAAGGAACGTATAAAGACAGGAATCCCAACTCTGAAAATTAAATACACGAACGTGTTTGGCTATTTTATTGAAGTAACAAGGAAAAATGTTTCCCTTGTTCCTGATTATTACCTTCGCAAGCAAACAACAGCTAATGCCGAGCGCTATATCACGGAAGAATTGAAAAAAGAAGAAGAAAAGATTCTTGGCGCGGAAGAAAGAATTGGTGAATTGGAATATGAGTTGTTTCAGGACATTTTGAAAAAGATGGCCGTGAAGACGCCCGAGATCCAGGATGCTGCCCATAAACTGGCCATGCTTGATGCCCTTTGCTCCTTAGCAAAAGTAGCGATGGAAAATAATTATATTAGGCCGCAGTTTGTTGATCAAGACGTTATTCAAATTAAACGCGGCCGGCATCCGGTCATTGAGATGGTTGAACAACGATTTATTGCCAATGATGTTTTTCTTCATTCTGGAGAGATGATGATTATTACCGGGCCTAATATGTCCGGGAAATCGACAATACAAAGGCAAGTGGCCCTGATTGTGCTGTTAGCTCAGATGGGTTCATTCGTTCCGGCTGAGGAATGTGTGTTAGGTATTGTAGACAGAATTTTTACACGCGTAGGAGCTTCTGATGATTTAAGTTCCGGGCAATCAACATTTATGGTTGAAATGAGTGAAACTGCATCCATTTTGCATAACGCAACAGAGCGAAGTTTGATTATTCTCGATGAAATTGGCCGGGGAACATCAACCTTTGACGGCGTGTCTATCGCCTGGAGTGTTGCCGAACATATTCATAATAACATCAAAGCAAAAACATTATTTGCGACACATTATCATGTGATGAATAAATTGGCTGAGAAATTTTCCAGGATTAAAAATTATAATGTTGCCGTGCGTGAGAAAGAAGGCGAGGTTATTTTTTTACGCAAATTAATTGAAGGAGGAACTGACCAGAGTTATGGTATTCATGTTGCGAAATTAGCCGGCTTGCCGCAGGAGGTAGTAGAAAGGGCAAGGGAGATTCAATCTATTTTGGAGAAAGACGATGACATGATGCGCAAGATGAAAGCAAAGAGATTGCAGGAGCAGAAGAGTCTGGGAGAGTTTTGAAAAGGAGATTCATTAAAAGAATATATTTGTTTTTCTTTCATTTATTCTGGAGGTATTACCCACTCTTTTTTGCTCTATTGCTTTTATTTCCTCTGGCATTATTACATACACTCTTTTTTGCTCTATTTGTTCAGGAGTTATCGTAACTGTGCCTTCTGCGCTTGAAATATACTGAGTGGTATCTTCAATTTGGTCATAAAACCCCCGGTTAATAATTCCTTTCGTAACAACTTCTTGACCATTTGAGATCACTTTAGGCATCGCAACATATTCAAAAAAATTTTTCTCCCTGTTATTCTGTATGAAAACATTAGGAGCACTTTTAAGTTCATCTAAAGTGCCTACGTGCTTTAATTCTTTAATTCCTCGATAAAAATCCGTAATCTCTTCTCTTTCTTGCATTTTAATAAAAAATTCTACATGAAATATAAATCTTCCGCTACAAAGATCTTCACAGAAATATTAATATAATCAATTTACATTCAAGAATAAAAGAGGTGTTAGATGGCTGAACTTGTCATACTCAAAAATATTCTTGTTGCTTTAGCGCTTGGCGCTCTCATCGGTTTGGAAAGGGAATATGCGCGCTATAAAAAACGGGGACACGAATATGCAGGCATTCGCACCTTTCCCCTGATTGCCTTGTTCGGTTTCCTCTCTGCCTATTTTGGTGATTTGTATTCGGTCTGGATTCTTGGGATAGGAATTCTTCTCATCGGGCTGCTTGTAGTTATTGCCTATTTTCTTATGAATCGCCGAACACGCCATTATATCGGGGCAACGACGGAGGTGGCAGGATTTATCATGTTCTTCATTGGTGCGTTGTGTTATTACGATGAACTTGCCTTGGCTGCCGTTATCACCGTTGTGATGGCGGTCATTCTCTATGCGCGCTCGATGCTGCATCACTTTGCCAAACGCATGACCCCGCAGGAATTGCGCGACACCATTAAGTTTGCTGTGATCGCCTTAGTCATCCTTCCTTTTCTTCCCAATAAAGGATACGGTCCATTAGAACTATTTAACCCGTTCATCACCTGGCTGATGGTCGTCTTCATCTCCGGGATCAGTTTTATTGGCTATATCCTGATGAAATGGATCGGCGAACGCGGCATTGCGGTAACGGGATTGTTAGGGGGGCTTGTGAGCAGCATGGCCGTGACGACAAGTTTCGCCGAACGAAGCACACAGCAAAAAAAAATATTTCGGACGTTAGTCTTAGGCGTGATTCTCGCGAACGGAGTGATGTTTATTCGAGTTTTGATTGAAGTTTTTGTCCTGAACCGCACCCTCTTTCCACATCTTTTAATTCCGTTGCTTGTTCTTTTTGCGCTGAGCGGGATATTCTCTTACTTTTTGTGGAAGAAAGCTGCCAAAGCGAAAGGCAAAGTTCAATTATCCTCTCCGTTTACATTATTGCCGGCGCTTAAATTTGCCGCTTTTTTTTCGATTATCTTGGCTTTGGCAAAAGTCGCCCTTTTTTTCTTCGCTTCCCGTGGCGTGTATCTTGTCAGTTTCCTTTCCGGTTTTGCGGATGTTGACGCCATTACCGTCTCCCTTTCTCAATTGGCAGGAGAATCTCTTGCTTTAGAAACAGCACGCAACGGCATTGTCATTGCGGCTTTAACAAATATTGCTGCTAAAGGGGGCATTGCATATTGGTTTGGCGGAAAAGAATTCGGCAAGCTTGTTGCCGTCTTGTTTGCCAGCTTGATTGTTGCCGGAATCGGATTGTTGTTTTTGCTGTAATTTGAGGGAAATTCAAAAAAATTCAATTTTCGGCACTTGTTTTTTTTCTTCCTGCTGTTTCTGCTGTGCTAAATTCAAGAATGAACTAAAATCAGGTGCCGTATCGAGAACCTCTTTCTTGGCTGATGGTTCGATTGTTGATTCTGTGGCAGAGAACATGCTCATTAAATCAGTAGTGTCAGCTGTTTCTTTCTTTGGCGCGTTAGAATACGTTTTTTTCCCAATAATATTTGTCAGAAGATGAACTATCTTTTGGATATCTTCAAAACTATCTTCTTTGGTATCAATGGTTACTTTCATTTATCTATCACCTTCTCAGAAAAAGAAAGGTGTTTATATTTTTTGCTGTGTGATGGCACAGTTCAAAAAGTGAGTGATACAACGAGTCATCATTGGATCTTGACTTTGAATGACGCGACTGAGTCTATACGCCATCGCCGTTAAGATCAGTGTGGACTCTGGGCTGTGTATCACTCACAAAACGGATTGTGCCTGTATGATTATTTAATCTTCTTTTAAATACCCTTTATATGCATACTTCTGCGTTTGCATGTCAAAATATTTTTTGAGAAGAGCATGCAAATTCCAGATGCGGTAATAAAGTGTGTCGATATACACACTTTCAACGTCCTTAGCTTTAAGCTTCCGATACCATTGTCCTAGCATTTGGGCAAATTTGCTTCCTTTTTCGAATGCTTGTTGCCAGTCATACACTAATGTTCCGTTGATGATAATATAAATACGGGCGCTGGATAACGATTTTGTTTTGCCGTTTACGTCAACCTGCACTTCGGTAAGATCCCAGATATGAACGGTAAACAGTATCCGGTGGGCGATGTATTCGGTAACATTTTTGGTAATTTCCCAGGTGAGTTCTTGCTCGGCTCCTGCGGGAGAGGGGACTTTGTGTTTGTAATCTTTTTCATGCCACTTATACCCATAATTCTTTGCCCAGTCAACAACTGCCGCATACAGCCCGTCGAAATCAAAAAGTCCATTATAGCGGAGGGTTATTTGAGGTAATGATTCTTTTGCCACGATAAAACTATTGTTTGAGAATATATAAAGATTTCGAGAAGTAAGATGAAGTAGAAAATGTTACTAATCCAGCCATAAACCTTATAAATAAGCCCTTTTTTGGACATAGTAGATGGCAACTCAAACGGTTGAATCATTAATTGAAGGCGGGAAGGCAACTGCAGCGCCGCCACTTGGACCAGCTCTGGGTCCCACAGGGGTGAATATAGGTCAGGTAGTTTCTGAAATAAACAAGAAAACTGCCGATATGAAAGGCATGCAGGTTCCCGTTAAAGTAACCATTGATACGGCCACGAAACAGTTCACGATTGAAATTGGCACTCCTCCTGCCGCTGCTCTTATTAAAAAAGAAGCAGGCGTTGAGAAAGGAGCGGGAAATCCCATTACCGAGAAAGTTGCTGATTTGATGATGGAACAGATCATCAAAATCGCTAAGATAAAAGAAGATGCTCTTCTTGGAAATAACCTTAAATCAAAAGTGAAAGAGATCATCGGCACCTGCCAGTCTATGGGCATTCTTGTGGAAGGCATGCCTGCTCAGGAAGCGATGAGAGCCATTGAGAATGGGACGTTTGATGACAAAATTAAGAGCGGGAAAACGGAGCTGACGGCAGAAGAAAAACAACATCTTGAACAAGAGAAGAAGAAATTACAGCAGGATCTTGAGAAGCGCCGCAAGGAATTTGAAGTCAGAGCGAAAGACATTTTAAAAGAGTTTGAGAAAGATCCTAAGAAAGCACGAAAGGCAATGAGCGAAGCAGGAATCCCAGATAAAATCATTAACGAGTTAGCGCCTGCGGAAGAGAAGAAGAAATAATTATTTTCTTCGTAATTTATCCAATTCATCAATTTCCGCTCTTTTAATTTCCAGCAAAGTGCCGGACATTTTTTCAATCAATTCGGCTTGTTTTCATCTAAGGATGCTAAAGTTTAATCATATGAGCGAAGGATACTTTAAGAACAAGAATTAAAGTGCAGTTTTTCTTTCTTCAGCAAAAGATTTATATATCAATTGATATATCTATTTGCATGCAACAAATTATTCAAAAAAAACAAGCGGAAAACCCATTTGTAAGGTCCCCTACATTAGATACTGTTATGATGGTAGAGAGAACTATAGAAGAAAATAGCGGGGAATACAACAGAACGGAGCTGTGGAAGAACCTGCCAAAACAAGTTATGTGGCAGACATTTTTGGTCATTCTTGATTATCTTGAGAACATAAATAAAATTGCATTTGATAAAGATGGCAAAATAGCTTATATTTGGAATCCAACATTAGCGAAAAGATTGTCAAAGAGGAAGGAGATTACCATATGATTAAACCGTCAAAGTTGTATTTGTTTCTGACGAACTTGAAAAAGATTTTAATGCGTTAAAAGAGGATGATCCAATTAAGAAAGGAATAATGAGGGCAATAAAAGATTTGAAAGAAAACGCTTTCTGCGGAATTCAAATCCCAAAAAGACTTTTCCCTAAAGAGTATACACAAAAATATGGCATAAACAATTTATGGAAATATGATTTACCCAATGCTTGGAGGTTACTTTATACAGTGACACCTGAGAATGAAGTTGAATTAATTTCTGCAATCTTAGAATGGTTCAACCATAAAGACTACGAGAAAAGAATGAGATACTAAAAAAAACGCCCTCTACTATTCTTAGCCCTCTTTCCTGCTTTAAAAACTTCACCTCCAAATTTTTGGAAATGAACTTTTTAGGCTGCTGCTAGTAGATTCTTCACACTAACTTCCGTAAGAGATTCAGCGGGTATTCTCTTACTTACATCTAATAACTTTATTCCTAAAATATTCCCATTCTTATCTAAATCAATAATGGTAAAATCATCTACTTTCTTATTTTTAGCAAATTCACCTTTACAAAATTCTATATACATTGCATCGGCCTGTTTATCATAGCTTATTTCCATCTTACAACCAATTACGCTATTTTGTCTAGCGATTCTAAAATCTCTTGGATTTGCTTTTTTAATTCTGGGATGTCTTCTTTGACGACTTCCCAAACACGATCTAGTCTAACTCCAAAATAATGATGAATTAACCTATCTCTCATCCCCGCAATTTTTGCCCAAGGAATTTTGGGATACTTTTTTCTAAATGCCGGAGAGATGTTCTTAACGGCCTCGCCAATAATTTCTATTGCCCTTATTACTGCGTATTGTTTTTCGATGTCCTTTTCGAACTTGTCTTTAGAGACCCCTTTCACAAATTGTTCTATATTCTTAATGGAATTGCTCATATGTTCTATAAAAACAAATTCATCTTTCTTCATAAGATTCTAACCTCTTCATCAAAAATCTGTTTTTTCAATCGAGGATGAACTTCCTCATACTCCAGCAGGTCTATTTTTCTTTTAAGAACTTCTTGTAGATCCAACTGAATTCCAACAATATCCAGCAGACTTTTCTTTCCTTTTATCTTTATAAGGAAGTCTATATCACTTTTTTTCTTTGCCTCGCCTCTCGCATAGCTTCCAAAAACTCCCGCCTTAACGATATCATTCTTTTTCAAGATAGGCACAGCCTTCTTTTTAATGTCAGAGAGAGTTAAAATAGCGGTTTCCTTTTTTTGAGCCATGCTTTTGGGTAGACGATATTTGTATATAAATTATTTTCTTCTTAATTTATCCAATTCGTCAATCTCTGCTCTTTTGATTTCCAGCAGCGTGCCGGACATTTTTTCAATCAATTCTGCCAGTTTTTTAAGTTTTGTATTCTGCCGGATTTGCAAAGAAACTAAAATAAGTGATTCCACTAACAGAACGAAGATAATGATGCCAAAGGCAAAAATGATTTCTACTAAAGGTATATCCACTCCAAAGACTAGCATTCAATCACCTGATTCTAATGAATATTGATAGTATTATAAATATTTCTATTTATATTCTATGAAAACATCAGTTGGCAAGTTTTCAATAAATGTAACGAAAACTTTAAATAGTTCTTATTTGTAACGTATGTTACATAATGAAACCGAAAGTTACAAAAAAGTACCTTGAGCTATTTATTCAAAACTCTTTACAGAAGGTTCTTGAAGTTCTTTTCCGCTACCCTGAAAAAGAATTTAGCCTTTCCGATCTAGCTAAAGAAGCAAGAGTGGCTAAACCACATATTGGAGCAATTCTTTCAGAATTAGAAAGACTTGGCTTTATTACGATTACAAAACTCACAAAAATATGGAGAATTAAAGCAAACCAACAAAGCGGAAACTTCATCAAAAGCAAAATAGTATATAACCTCAATTTTATGTGCCAAAGCGGACTCGTTGAATTTCTTAATTCGGAGGTTGGAAATCCCAAAGCCGTTATCCTTTTTGGTAGCTTTAGAAAAGGGGAAGATTTCTCAACCTCCGATATTGATATTGCCATTGAAACAGATGAAACAGAAGAATATAAAACCATGGGATTACGAATCCTCACCAATTTTGAACAGGAGATTGATAGAAAAATACAGATTCATCTCTTTAATCAGAAAAATGTTGATAATTATGTTTTTAATAATATAGCAAATGGAATTGTGCTTTCGGGATTTTTGGAAGTCAAGTCATGAAAAAAGAACAAATAGAACAGTGGGTAAAAGGAGATCAAATACGAAGACGGTCTCTGGATAAAGAAAAAGTTAAGTCTATGATTGAATCCTCAACAACAAACATGACTATCGTTAAAACTATTCCTCTCACTGCCCAAAGTGCTATTCTTATTTTTCGAGAATCTTACGAATCTATACGGCAGTTAGGAGACGCACAGTGGTGGCTATTAGGATACGAGCCGAGAAACCACGAAGTAAGTATGGAAATGCTGAAAGAAATGGATATTAGAGAAAAAGTAAGACTTAATCATCTTACTCGTTTTAAGACTATCAGAAATGACGCTAATTATCGCGGATTTAAAGTGACTGTCGTACAAGCAAAAGAAATTTTAGAATTTTGGAAAGCTTGTTCTCAAGAGATAATTTCATTGTTACAGAAAGAACTGCAAAAGACATAATTAATCTTATTATAAGAAACTAAAAGAACGAAGATAATGATGCCAAAGGCAAAAATTATTTCTACTAATGGTATATCTACTCCGAAGACTAACATCCAATCACCTGATTCTAATGAATATTGGTAGTATTATAAAGATTTCGGCCTAGTTATCTGTAATCAGATTTTTTTTCTTAATTCATCTTTTTCATGTTCTAATGTACTAAGAGAATAAATTAATAATCCTGGGTTATCTCTAACTAAACTATATGCTGCTTGAATAGCTTGTTTTTTATCTTCCTGATTTAACTCTTTATAATCAAAAATCTCACGTAAAATCCAAGCCAGTTTTTTTCGTTTTGTCTGTGGAGTTGTACCCAGTAAAAGCCCGTTACCATAATCAACACCTCTATCTGCAAACCATTGCACATTTGCTTCTAATGTACCTGAAGAAACTCCTAAAAGTTGGGCTTGATGTAATAATATGTCTCTGCCTGAATTGCGATCTTGAGAGTTTTGTCTCAATAATCCAACATGATGCTGATAATTTCTCTCAATCGTTTCAGGATCTCTTCCCAGCAATTGAGCATTGGATGCTATCTTGTCATCCTTCAATCCAAGAGCTGACAATCTCTGATAGTTATTCTCAATAGTTTTAGAATCTCTTCCCAGCAATTCAGCTCTGGATGCTATCTTGTCATCTTTCAATCCAAGGGCTGACAACCTCTGATAGTTTTTCTCAATAGTTTCAGGATTCATTCCCAGCAATTCAGCTCTGGATGCTATCTTGTCATCCTTCAATCCAAGCTTTAATAATCTTTGATAGTTTTTCTCAATCGTTTCAGGATTCATTCCCAGCAATTGAGCATTGGATGCTATCTTGTCATCTTTCAACCCAAGAGTGGATAATCTCTGATAGTTTCTTTCAATCGTTTCTGGATCTCTTCCCAACAATTGAGCATTGGATGCTATCTTATCGTCCTTCAATCCAAGAGCTGACAACCTCTGATAGTTTTTCTCAATAGTTTTAGGATCTCTCTCCAGCAATTCAGCTCTGGATGCTATCTTGTCATCTTTCAACCCAAGGGTTGACAACCTCTGATAGTTTTTCTCAATCGTTTCAGGATTCATTCCCAGCAATTGAGCCTGTGAGGCAATCTTGCTATCGCTCAAGCCAAGTTTTGATAACATTTGATAGTTTCTTTCAATCGTTTCTGGATCTCTTCCCAACAATTGAGCATTGGATGCTATCTTATCGTCCTTCAATCCAAGAGCTGACAACCTCTGATAGTTTTTCTCAATAGTTTCAGGATTCATCCCCAGCAAGTGAGCCCGTCCAGCAATCTTGCCATTCTTCAGCCTTTTTTTTCTTAGAAATCTGTAAACTTCTCTCACTGAATCTTCTGTAGCTCTTGAACGGCTTAGAATCCAATCTGATGAAAAGGTAGTAACCTTGCTATCTGGAAACAATTCGCTCAATATACTTTCCAAACGTTCTCTGACTATCATTTATAAAAGAATATATCACGACATTATAAATCTTGCTTTTGTTACTACTTGTAAAATGAACCTCTCCCCGCAGCAAGCTGCGGGGTATCACGTTAAGAACTTACGAAGATCATAATTCTTATCTTTCTGACCTTGACGCTGAATGTATCGTT
>Ga0209542_10011305_pt1 | contig 15855 bp, 10 predicted proteins | sample RifCSPhighO2_01_FD_184028 | JGI IMG/M metagenome (GOLD analysis project Ga0209542, IMG submission 184028) | Soil microbial communities from Rifle, Colorado - Rifle CSP2_plank highO2_0.1 (SPAdes) (version 2) | ecosystem: Environmental > Terrestrial > Deep subsurface > Rock core/Sediment ... | reverse complement strand
CCGGTGGTTCTAGCGGGGGCAGTTCCACGCGAGCGTGGGCGGGAGGCAAGACACCTCCCGCCCGTTTTCTATTGTGAGAAATCCTGATAGATTGGGGATATTCTTATGTTCCGCGCGCGCATTGAAGCGGCGATTGGGGCCGCCATCCAGAGCATCCAGGCCGAAGGCGACCTTGGCCAATTTGAGGTGCCTTATTTCTCGGTCGAGGTGCCGGAGCAGGCGAGCCACGGGGACTATGCGACCAATATCGCGATGATCATTGCCAAGGTCGCGAAACGGAACCCGATGGAATTCGCGGAGATGCTTGCGAAGAAACTCTCAGCGGGCGGCGGCGCGTTTATAGAAAAAGCCGAGGTAGCGGCGCCCGGCTTCATTAATATAACGCTCTCGCCCGACGCGCTCCGCGAAGCGGCGGTCGGTGCGCTTGCCAAACCCGACGCATGGGGGACGAGCGACGCGGGCAGAGGCAAAACCGTCCGCCTTGACTATTTCCAGTTGAACATCGCGAAGCGCCCCCATGTGGGCCATTTGCGTTCCGCGGTCATCGGCGACGCGCTGAAACGCATGCTCCAGGCATCGGGCTGGCGCGCGGTTGCGGATACGCATGTCGGCGATTGGGGGACGCAGTTTGGGATTTTGCTGAAAGCGTACAAAGAGAATAGAGAGAATATAGAAAATATAGAGCGGGTTGGAGATCCATTCGACGCGTTGGAGGAGCTCTATCAAAAGGAAGTTGCGTTGATGGAAATGGATCCAGCGCGGCGCGACTTGGCTAAAGAGGAATTTGCGAATCTCGAGCGCGGCGATCCGGAAAACCGCAAGATCTGGCAGTGGATGGTGGATATTTCGATGCGGAAACTTACGGAGAGCGCGAATCGTCTCGGGCTCCTGCCGTTCGAGTTGCATCTTGGCGAGAGCGCGTATGAGGCCGATATGCCCCCGATCGTGGAGGAGGCGCTGGCAAAAAGCATAGCGCTCAAAAAAGATGACGGCGCGGTTACCGTGGACCTTTCCGCTGAGGGACTCGATGAAGCCGTGCTTACGAAGTCGGACGGCGCATCAACCTATCTCCTGCGCGACCTTGCGACCATCAAGCGCGCGAAGCAGGACCTTGGGTTCGCGAAGAATCTTTACGTCGTGGATGTCCGCCAAGCGCACCACTTCCGGCAGGTCTTCCGCGTTGCCGAGCTCCTCGGTTTTGAAGGAGCGGGGGAAAGCACCCACGTTGCATTCGGATTCATGACCCTTCCCGAAGGCGCGATGAGCACGCGCAAGGGCACGGCCATCTCGCTCGATGTGGTGCTCGACGAAGCGGAGAAGCGCGCGCGAGCGGTCATCGCCGAAAAAAATCCGGGACTCGCCAACGCCGATGCGGTCGCGAAGGCTGTCGGCATCGGCGCTCTCAAATATTTCGATCTCGCGCACCACCGCGCCTCCGACATCGTATTCCGTTGGGAGGAGGCGTTCTCGTTTGACGGGAACTCGGGCCCGTACCTCCAGTACGCCCATGCGCGGCTGAAGAGCATTTTGAGGAAAGTGGGCGCCGAGAATGCGGAGAATATAAAGAACATAGAGAAAATAGAGAACATAGAGATGGACGGGCTTGAGCATCGGCTGATGGTCGCGGCGCTGCGGTTGTCGGAGACGGTTGAGGACGCGCTCGTTGATTACGCCCCGAGCCATCTTGCGAACTATCTTTTCAGCATCGCCCAGCTCGCGAACGAGTTCTACCATTCGCATCCGGTCGCGCAGGAGCCCGACGAGGGGAAGCGAAACATCCGTATCGCGCTCGTGGCGCTCGTCGCGCTCACGCTTTCCCGGGGGCTCAACCTCCTCGGCATCCAGTCGCCGGAGGAGATGTGAAGTTCCTGTATGCCTACCCGGTAAGAGTTATGAATATAACGAAACGTAACGACAGTCGGCAACTAGACCTCCCGAAACGCGAGGAAGGAGTTCTCAAATTCTGGGAGGACCACGATACTTTCCAGAAGACCCTTCTCAAAACAAAAGGAGGGAAGCCGTTCGTGTTTTACGAGGGGCCGCCGACGGCGAACGGCAGTCCCGGGATCCATCACTTTGAGGCGCGCGCGTTCAAGGATTGCATCCCGCGCTACAAAACCATGCGGGGGTTTTACGTTGAGCGGAAAGCCGGATGGGACACCCATGGGCTCCCGGTGGAGATACAGGTGGAAAAGGAGCTCGGGTTGAAGTCCAAAAAAGAAATTGAGAAATTCGGCATTGGAAAGTTCAACGCGAAGTGCCGCGAGTCGGTGTGGCGATACAAAGAAGAATGGGATCGCTTCACGAAGCGCATCGGCTTCTGGCTTGATCTCGAGCATCCCTACATTACCTACGAGACCCCGTACATCGAATCGCTCTGGTGGGCCATCAAGGAATTCTCAAAAAAGAAACTCCTTTACCGCGATTTCAAGGTAGTGCCGTGGTGTACGCGCTGCGAGACCGCGCTTTCCACCCACGAGCTCGGGCTTGGCTACAAGGCCGTCAAAGACCGATCGGTCTGGATCCGTTTCCGCGTGAAGTCGGACGAGAAGCGCTGGGCGAATACGAGCATCCTTTCCTGGACCACGACGCCCTGGACGCTCCCCGGGAACGTCGCGCTCGCTATCAACCCCGATGAGGACTACGTCTGCATCCCGGATCCGGAGGCGAAGAAGCAATGGGTCATCATGGGACAGAAACGCTTCCGCGCCATGGTCGAGGAATCGAAGTTTCCGCCCGAATATCGAAGCTCCCTCATGCTTGATGATATTGATACATTCAAGGGGAAAGAGATCGTCGGTCTCCGCTACGAGCCGTTGTTCCCGGTCCGGGAACTCGCGTCCGACGCATCGCACCGCGTCTACGCGGCGGATTTCGTGACCATGGAGGAGGGAAGCGGGGTCGTGCACACCGCGGTGATGTACGGCGATGACGACTATCGTTTGGGCAAGAAGGTCGGATTGCCGACGTTCCACACCGTGGACGAGACCGGCCGCTTCATCAGAACGCTCGGCGGGGGGTTGGCCGGGCTCCCCGTGAAGGATGCGGAAACGGAAGAGAAAATCATTCAATCGCTGAGGGAGGGAGGATTGCTCTTCCGCGAGGAGCAATATGAGCATGAGTACCCGTTCTGCTGGCGTTGCGAGATGCCGCTTCTTTATTACGCGCGGGAAGCATGGTGGGTGAAGGTGTCTTCTTTGCGAAATGACCTCGTTCGGAACAACGAGGAGATCAACTGGGTGCCGGAGCACATCAAGCAGGGGCGCTTTGGCGAGTTCCTCAAAGAAGCACGCGACTGGGCGTTCTCGCGCGAACGCTTCTGGGGGACCCCACTTCCAGTGTGGGTCTGCGAGAAATGCAAACATCATGAAGTGATTGGATCGCTTGAGGAATTGTCAGAACATGCCGGGCCGTCGGAAAATACCTATCTTGTGCTGCGACACGGAGAGTCGGAAGCCATGATGCTGGGGATTGTATCAAGCGAACACGATTCGTATCCGCTCACCGAAAAAGGGAAAAAAGAAATTGAAAATGCGGCGAAGAAGTTAAAAGACAAAAAAATTGATCTCATTTTCTCGTCCCCGATTCTCCGGGCGAAGGAAAGCGCTGAAATTTCAGGAAGGGCATTAGGCATAGAAGCCAAAATTGCCGATGAGCTCAGTGAGACCAATTTTGGGATATTGAGCGGAAAACCGGTAGCCGGGTATCATCAACTCTGCAGCGCGCCCATTGATTATTTCACAAAAGCGCCGATGGGCGGAGAGAATCTCAATGACGTGAAGCGGCGCGTTGCACGCCTTATGAGGCGACTCGAGAAAGAGTATGAAGGGAAAACGATTTTACTGGTGAGCCATAATGATCCGATCTGGCTGCTTTCGGGGATCGGGCAGGGACTCAATAACGAAGAAATTGTTGATAGGCATCCGCGGCACACTATGTTCGTTGAACCTGCTGGATTTCGCGATGTTACGTGGCTCAACCTGCCCCGCGATGAGACCGGTGACGTGAACCTCCATCGGCCGTTCGTGGATGAATTGGAATTGGAATGTCCAAGGTGTAGGGGCGCCATGCGCCGCGTGCCGGAGGTGTGCGATGTGTGGTTCGATTCGGGGGGGATGCCGTTTGCGCAGTACCATTTTCCTTTCGCCTTTGACGAAGGGAAAGAAACAAGAAACAGGAAACAAGAAACAGCGTTGCCGTTTCCGGCGGACTATATTTGCGAAGCGATTGATCAAACAAGAGGGTGGTTTTATACCCTGCTTGCTGTTGCAACCGCACTCGGACGCGAGGCGCCGTATAAGAATGTAATTTCTCTGGGACACGTGCTCGATAAAGAAGGACAGAAAATGTCGAAGTCCAAAGGGAATATCGTTGATCCAGAGGACATGATCGGGAAATACGGCGCGGATGCGATCCGCTGGTATTTCTTCACCATCAACGGGCCGGGCGACCCGAAGCGCTTCGACGAAAAGGATCTCATACTCAAGCTCCGCGGGCCGCTCGCCACATTGTGGAACAGCTTCGTGTTGTTTGATACCTACGTTGAAAAAATCATAAATTATAAATTCATAATTCATAATTCACGAAGTGTGTTGGACCAGTGGGCGATGGCGCGGCTCGACGAGCTTACGCGCGGCGTAACCGATCGGCTCGATGCCTACGATATTGTCGGCGCGGCGCGTCTGATCGAAACATTCATCGCGGATGACTTCTCGAACTGGTACCTCCGCCGGTCGCGGCGCCGCTTCCAGAAACCGGAGTCGGGAAAGGAGAAAGACGAGGCGGCCGCGGTGACGGCGCATGCGCTCCTCACGCTCGCGGAGTTGATGGCGCCGTTCACCCCGTTCCTCGCCGAGGCGGTGTATCAAGAGTTGAAAAAGAAGCTCGGATTGCAAGAGGAGAGCGTGCATCTGCGGGAATGGCCGCGGGCGCAAGGAACAAAAAACAAAAAACAAAAAACAGGGCTGCGGGAAGCGATGGCCGAGGTGCGGCGCATTGCGGCGTTCGCTTTGTCCGAGCGGGCGAAAGTGGGGATCAGGGTGAGGCAACCGCTTGGGAAATTAAAAGTGAGAAGTTTAAAGTTCAAAGTTCCCGATGAGGTACTCGAGTTATTGAAGGATGAAGTGAATGTGAAGCAGATCGTTGTTGACCCGAAACAGAAAAGCGAAATCGAGCTCGATGCCACGGTTACGCCGGAATTGCGCCGTGAGGGGCTTCTGCGCGAACTTATCCGTAACATCCAGGAGATGCGCCGCGATGCGGGTTTCCGACCGGTTGAAAAAATTCATGTGCAGGTGGATGGCGACGCGGCGCTCACGGCGCTCATCGGGAGCGCACGCGCGTTTCTGGAACGAGAAGTTGGCGCAGGAGACGTCTCGGTCGGCGGGAAGCGGAAGGTTCTCGCGGAGCGCGACGTTACGCTTGACGGCGCTTCGCTCTGGATCGGCATTCGCAAGGCATAAGACGCGCATGTACCACGCGCCGGCGCTGATACTTCGGAAGGACGCATGGGGCGAGGCGGACTGCCTGGTTACGGCGTTCACGCCGATTTCCGGCAGGACTCGCCTCCTCGCCCAGGGCGCGCGCAAGCACGGCGCAAAGCTCCAGGGGCATCTCGAGCCCGGTTTCATTTCGGATATTTCCTTCGTGACCGGTAGGAACGGGTATCGGCTCACGACCGCCCGGGCCCGGGCGCTGTTTCCCGGCACACGGAATTCGCTTGTGAAGAACCGCGCGCTCGCGTTTGTGCTCGCCGCGGTGGACCGAAATTTTTTCGAGGACGGCGATGACGCCGCGCTGTTCTTCGCCATGCTCCAGGAGCTTCTCGCCGCGATTGATGAAGCCCCGAACGCCGCCGCCGTGCGCCGCCTTTCCATTTGGTTCACGGTGCGGCTACTCTCGTTTCTCGGGCTTTTTCCGGACGCCGACTCGCGGGAAGGGGGGCGTTCGGGGATGCTCCTCGCGCTCGGCGCTCGGAATGCGGGTGATGCCGCGCGTGTCCCGCTGCAGGACGACGCGCTCTTCGACGAACTCCAGGAAATGATGCGGCATCTCCGTGGCGCGGTCGAAATCCCCGAGTATGTGCGCGTCACCGATACCGCGCTATAATGGGTCTATGGCGCGATTGGACAAGCTCCGCGAGGCGATCTACCAGCGAAAATTCGAAGAACCGACCCGCCCGCCGGAGGACGACCTCCCCCTCGGGTTGCCCGATCGCGGGAAGCCGCTCCCGCTCTCCTGGGGAAAGAACGGCAACGGAACGCCGGCTCTGGCCGCGGACATCTCCTCCGCGTCGAAGAAGCGCCGCCGCCGCCGTATCGCCGTCGCGGCGTTTATCATCAGTACGCTCCTCCTCGCCGGGGGGGCGTACCTCGGATACACGCTCTTCCTCCTTGCTTCCGACGTTTCGTTCTCGCTCGCCGGACCCGGAGAGGTCATCGCCGGCGAGCCGGCAGTGTTCAAAATCGCCGTCGTGAATCGCGGCCGCGTTCTGCTCCAGAACCCTTCCGTCACGCTGAATTTTTCGGTGGGCACCATTACCGACGAAAATCCCCGCATCGGCCTCAACCCGCCTCGCATGAAGGTGATGCTCGATGATATCCCCGCCGGGGGACGCGCCGAGAAAGAGGTGCGCGTACGCATCCTCGGCGTTGAGGGGCAGTCGCACACCGTGACGGGTCTCCTCGTGTATCAGCCCGAAAACATTGCGTCCCAGCTCACGCGCCAGGCAGACGTGACCGTCCGCATCGCCCGCGTACCCATTGCTATCAATATGGAAGTTCCCGAACGCTTGAGCTCCGGCCAGGACGTGACGCTGAGCGTCGGCGTGGATTCCGAGCTCACGCTGCCGCTTGCCGATATGTCGCTCGGCATCGAGTTCCCGTCCGGATTCGATTTCAAGAGCGCGGATCCGAAACCCCTTGCCGGCGATGACTATATTTGGCCGCTCCGCGATCTGGAAACGGGCCGTTCTGAGAAAATCACGCTCAGGGGAAAGATCTCCGGGGAACCGGAAGAGGCGAAGACCTTCCGTCTGCGCCTCGGCTCCTACGAACCGTCTTCGAAACGCTGGGTGCTTGTTGCCGAGAGTCAGACGAGTCCGATTATTTCGTCGCCCTTCCTCCTCGCGCAGGCGACCTTGAATGGCGCCCGGTCGGGGAGCATTGCCCCGGGCGCGCAGGTGAAGGGTACGATTTACTTCCGCAATAACCTTCCCGCCAAGGTCCAGAACGTAACCATTACGTTTTCCTTTCCCGAGCAACTCGTGGATCTCCGCAGCATTCGCGCCGAGCGCGGGTTCTACGATGTTCCGAAAAAAGCAATCACCTGGACGCCAACCTCCGAATCGCGTATGAAGGAAATTCCCTCGGGCGGCGACGGGACGCTCGGGTTCTCGTTCACCATGAAGTCATCTCTTCCCATCAGCGTATTCTCCGACAAAAATTTTACCTTCCCGGTTACGGCGACCATTGACAGCGCGAGCCCCCCCGCGGAGTACCAGGGGGTTTCGCTTCGCTCCCAGGATACGACGCAATACAAGATTGCTTCCACCCTTGGCGTTCTTGCGCGTTCGGCGTACTATGATTCTCCGTTCCCGAACCAGGGCCCGCTTCCGCCCAAGGTCCGCGCCAAGACCACCTATACGCTTTACCTCCAAGTGACGAGCGGCGCCAACGACATTCGCGACGTCGAGGTGCGCGCCGCGCTTCCCGGCGGCGTCGCCTGGGAGAATCGCGTTGCGACGGATCTCGGCGTCGTAACATTCAATCCCGCGACCGAAGAGATCTCCTGGAAAATCCGCGACCTCCCGGCCGCGACCGGCATCCTCCGCGCGCCGCTCGCCGCAGTCATCCAGGTTGGGCTCATCCCGGCCGAGAACCAGACCGGCAGCGCGCCGAAACTTCTCCAGGGCATCAGCGCGACCGGCCGCGACGTGTTCACCGACTTCAATCTTTCGGCGACGGCGGACGATATCACGACCGATCTTCGGACCGACATCCGGAGCGTTGGCGCCGAATGGAAGGTGGTTCCGTAGCGAGGATTCGGGGGCAGGGGAGAGTGCGCACACCATGAGCGAACACGAACATAGAATGGAAAAAATCGTATCGCTCGCGAAGCGCAGGGGTTTTATTTTCCCCGGATCTGAAATTTACGGCGGGTTAGCCGGGATCTGGGATTACGGCCCATTGGGTTCGGAGCTCAAGTTCAATTACAAACAGGCCTGGTGGGATTTCATGGTGCGACGGCGCGAGAATATTTTTGGCTTCGAGGCCTCGATTGTGATGAATCCGAAAGTGTGGGAAGCATCGGGGCACACCGCGGCGTTCAGCGATCCCTTGGTGGAGTGCAAGGTGTGCCATGAGCGGTTGCGCGCGGATCAGGACGAGGAAATCAAAGCGCACGAAGTGGCGCATCGCGCAGCGGGCGAGGAAGCGAGCTGGACCGAGCCAAAACAGTTTAATCTTCTGGTCGAGGCAAAACTCGGAGCGGTGGAAGGAGCAAAAACAAGCGTGTATCTCCGCGGCGAAATTACGCAGGGGGTGCACGTGAATTTCAAAAACATTCTTGATTCCCTGCATCCGAAGATCCCGTTCGGCGTTGCGCAGATTGGCAAGGCCTTTCGCAACGAAATCACCCCGGGGAACTTCACCTACCGCATGCGCGAATTTGAGCAGATGGAGTTGCAGTGGTATGTCCGGCCGGATGAGACGGAAGCCATGGCCGCGTTTGACTTCTGGAAGCAGGAACGGATGAAGTGGTACCTTTTACTCGGTTTCAATCCCAATAAACTTCGCTTCCGGGAGCATGGGCCGGATGAAAGAGCGCACTATGCTCGTGCGGCCTGCGACATTGAGTATGAAACGCCGTTCGGATGGAAGGAAGCGGAAGGCATCCACCATCGGGGCGACTGGGATCTCGCGCGTCACGCAAAATTCAGTGGCCAGGACCTGAGCTATTTTGACGCCGAAACAAACGAGCGTTTTATTCCCTGGGTGATTGAAACATCGGTGGGCGTTGAGCGGACGCTTATGTATCTCCTGCTCGACGCCTATCACGAGGAAGACGATCGCGTGGTGCTGAAACTGCATCCAAAACTCGCGCCGTATACCGTTGCGGTTTTCCCGCTATTGCGGAACAAACCGGATTTGGTGAAAAAGGCCGAGGGGATATACCGCGGCCTGAAAAAGCATTTTCCCGTTGCCTGGGATGACCGCGGCAACATCGGCAAGCGTTATTACAGTCAGGACGAAATCGGCACCCCGTGGTGCGTCACGGTTGATTTCCAAACACTTGAGGATGACACTGTCACCGTGCGTGATCGCGATACGATGCAGCAGGAACGCGTTCCTGTGTTGGAACTCGATCAGTGCCTCCACGAAAAACTCACCGCGTTCCCCGCGCGGTAGTTCCTTTACATGTTCAAAAAACTCACCCTCCCGAACGGCCTCCGCATCCTGACGGCGCCCATGCAGGGCACGAACACCGTGACCGTATTCGTGATGTGCGGAACCGGCTCCGATAACGAACCCGCCCCTATCGGCGGCATTTCGCATTTCCTCGAGCACATGTTCTTCAAGGGTACCCATAAGCGGCCGAACCACCTCGCCATCTCGCAGGAGCTCGACGCGATGGGTTCCCTCTCGAATGCGTTTACGACGCACGAGACCACGGGTTACTTCGTCAAGGCGGGCGCGCCGTATCTCGACCGTTGCCTTGACCTCCTCGCCGACATCTACAAGCATTCGCTCCTCCCCGAAGCGGAGATCGAAAAGGAAAAACAGGTGGTCATCGAGGAGATGCACATGCGCCGCGACGAGCCAACCTCGTACATCTGGCAGCTTTGGGAATCGCTCCTCTGGGGCGATCAGCCCGCGGGGCGGGAGGTCATCGGAACCGAAGGGGTTATTCGCGGTCTTGGTCGGAAGGATTTCCTCGAGTATTTCATCCATCAGTATGTTGCGGAGAACACCGCGGTGGTTATCGCGGGGAACTTTGATGAGCGAAAAGGCGTCGGGCGGGTGGGGGAGCTCTTCGGTGATGTTCGGACCGGGAAGCCCCGCCAGAAGCCCTCCGTGGCTGAAATGCAGACCGAGCCCCAGTTCCGCGGGGAGAAGCGAGCCATTGACCAGACGCATCTTCTCGTTGGATTCCGCGGCTACGACGCGTTCCACCCGAAGCGCTACGCCGCCGACATCCTCGGGACGATTCTCGGCGGCGGATGGAGCTCGCGCATGTTCGTGCGCATCCGCGAGGAGCTCGGCCTCGCCTACACGGTATTCACCACGTCGGAGAACTACTCGAATCGCGGTTATTTTTTGTCGTATGCGGGCGTAACCCATGACCGTATTCCGGCGACGGTCCAGGCGATCCTCGGGGAATACCGCCGCATCCGCGAGAAACCGGTTTCCACCGAGGAACTTGGCCGCACCAAGGACTACATCAAAGGGCGGATGCTGATGGAACTCGAGACGTCGAACGCCGTGGCGAGCCACGTCGGGGGCGAGGAGATGCTCACGGCGAAGCCCCTGACAACGGATGAGGTTTTTGCTAGGATTGACCAAGTTACCGCGGCTGATTGCACGGCTGTTGCCGAAGAGCTCTTTCGCCCCGAACGCTTGAACGCGGCTATTCTTGGGCCCGAGCCCGAAGCCGGCGATCCGCATGCCGTTCTCGAAGGGTTCTCCTAACTCCGTTTCCCATGCCGGAAGCTCCGAACCGCACCACTGTTGACATCACCTACGGCTCGTTCATTCGCGCCGCAATCGTCATCGCCGTTGTCGCGGCGCTGGTTTACCTTTCCCAGATCGTAGTTGCGCTGCTCTTCGCGGTCGTCATCGCTTCGGGCATCGAGCCCGGGGTGCGGTGGTTCGCTCGTTTCCGCGTACCGCGCATCGTCGCGGTGCTCCTGATCTACGTCATCGCCATTGCCGTCATCGTCGGGGCGCTCTATCTCGTGGTTCCGCCGCTCGTTGATGAGGTCAACAGTTTTCTCCAATCGGTGCCGCGCTACCAGCGCATTCTCCTCCAGGAGTTGCGGTCCTTTCAAGACCTTCCGTTCTTTTCGTTTTTCTCGGAGAACGCCGAGAGCATTATCCTGAATCCGCCGGTTGATCTCCGGAGCGTCGGGTCGGGCGCGATTGACATATTTTTCACCGTGTTCGGCGGCATCTTCTCGGGCGTCGTCCTCGTCGTGGTCTCGTTCTACCTCGCGAGCCAGGAAAAGGGCATCGAGCACTTCCTGCGCCTCGTTACGCCGCTTCGCGATGAGGGTTATGTGATCGACCTCTGGATGCGGACGCATGCGAAACTGGGCCGCTGGCTCCGGGGTCAGCTCCTGCTCGGGTTTACGATCGGCGTTGTCGTGTACCTCGCGCTCTCCATCCTCGGCATTAAGTACGCCCTTTCCCTCGCGCTCATCGCGGCGATCTTCGAGCTCATCCCCATTATCGGGCCGATCCTCGCTGCGGTTCCAGCCGTGTTCCTGGGCTTTCTCAAAGGGCCGGAACTCGGCCTCACCGTTGCGGTGGCGTACTTCCTCATCCAGCAGCTCGAGTCGCACCTCCTCGTGCCGGTGGTGATGCGGCAGGCCGTGGGTCTCAATCCGCTCCTCGTGATCATTGCGCTCCTCGTCGGGGGAAAGCTCGGGGGCGTGATGGGGATGTTCCTCGCGGTTCCCGTTGCTTCGGTCCTCGTCGAGTTCCTCACGGACACCGATCGCCGTCGCCGTCTCTTTACGGAGGGCGGAGCGGCGGAGCATTGAACCGTTCCGTTCGATGCGTCCGGGTTCCGGGCAGGCCTCCGCCTGCCTTTGTCCGGTTTGCGCCCGCCGGCCCGCGGGGGCATGGTACAATCGAGCTATCTCCATGGCTTTCAAAACGCAAAAAACATTTTATATTACGACAGCAATTCCCTACGTGAACGCAGAGCCGCATCTTGGTTTCGGGCTGGAGCTCGTGCAGGCGGACGTGGTCGCCCGCCATCGCCGCCTCATCGGCGATGACGTTCGATTTGTGACCGGGACCGACGAGAACGCGCTAAAAAATTTCCTCGCCGCGCGGGAACGCGGCATGGAACCGATGGATCTCATCGAGCGAAACGCCGCGGCGTTCCGCGAGCTCCGCGAGGTCCTCGATCTTTCCTGGGACGATTTCATCCGTACCACCGAACCGCGCCACATTCGCGGCGCCAAAAAATTTTGGCAGGCGTGCGATCCGGGCGATATCTATAAGCGATCCTATCGCGGCATCTACTGTCCCGGATGCGAGGAATTCAAAACCGAGAAGGACCTCGCCGATGGGTGTTGCCCGGAGCATCCGCATACGAAACTTGAGGCGGTCGAAGAAGAGAACTATTTTTTTCGCCTCTCGAAGTACCAGGACGCGATTGAAGACCTCATCGCGTCCGGGCGTCTCGAGATCATCCCCGAAACCCGCCGCCACGAGATCCTTTCCTTTGTGCGCCAGGGACTCCAGGATTTCAGCATCTCACGGTCGAGTGCGCGCTCTCACGGTTTCGGGATCCCCGTGCCGGGCGACTCTTCCCAGGTGCAGTATGTCTGGTTCGACGCGCTTACGAATTATATCAACGCGCTAGGGTATGCCGATGACGCCGAGCCATTCCGGCGTTACTGGCGCGATGGCGATATGGTGCTGCATGTCATCGGGAAAGGTATCGCCCGGTTCCACGCGGTCCATTGGCCGGCAATGCTGCTTTCGGCTGGCCTTCCGCTGCCGAAGAAAATTTTTGTCCACGGCTATATCACCGTGGAAGGACAGAAAATATCGAAGACGCTTGGGAACATCATTGTCCCGAAGGAGATCGCGGGGGAGTACGGCACTGACGCGCTTCGCTACTATTTACTCCGCGAGATCCCGGCCTTCGAGGACGGCGACTTCAGCGAGCAAAAACTCGTCGAGCGCTACAACGGCGACCTGGCGAACGGCCTCGGGAATTTGGTCGCGCGCGTTGCGACGCTCGGCGAGCGAGTGAGTCCCATCCCGCTTGTTGAGGTATCACTCCGCGAGGATATTCGCGCCGCGACCCGCGAAACCCGCGAAGCGGTCCGGAGCGCGACCGATTCCTTCCGGTTCAACGAGGCGCTTGCCGATATTTGGCGGCTCATCGGGGTTGCCGACCGGTTCGTGAACGAGACCAAACCCTGGGCCATCGAAGATGAGGCGGAGTTGCGCGTTGTGCTCGCGAACGCCTGCGCCGTGGTGGTCGCCGTCGCCGACCTCATCGAGCCGTATCTTCCCGGGACCACCGGCCGCATCCGTGCTCAGATTTCTTTGAAAGACGGAGAGGTAATAGTAAAACGCGGCGAGGGACTGTTCCCTCGCCGCGCCTAGGGCGCAGGCCGTGCCGTTTCTAGGGCGCGGCGACCGGATGTGCGGGCTTGACGTAGGGAAGCTCTCCAGGCTGCAGCACCGGAGGGCGGCCACAATAGTAGCAGGGAGAGTTCGTTCCGTCGCACCGGAAAACAACTTCCGTATTTTCCCCCTTCGGGATGCATCCGCTGTGAGTAATGCGAATCCGTTGCCGCCCAAGATGCAAGACACCGACAATCTCTCTGTTATGAGGAGCCATCGTGATGATCGTTATCCCCTCCTTTCTGTATTCCCATTGTGCGCTATTCCATACCCATGTCAACTGTCACCATCATTGACTCTCACGCGCATATCCAGTTCTCCGCATACGATGCCGACCGCGATGCGGTGGTTTCGCGCGCGCGGGACGCGGGCGTGGGCATGGTGAACGTGGGGACGCAATTCTCAACGTCCGAAGCGGCCGTGAACCTCGCGCGTAAACATCCCGGCAGTATGTGGGCAACGGTCGGATTCCATCCCGGGCACATCGGTCAGAATTCGCACCACGATTCCATGGAGCTTCGGGAACTCCATCGCGAGGGGTTTGAGCATGAAAAATTTTTGGAGATGGCACAAAACCCCGAAGTAGTCGCGATCGGCGAGTGCGGGCTGGATTACTATCGAATGAATAGTGAGCAGGGAACGGTGAACAGCACGAAAAATATTCAGAAAGAGGTTTTTCTGAAACAAATCGAAATTGCAAAGGAAGTCAAGAAACCGCTGGTCATTCACTGCCGCAGGGCCTTTACGGATTTGGTCATTTTGCTCACTGCTCACTGTCCATTGCTCACTGCGCCCGCGGGTGTGGTTCATTTTTTTTCGGGCTCGTGGAACGACGCCAAGCGCTTGATGGAACTCGGATTTTTCCTCGGATTCGGCGGAGTCGTCACCTTTGCCCGCGAATACGACGATGTCGTTCGCAAGACGCCGCTCGATCGCATTCTTCTTGAAACCGATGCGCCATACGTTGCGCCGGCCCCGTACCGCGGCAAGCGGAACGAGCCCGCATACATCGTTGAGGTGGTGAAAAAAATTGCGGAATTGAAGGAAGTTGGTCGAGACGAAGTTGCTGCCATGACCATCGCAAACGCAAAGCAACTTTTTGGAATATAAGAATGCGCCGCCCGGGTTCGTTCCGGGCGGCGGTGGTACGATCGATGTTTTTTCAAGCTCCCGAGCCGTACGAAGCTCTTTCCTCCCACTCCTCTGTTGTACCTTTCGGGACGATCAGAAGATGATGGCCTACCCTCGTCGTCTCGAATTGACACCACAACTCTTGTCTCAGGCACCTGCGAATTGCGCCGAGAATCTTCCGTGCCGAGACGATTCGGCCGCTCTTTCGGTCGGGGATACGAATCGTGATCGTCAAGTCCATGATCCCTTCCTCCTCAACTCGGGTTTGTTGCGATGAGCTGAATCCTTCTGTACTCTTAAACTATTCTCCATTTAGAGTCAATGAGGTACGACCCCAAGAACATCGAGGCGAAGTGGCGGAAGCGCTGGCTTGCGGCTCGCACCTACGAGCCGGATTTCAAGCGCGCGAAAAGGCCCTACTACCTCTTGATGATGTTCCCGTACCCTTCGGCCGAAGGGCTGCACATCGGCGGGGTGCGGACGTTCACGGGCGTGGACATCTTCGGGCGGTTCATGCGGATGCGGGGGCACGATGTCTTCGAGCCGATTGGGCTTGACGGGTTCGGCATCCATTCCGAGAACTTCGCCTTGAAGACCGAGCGCCACCCGATGAAACTCGCCGCGATCACGGAAAAGAATTTCTACCGCCAACTCGGCGCCATCGGCAACGGCTTCGCCTGGGAGGAACGGCTCGAGACCTACGATCCGAACTACTACCGATGGACCCAGTGGATCTTCGCCGAAATGTTCCGCAAGGGCCTCGCCTATCGGAAGAAGTCGGCGGTGAACTGGTGCCCGTCCTGCAAGACCGTGCTCGCGGACGAGCAGGTCATCGCGGGCGAGTGCGAGCGCTGCGGGACCAAGGTGGAGAAGAAGGATCTGGAGCAGTGGTTCTTCAAGATTACCGATTACGCCGAGCGCCTGCTCACCAATCTCGAGAAAATCGATTGGGCGGAGAAGGTGAAGATCGCGCAGAGGAATTGGATTGGGCGCTCCGAGGGCGCGGAAATTGATTTTGATATTCCCGGGAGCGCGAACTATGTTTTCGTGCACGGGTATCAAGGTTCGCCACAACGGAATTTTTTTCCGTGGTTGAAGGCCGAGCTCGAGCGGCGCGGACATCGCGTGACCGCGGTGGCGCTTCCGAACCCCGCAAACCCGGACGTGATGGAGCAGGTCGAGCACGTGGTCACGCACGCCTCGTTCGACGAGCATACCGTTCTTCTCGGTCATAGCCTCGGAACGATGGTTGCGTTGAAAGTCGCCGAGCAACTGAAGCGCCCCATCGCGAAGCTCGTTCTTGCGGCCGGGTTCATCTCGCCGCGGCCGAACGAGCATCTCGAGTTCGCCAAGA
>Ga0209542_10011303_pt1 | contig 15855 bp, 14 predicted proteins | sample RifCSPhighO2_01_FD_184028 | JGI IMG/M metagenome (GOLD analysis project Ga0209542, IMG submission 184028) | Soil microbial communities from Rifle, Colorado - Rifle CSP2_plank highO2_0.1 (SPAdes) (version 2) | ecosystem: Environmental > Terrestrial > Deep subsurface > Rock core/Sediment ... | reverse complement strand
TCCATTCCCTTTTTGACTGGCAAGACCGGCAGGCCGGCGGCTTTGTAATCTTTAAACCTATACATAGCGATGGCGTAGAAATGCGGCATCTGCCAAAAAACTAGCAATAAGAATAATAGTAAAGCGCCAGCATCTAAGTTATTGGTGGCGCTCGTATAGCCGGCTACTGGCGGCAAGGCCCCGGCAATGCTACCGACCAGGGTGCCATGAACCGAACGGCGCTTGGTGATGCCGTATAGTACTACATATACAAAGTATGCAATTAGACCCAGTAAAAACGTTAAGATGTTGGTAAATAGTCCCAAGATTAGAAGTCCGAGAAATCCTAGAGATAAACCAAACACGGCGGCATTCGCGCCTGAAATTCTGCCACTTGCCAAGGCTCTTTGTTTGGTCCTGGTCATCTTAGTATCTAGTTTGCGGTCAGTATAGTTATTAACAACGCATGCCGAAGCAATAACTAAAGTAACGCCACCAAGAATGGTTAACAATCCTAAAATACTTATATGACCTTTACCGGCCAGCATAAATCCGGCTGTGGTAGTAACAAGATTTCCGTAGATTATTCCAGGTTTTGTTAAATAATAATAATCCCTAAACACTGTGTACCGTTGCAATTTTGCTAATAAAAGTTAATTTCCTTTCTACTATAGCACTTATAAGAGTCATATGAACGATGACGATGTATAATGTTGGGATGAAATCATTAGACGCATCTGCTCTGCTAACAACTCCAAATCTTGAAAGGAATATCAAAAAGGTTGAAGCCGAACTTGAAAAGGTACTACACATTGATAATCCAGCAATCAATCATCCGCTCAAGCGACTTATCCATGCTCATAGCAAGCGATTAAGGCCAATGTTTGTTTTGGCAGTAGCACAAAGCCAGGGTGTAAAAATAGATGAATCAGTCATACGTGGCTGTGTGGCCATTGAACTAGTACATATAGGCAGCTTGGTTCACGACGATATTATAGATGAAGCGTCTACGCGGTGGCGCATTCCTACTATTAATAGCCAAGAAGGTATTGCCCAAGCAATAGTGATTGGGGACTATCTATTTGCTAAATCTTTCGAACAAGCCTCAAAAATAAATCAAGAAGTAGCTGGATTGATTGGATTGTCGCTAACCAATCTTTGTGACGGCCAAAGCCGAGAGATGGCAGATCAGTACAATCTAAGTCGTTCATTAAAATCAATGAAAAAAGCTCATTGGGGCAAAACTGCTGCATTATTTTCTGCTGCTTGCCAAATTGGTGGTCTATGCGCGGGACTTACAAAAACACAAGTTGATGCACTGGCAAAATTCGGAGAAAATTTTGGACTATCCTTTCAGCTTATCGATGATCTACTGGATCTGCTTTCTACAAATGATTTATCCGGTAAACCAGTTGGCAATGACGTGGTAGAGGGTATATATACATTGCCTATTCTACTTTCATTGAATGGTCCTTCAGCCAGAAAATTAACTAGTTTATTAAAAAAAGGAAGTAAAATCAACCAAACTTTACTCATTGAGTTGCTTGACAATGATGGATCATTTCAAAAAACGGTAAATTTAATTCATAAATATAATACTACGGCATCACTTGCCCTTGATACGCTCAAGCCGACGCCAGGAATTCTTGAACTAAAAGATCTTCCTAAAAAGTATTTCACTTTAGCCCTAAAGCACTATGTCGCTAAAGAAAACCAGTCAATAATTGCTGATTTGTGATAAAAGATTCCTATTCTATATTATGAAATGAAAGGCTGCGGCACCCAGGCTGATCTCAATAGCCACTCCAAGGCTTCCTAAGACTATGCCGGTTATAAAAAGTACTATGTCTTCAAAAAGCCAGCTCAACGCGATTGTCACCACACCAAGTCCGCCTAGCGTATCGAGCCCACTAAAAGGAGGAGCCAAGAAGGCTGCAAGAGTATAGATGAACACCAATATACCTAGCAAGCTCATAAACCAACGCTGTCCAAAAAGTCCGCTCAATCTTGGTCTAGAAAATTGCTCAAACCATGCAATTAGCTTGTTAAACTTAGGCAGAGCATTTTTAGTCATCATTTTCCCGAATGATTTATTTTTTGCCCAATTAGGCAGCCATATAGTCTTGCGGCCAAAGATTAGTTCTACTGCCAGCAAAAGATTGATAATTTCTAACACATGAGTTACGCCGCCGGTCGGTAATGGCAAGGCAGCCAGTGACATTAGTAGTAAAAATGCCACCGCAAAACTTTTACCCTCGAACTGTGCTTGAAGGTCATCGATAGTTTTTGGGTTTTTACCCGTTAACCATAGATTTAATTGGGTGCTAAACTTCTGGTTGCTCATTTTGGTTGTTCTAACTCGTGAATGCGGTCGTGCCCTAGGCCGTAATAGTGTGCCACTTCGTGCCAGACGGTTTTTCGTACGACTTTTATAAGTTGTTCCAGTGAAGTGGAGTTTTGCTCGATAGGGCGTTTAAATATAGAGATTTTATCCGGTAGCACTAGGGTATAATTGCTGTTTCTTTTAGTTAGTGGTATGCCCTCATATAGACCAAGTAAGGTATGACCAGGGTGAATATTGCCACGTTGCAGCTGTCTATTGGACGGTTCATCCTCAACTACAAAAGCTAAGTTTTTAATATTTCTTGCGTAATGAGCCGGAATAGCATCAATTGCCTCCGTTACAATTTTTTTGAACTCCTCTTCGCTAACGCTGTACATTGTTTATTTATCATATCATCAAAGACCTGATCTATACCTTAAAACCCCGTGATTGACGGGGTTTTTGCGTGTCGGACGTTCCGCAACTTAGTTTAAGAACACCTCCTGACACTACCTATATTTCAGCAGAACAAAATTATTTAGACTGTGATATTTAAATACAATCGATTGTGATATTGGTCACAACATGACTATTTGTTTATATGCTGCAAGATGGCTAAAGTAGCGGAGATTGTCCAAGCCTGACATGGTTCCGCTACTGCTATGTTTTTGTCAAGTGATTGCAATCTAAAATGCTCAAGTGCCTCTTTGTGGCTGTAATAGACTTTATCGTTATCATCAGCATAGAAAAATTCATAGAACTCACCAGCACGCTTAACACTATCTAGTAATCTTGACTCCAACATATTGGCTGATTCTACTTTGCCATGTGCTCTGAGACCACGTGCAATTGCATGAGTCTCTTTGGGCCAGACAGTATAACTACCATGATAATCAACAAAACCGGGAATTCGCCTATGGCTTAAGGCGCGGCAACGAATTCCCGCTGGTGTTAAAAACTGAGGACCCATTAACATCGTTACAATAGCCTCAATGTACTGATTTTTTTGAGCGTTGCTAAGACTGTCTAGTATTTTACTGTCAAGCAGTAGTCCAGGATTTGAGGTTAGAGTATCAATTTGGCGAGGCCTGCCCTCAGAATCTATATCCAAACCCTGAGCAAAATATTGCTGTTCTGGCATCCAGAATTTAGTGACAGTTTCTGTCTGTATGTGTTCGGCAAGTTTGTGCCAATGATCTTTTTGAGCATCATTTGATGGCAATAGTTTGATAGCCACCCCTAGCGCATCATAGGTATATCCCTGCAACTCAATGGCGGCGATTCCCTTATCATGGTTAGCAAGGCTACCATCACTGTGAAGATAAGATGTACTTGAATCTTTCCAAACCTGATTTGTTAGACCATAGTTTATATTGAGTCGCTGGTATTCTAGCATTCCTAGATCCGAGGAGCCTATCTTATGAGTAAGCCAGTCTACGGCTGATTTCAAACTATCACGTATTTTTTTTGGTCCGTCCAACGCATGATATGACTCTTCAAGCAGACTTGGTCCATAACAATCCACATAGTCACCTATCAATCGAATATATAAAGGCGTAGCATCATGACTACCGTAGTATCGAACGTAGTCGTCACTTGCACTGCCCCAAGCTTGTTGCAACTTTTTTAGTATCGTGACAGATTGCTCAGGGACATTACTGCCATTCATTTCAAGTGCACGATATTCATGATGAATCTTACCTGGCTCTTCTTCGCTAAGAAGATCAGTCTTAATTCCCTGTAGGCTTGCCAAAGCGTGAATAATGCGTCGACTAAGCTCTCTATGAGAGGCAAGTAAATCGCTGGCTACTTGAACGGAGTCGCGACCAAAGACGGCATAATCAAAATGGCTGCCTAAACTTGCGTATACGCCCAAATTTCCAGCATCTACTAGCTTGATATAATCTTCTTTTGAGCTACCATATATGAGACTTTGCAGACTCAATTGTCTCTGTTCTTTTGTCAGTGACAGCCAATCCCACGCGAGGTTATCCATGCCTCAATCCTATACTATATGAGATTTAGCGTAAACGATTTGCCCTGCTAATTACTTTTTCATAAGCTTTTAAGTAACCATGAGTCATATGGCTTGCAGTGAAATATTTTTCAACGTGAGTTCGGCAATCACGACGGCTAATATTATCGACATCACCAACTCGTTTTATCATTTCGTTTGCGTTTCGGCACAGATAGCCGACCTTCCCGTCCTCTATTAGCTCAGACATAGAGCCTCTGTTAATAGCAATAACGGGCGTACCGCAAGCAAGCGATTCAATGGTTGTGATACCAAATGGCTCATCCCACTGAATGGGCGAAATCATTGCTTTAGCATTTTTGAGCAAGTCAACTTTTTGTTGATGATTAACCTCGCCAATAAATTTAACCTGCTTGCCGTCAATTAATGGGCTAATTTTGGTATCAAAATAATTCTGCTCAAGCGGATCAATTTTTGCCGCAATAATCAATTTATGGTTAGTCTGACGGGCAATTTTTATAGCCTGCATGGGGCCTTTTTGGGGGTGTATTCGGCCCAAAAACACCAGATATCTCTTGGGTTTGGCTTCAAAAATAAACCTTTGTACTCTAATACCGTTATATACAGTTGCTACATATCTAAGACTAGTATTATGCAGTCGTTGAGAACGGCTAATGCTTATGAAGGCTTCCTTTCTGGAAAGGTTATGCATATATTTTTCGGTCGGTTCAGATAGGATGCCATGCAATGTTGTAACGGTAGGTGCTTTTATAAAGTCTTTAAATAGCAATAACTGCCAGCCAAAATGATTGTGAACTATGTCAAAGTTTTTTAGATTGATTTTGCCCAGCATAGTTGCCAAGCCCTGCAAGTGCAAGCCTTGACGAATACTGGGGTTACGGGACTCCGGTAATGTGCGTACTGACTTTGGTACGCAAGCTACCAACTTGGCTGATGTTTTGGAATCACCACTTGCAAATAGGGTTACATCGTGACCGAGAGCCACTAGTTCCTCAGCCAAATTAAACACAACCCGTTCAGTACCGCCATATGTTTCTGGGGGCACCGGTTCTTCAAAAGGTGCCACCAGTGCGATCTTTAGCAAATTAACTGTCTTAGCCAAGTGACTGTATACCTCAAACTACACACCAATTATACCAGTTATTGGGGTAATATTGTAATAGTGGCGATAATGTGAGTAGGTTTACTGTCTCTTTGTGCGGTGGTCGGTCTCGTCAACAATCTCGTGGCCTACGATTTCTTCCAGTAAGTCCTCGATAGTTACAATACCTATAATCTTGTCATCACGTTCAACTGGCAATAAATGAGTGCCGGAAATGATAAATTTCCGAAAGAGTGTATCGAGAGCTGTCTTGCTGCCTATAACTTTGGTTGGGTGTAATACTAGCTCGCTAACTGGCTGAGGATTTCTATCAAAATCTAAATCTACTAAATCCTTCATCAGCAATACGCCGTAACATCTAGTTAGGCTGTGGTCAAACACTGGTATTCGGCTTCTGCCTACTTGCTTAATTTCATCAATCTTTTTATCGTCAATCATAGTATCTGGCTCGATCCAATAAACCTGGCTGACCTTGGTGGTTATTTCACGAACAGTCTTTTCGCTAAGCGCTAAAGCGCCCTGCATAATCTCTACCTCATCTTCGTCTAGCTCACTCTGGTTGTTGTCAAAATGTTCGCCAATTAGAATGCCCAATTCCCTGCGAGAGTGCAAGCGAGTTGTTTCATCTCCAAATAATCGGTCTAACAAAAGTTGCAAAGGTTTGGATAGTGGGTAGGTTGTAATGATCATTAGTTTGAGAAGTCCCGAAAATCTTGAAGTAAATGATAGTGCATGGCGCGAAAATAAAGCTTGTGGGAAAATCTCACCAAATAATACTATCAATATAGTGCTAAGTAGGCCTGCTACTATACCGCTCCAAATGTGACTTTGGCCTGATATAAAGTGATCAATAACCAGCGAAATAGCCGATATTACCGCAACATTGGACAAAATGATACTGGCAAGACTCAAATTACTATTAATACGTAGCGGCAATACTCGTATGGCAGTAATGCTACCAAGCTTGGCTTGGCGTTTCAGATCAGCCACGCCAAGTGACATTAAGCTAATATTTAGTCCTGAACAAATTGCTGAAAATACCAATAACATGATAACTACTGCAATCTGCAAGACCAGTGTCATTGTATAGCTCTCATACTAGATACATAGTATCTTACATCAACTTGTCCAAAACGGTAATGACTGTAAATTATTATCTATTGCTGTACAAAGGTTAGGGCGTATCCGGCACGACCGGCACGACCGGCACGACCAATTCGATGTACGTAATCACCGTAAGATTGAGGTTGGGAAAAGTTGATAACATGAGAGATGTCGGCAACATCAATTCCCCGAGCAGCCACATCAGTGGCAACTAATACATTGATCTGGCTGTCTCGGAAGCGCTTGAGTGCTCTGCTGCGCTGTGACTGGGACTTTCCGCCGTGGATAGCATCTGCGCCAAATCCTCTCTCCTGGAGCTCCTTACAAAGCCTCTCAACGCTTCGATGCGTATCGTCAAAGACTAATGCCTTCACAACATCCTTTTGTACTAGTAGGTCATGTAGCTTGTCAATTTTTTCACCTGAGGTCGAAAAAGTCACAATATTTTGGTCGACAAAATCACTAGTGTCTCCGGTTTTGGCGACTACATGAACAGGGTCGTCGGAGAAACTATCTATTATAGTTTTGACACGCCCATCAAGTGTAGCTGAAAAAAAGAACAGCTGCTTAGTTTTGGAAGTTCTGCCCAAAATATGGCGAATGTCATTGATAAATCCCATGTCAAGCATACGATCTACCTCATCTAGTACCACAATGTTAAAAACGTCAAGATTGAGCGAGCCACGTTCGATATGATCCTTAATCCGGCCAGGTGTACCAATAACAATTCTGGGTCGCTGTCGGAGTAAAGATAACTGAGGTCCCATAGCTACGCCGCCAATAAGTAGCACTCCTGAAAGACCGCTGCCCTTGGCAATACTACGGCACTCATCTTCTATCTGTTGTGCAAGTTCACGCGTAGGAGCCAGTATTATGGCGTAGCTATCTTTGGTTGCAATAAGTTGATGAAGCAACGGGACAGCAAAGGCGGCGGTTTTGCCAGTACCGGTATTGGCGATCCCTACTACATCTTTCCCCGCCAGTCCGGCAGGAATGGTTTGATCTTGAATGGCTGATGGAGTATCAAAGCCTTTTTGAGTAAGGTTATTATGCAGGAGTGGGTGCATATCAAAATCAGCAAAGCTATTAATAGGCACATAGTCTGGCTGAGTTGCTGACTTAGCTGTTTGAATAAAACGCGCCGGATTAATATATTCCTTTTTGGGTTGACGACTATTTGACCCAGAACGAGTGGTGCGTCCGGACCTACCTCGTTGAGAGCTATGGCTATAATTTGAATAAGACATAAAAATGAATCCTTTGTTCAGTAGTTACTATCGTTCATTGTCTGCAATGAACATCGAGTAAATAGCTACTAGCCCGGATTCATCAAAACAATTAACTACATTTTAGCATAATTAATATGCATACGCAAGCTACTTATCCTAAACAAACTATTTCTTTGGCTGCTTAGGCTTTTTGGTCTCTCTTCGCGGCCTATCTTTACTCATGATTCCACCTCTATTTTATATTAATACGGGCATATCTTGGTGATTGTTTTGGATTGCACGACCTGGGCATCTTGAACCAAGGCATGCGTTTCCCAATATGAACGACTTTTAACAGTTTCATGCTCGTCACCTGGGAAAGGAGGGCTAAATGGGCCAATCCAGGTGTCCGCTAATTCATAATTGCCATCGGAATCTTTCTCTAATATAAGTGTCAATTTGTCGCTAGGTAGGGGATATCGGTTTTTGGCATAACGCGAGAACACACTTTTTTTATACGGTTGCGCGTAGAAGATTGTGTCCTTATCACTTGTTTCTACGATATCGGTGTTACCGATGACTCGGCCCATATCACGTTCTATTGTAATCTTAGGCCCAGTCAGCTTGATGCGTGCTAAAACTTCCTTGGTAAGTCGGATGACATAGGGCTGGCGGCTTAAATAATGTCCGGCTGAAGAAGTAATGAGATTGACGTATACTTCACGACCATTAGACGACTCTGTAATAACATATTTGTACATTTTCCCTCGATTTCTCCTTACAGTATACGCTTAAATTGACATAAAAGCGACCGTCGCCACATTAATTAGTCACATATAACAGATTGCAATTGGACAGAAGTGGTATAATGAGTAGGTTATGACCGAGACACTACAGCACTCTTTTGCACCGGAAGACGAAAGATTTCTTAATGGATTAGACCAGCAAATGCTTCAGGGCCAAGAAGCAGATAATTCCTCTATCGTCGAGTCTTTTAATCGAATTATTAGTCATTTTTATAGAGACTCAGTGCCCGAACCTGACTATATTTTAGAGGAACCTCGCCTGCAAGAGAAAGAAACTAAACCAAGCAGGGCCGAACGACTTGCTTCTCTACCTCACGAAGGGCTTACTGATCAAGAGCACCAGAGAATTGTAGATCAACTTGATGCTATTCTCCTAAATATTGAGCCTATTACGAGTCTTGTTAAGCGGCCTAATGATGAGACGACCAAGAATGTCCTGGCCAGTTACACCACAGGGGGAGAAAATAAGGGACAACTGGCGGTATATGAGAAGGCAGACCAGCTACCTCCAGAAGCATTTACTGGTGCGCTGTCGCACGAGAACGGACATGCCGACTCCCCATTTGATCCCGAGAATGACGAAGTGCATGGCGGTGAACCAGAGCGCAAGGAGGCAGCCGCATTTGCCATTAATTTAGCTCAACAAAGTCTAGAGACCAACACATTTATGAATGGCTATCAAAAGATGCTTGCCCAGGAACTAGCAGAAAGCCAGGAGCCGGCAGAGAAAGAGGAAAAGAGGAAGATATATTATGAGGAAACCTACGCTATCGCTATTGAACTAGGACTTACTAACCCAGCTAAACTAGAGCAAGTACAGGCTGCGCAGCAGGCCAAGATTGCTAAACGGCAAAAAGCGGGTACTTGGCCAGATGATATTCAGCCTGTAAATTTGGTGTCAACGCCTGGCCCGGATGGCGAAATTGTGGTGGATGGTATTGATAAAACTCTAATAAGGCTTCTAGAGGGTATTGATAGTCATGAGGCCCTAGTTGCGCACAGAGAAAACCTAAAAACAAAATTCTATCCTGAGCAAAGCCGGGCCATTGCTCAAAAACGTGCAGAACGCAGGCAATCCGATAAAGCAGTTTCAACCCAACAAGCCCAAACGGTCGGCAGACGGGCTATGAGTCATCTTTTTGTGCCGGATGCGGTTCAGTTTAATTGATACGGTAGGTGGTGTCTTTAAAGCTTTTCTTTTGTGGGCCGAATAATTATAAGTAGCAGCCATGCAAGTACAAAAAATATTGAGCAATAAAATCCAACTGTACCGTAAAGTTCGACCTTAAAACTTTCGCCATAGTGTTGGTAAAAATATCTTACCGATATTACTGAATAAGCCGCTGCAGACAGTGCTGTTGCGGCTAGTAGAGTACTCCTGCTGCGCAAGGTTGCTGCCGTGACAATGGGAATGGCAAACAAGGCAACTGCCTTACTAGCTAGTCCCCTTTGCAATAAAACTACATATGAAGAAAAAATGGTATCAGCTGCAACTAGCAAAAGTATGATGCCCGCATAAATATGGTAGTCTGAGAACTTCATGCGTGACACATACCAGAGCACAGTATTAGTAACTAGCAAATAGACGGCGACCGTCCACAACTGGCTTACCATCTCGTGTGTTATAAGATTCCAAGAGTCAAAAATAATTGTAGATAGCATAAAGATAGCTATGTATAAAAAGTGAACACGAGTTACCCTAACTGCAGTTGTTTGTAGCCATCCTGCCTGAACTATCGGTTTTTTTGCCATAACTTCCTTACGCAGATTTAATCATAGCTCTTATGCTTGCGTCAACGATAGTAATTTACTCTAAGTATACAATTGGCTTCGGGACTAGGATTCGAACCTAGATTGCTGGGACCAAAACCCAGTGTCCTACCATTAGACGATCCCGAAATAACTAATCTATTTTCTCAGATAAATCAATAATTCTCTACCCTGCCATGAGTTTCATGACGGTGAGTAAACTATTGTGAGAAGTTTGCATCCATTGCTCATATTTGCAGAAAAACCTAATATGTTTGCGTCCTAAGCTGTTTTAGCGTACATTTTCAAGGTCTATGGCAACTCAAAAACACCAAAATATGGCCAATTACTTAGAGCCACTAAATATTAACGGACTGCAAGGTCGCATGCTTAAAGTGCCAGCACCAAAGTCCAAGGGCCGCGAGATACTTTTTGTTTATGGGCATCATGCTAGCCTAGAACGCATGTTTGGCTTTGCCGAAGCTCTTAGTAAATATGGTGCAATAACTATGCCTGACTTGCCTGGCTTTGGTGGAATGGAGAGTTTCTACAAGATAGGAATGAAGCCAACTATAGATAATTTGGCGGATTACTTAGCAGCTCTTATTAAGTTGCGCTATAAGCGCGGTCTTATAACACTAATAGGTATTTCATTTGGCTTTGTGGTAATTACAAGAATGCTACAAAAGTATCCAGACTTGGCAAGGCGCGCAGACTTAGTGGTGAGTATAGTAGGTTTTGTACATAAGGATGATTTTGTCTTTAAGCGCCACAATTTTTATCTTATAAGATGTCTAAGTAGTGTGTTTTCTAATCTTGTCCCGGCTTGGATTTTTAGAAATATAGTACTGAGGCCTATGTTTATCCGGGCCACTTATAGATTGGTAGCGGACAAGCATGTCAAATTTAGAGACGCTAACAACGTGGAACGAGATAAGCGTATTGATTTTGAAATTCATCTTTGGCACATCAACGATGTTAGAACCTATATGGATACCACGGTTAGTATGTTGACGCTTGACCTATGCCGAGATCAAGTGAACTTGCCGGTCTATCAGATAACAGTCACTCCTGACCACTTTTTTAATCACAGCATTGTCGAGCAACATCTTAAAGTTATATATAATGAATCAACTGAAATTAGATCAAAAATGACCGGACATTCACAAACGGTCATTGCTACCGCTAAAGACGTTGCTCCCTTTTTTCCGCCAAAATTTCGCCGTCTTTTAGCAGCAAAGTAGATCATAGATTATACTTAAACAAATGAAGGTCGGCTTAGTTTGCCCATACAATATTTTTGGAGGTGGCGGAGTTCAGGAAGTAGTGCTTGCCTTGCAGGCGGAACTTAGTAAACGTGGTCATGATGCAAAGATTATCACTCCGCTACACCGCAATTTTCGTGACTCTCATTTGAATGGCACTATTTTTATCGGTACATCGACTGATGTTAAATCACTATTTAATACTACAGCTCAAGTGTCGGTAAGTTTAAACACTGACGAGATTGATAGTATGCTGGCACGAGAGCAGTTTGATCTATTGCACTTTCATGAGCCGTGGGTACCTATTATGAGCCGGCAGTTGTTGTTGCGCTCTAAGGCGAAAAATATTGCCACTTTTCATGCTAAGCTACCTGAGTCATATGTAGCTAAAACTATTGAGCGTGTCATTACACCCTACACTAGGTCAGTCTTAAGGCGCCTTGATAAACTTACCGCTGTATCTGACGCTGCAGCTGAGTATGTACGTACTCTTACGCCCAAAAGCATTAATATTATCCCAAATGGTATAAATCTGGGTAAGTATAAGGTAACTGCAAAGAACCCAACCAAGCACAAAACTATCCTTTATGTTGGTCGCCTGGAGAAGCGCAAGGGTGTAAAGTATTTGTTAAACGCTTTTAATCTGCTTGCTAATAATTATCCAAGTTACAAGTTAATAATTGCTGGGGCTGGGCCAGAAAAAGACAAACTTGAAGACTACGCTGCAAGCCTAAACCTTGATGGCGTTAGCTTTAAAGGTTATGTAAACGAGACAGAGAAATTAAAACTATTAGCCAAAGCTGACCTATTTTGTGCGCCTGCGCTCTTTGGAGAGAGTTTTGGAATTGTATTGCTTGAAGCTATGGCCAGTGGCGTAGTGATAGTGGCCGGCAATAACTCTGGCTATACGTCTGTTCTCAGGGGTAAAGGTGCCCTATCGATTGTCAATCCAAAGGACAGCGCTGAGTTCACGCGTCGTTTGGAGCTGTTACTCAATGATGAAACCATGCGCAATGTCTGGAAAATGTGGGCCAAAGATTACGTTAAACAATTTGATTACAAAAAAGTTGCAACTCAGTATGAGACTCTATATTTACAGTCTCTAGGGTCTAGTTAGGTGCCAAGGTGAAAATTGGATTTGTGCTTGATGATAGTTTAGATAAGACAGATGGTGTACAGCAATATGTTACAACTCTTGGTCACTGGTTGAGCATGGTTGGGCATGAGGTGCATTACTTAGTCGGCGAGTCACATCGCACGGATTTAGCACATCTTCATAGCCTAAGTCGTAACATAGCGGTTAACTTTAATGGCAATCGTGTGTCTGTTCCCTTACCTGTTAATAAAAGCAATCTACGCAATCTACTTAGAGAAGAGATGTTTGATGTCTTGCACGTTCAAATGCCCTATAGCCCCATGTTGGGTGCAAGAGTCATAAAAGCAGCGCCCCTAACTACTGCAATTGTCGGTACATTTCATATAGTGCCGTTTTCTGTTCGCGAAAGAATAGCCACACGTCTGTTAAAACTATTTATCAGAAGAAGCTTAGGCAAACTACACGTTGTCATGAGCGTATCAAAGCCCGCGGCAGGGTTTGCTCGCAAGAGTATGGGTATTAAAAGTGTTGTTGTACCAAACGTGGTCGACGTACAACTTATGCGAAGCGGCCAAAGAATTAAAAAGTTTGATGATGGCAAGATTAATTTAGTTTATTTAGGACGGTTAGTTGAGCGCAAGGGGTGTCAATATTTATTGCAAGCCCTAGAGCAATTACATCAAGAGCATCATTTAGAAAATGTGCGAGTACTAATATGCGGGAAAGGCCAACTGAGCGAAAAGTTGCAAGATTATGTGCGTAAGCATCATTTAGGCAACACAGTGCACTTCACGGGTTATATTAGTGAATCTCAAAAAGCTAATTATCTAGCTTCGGCTCAGATTGCCGTTTTTCCAAGTCTTGCCGGCGAGAGCTTTGGAATAGTATTGATTGAAGCGATGGCCGCCGGAAGCGAAACCATTATAGCCGGTAACAATGCCGGATATCGATCTGTTCTAGCCGGACAGAACAAACAGTTAGTCAATCCTAAAGATACTGCCGCCTTTAGTAAAACTATCCTACACTTTGTACGCAACACCAAAGCGCGTAATCAAACTCTTCGGTGGCAACATGAGCAAATCAGTCATTATGACGTCAGTCGCGTGGGGCAGACTATTATCAAGCATTATCAAGTGGCAATAAACATAAACCAAAGAGCTCGTAGCTAGTTATGATAAGTCTAGTTAACAAGATTCACAAGACATGAGATAATAAAGTTATGCTTGGCATTTTTACAGACAAAAAATATCCCAAAGTTGAAATTACAATTGCTAATAAAACTGTTATTCGAATATTACTACTAGTATTGTCGTCTTTTTTGGCCCTAACGGCGCTCCAGAAAGCCACTCACGCTCTTACCCTGATCTTTACGGCATTTTTTTTGGCGTTGGCCCTGAATGCGCCCGTGCACTGGATCGCTGAGCGTTTGCCTGGTAGTAGTCGCGGTAATCGTACGCTTGCTACTGCCACTGCATTTATCGCTATTGTGTTACTGCTCGGTGGTTTTATTGCTAGTATGGCACCTCCGCTTATACGTCAAACCAGTAATTTTATTAAGGAAGCCCCTAACTTGATAGAAAACCTACACAATCAAGATACATCTCTAGGTGCTTTTGTTCGTGATAAACATCTCACCTCGCAAGTTGATCAGTTTGGAGAACAGCTTGGTGATAGACTCAAGGTGCTCAGCGGCTCGGCTTTTAGTACTGTTACAAGGCTTACGAGTAGCGTATTCTCTGTTCTAACCGTACTAGTTTTAACTTTTATGATGCTAATAGAGGGTCCTCGGTGGCTGAGAATTTTTGAGCGATTAGTTCCCGATAGCAAGGAAGCACATCTCAAGGCGGTTGGGGATGATATGTATAAGGTGATAAAGGGCTATGTAAACGGCCAGGTCTTTTTGGCAGCTTTAGCAGCCGGCTTTATTGTTATTCCCTTGTTAATTCTTCATGTTAGTTACCCGATTGCGCTTATGGTGATCATATTTATATGTGGTCTGATTCCAATGGTCGGCCACACTATTGGTGCCTTTATAGTTAGTGCTATTGCTCTGTTCCACTCTGTACCAGCGGCAATAATTGTTTTTTGCTATTACGTAACCTACCAGCAGTTTGAGAATTACCTCGTACAGCCTCGTATACAGGCTTCAGCTACAAATATGTCACCACTTCTTGTATTCAGCTCAGTAATCATCGGTGTGAGCTTTACGGGCCTTCTGGGCGGTCTGGTAGCAATACCGGTAGCAGGCTGCCTAAGAATTATTGTTCTAGATTACCTAAAGACCAATAGGCTTTTAGGCCGAGTCACTACAAGCGATACCAAATAGCACCATGATCGGTATCCCGAAGACCAATTCCCTTTTTGCCCAGCTTATTGCGTAAGTCATCAGACTTAGTCCACTCTTTGGCTTGCCTGGCATTCTCTCGTTTGGCTATTATGCGCTTATCTTCAGCCGAAATATCGGGTCTAGAAGCAAGTCTGAGCCCTAAAACGCTGTCGATAAAACTAAGTATATCTATAAACAGCCTACTCTCACTATTGGATATCAATCTCTCCTCGCATTTGGAGCTGAACTCGCTTACTGCTGCTAACACAAGGGGTGTGTTGAGGTCATCCAAGAGCGAGTTTTTAATGGATTTCCCATCCATGTTATCTGTCAGCCAACTTTCTACATTTTTAGGCTGCCAACGAAGATCAGCCATCCTATAAAAATTCATTAGTCTATTTTGGGCAGCTTCAAGAGTATCCCAGCTAAACTCCGCCTGAGTTCGATAATGAGATTCCAGTACTAAAAGGCGTAGTGCTTCAGTGCTGTAGCCCTTCTTTTTAATGTCCCCTAGCGTAATGCCATTGCCATCACTTTTGGCAATCTTTTCTCCTTTAATCAGAATGTGATTCATATGGACCCAAGTGTTTGCAAATGGTTTACCAGTAACAGCCTCGCTTTGTGCAATTTCATTGGTATGGTGCACTGGGATATGTTCAATGCCCCCAGCATGAATATCTAGAGTCTGTCCTAAGTATTTCATGCTCATCGCCGAGCACTCAAGATGCCATCCTGGAAAGCCCTTGCCCCAAGGACTCGACCACTCCATATCACGCTTGTGGTCGCTGGGAGAAAACTTCCATAGCGCAAAATCACTTGGGTTGCGCTTCTGGGGATTTACCTCCACTCTTGCGCCTTCTTTGAGATGCTTTAGGTCAAGTTTGGCCATTTTGCCATAATT
>Ga0209542_10011302_pt1 | contig 15855 bp, 11 predicted proteins | sample RifCSPhighO2_01_FD_184028 | JGI IMG/M metagenome (GOLD analysis project Ga0209542, IMG submission 184028) | Soil microbial communities from Rifle, Colorado - Rifle CSP2_plank highO2_0.1 (SPAdes) (version 2) | ecosystem: Environmental > Terrestrial > Deep subsurface > Rock core/Sediment ... | reverse complement strand
AGAAGGACTAGTTCATATTTCTAAATTAGCCCCATATCATATAGAAGATATAAATAAGGAAGTTAAACTTGGACAAAAAATTAAGGTTAAGGTTTCTGAAATTGACGATCGTGGCCGAATAAATTTAACCGTTAGTTAATCTGCTTCTTTGTAATTAATGTTTAGATTAAAATCCCCAAAGCCTGAAGTAACAAATTTGCTAAAAATCAAAAACTTAAACCTCATTATCGGTTTTTTGTTAATTATTTTTTTAGCCTTAAGTTTGAATAGAAAATTTTTTTCTTCAGTAGAAATAATTCCTGATAAAGATAAGATCTTAATCCACTTCTCTTTGAGCAAACAGGATCAAAAAAATTTAGAGGTCTTATTGAATAAAGCGCAAATAAATTGGCCAGTAAGTGATTTAGCTATTAAAGTTGACGATACAACACTAGAAACCTTAAACAACATTGGGAAAATTTCTTTTAGGGTTTATTTTAGTTTAAATGAAATAAAATTTAATACTAAATTGAATTTAGAAGACACTTCAAAATCTAATTCTTGGCAATTTAAAGAACTGGCAGCAGTTGATTCGTTGATTTATTTACAATTTCCAAAAAAGTTTTTACCCAACTTTCCGGGAAAAGAAGCTTACAATTATGTTAAGTACACAACTGCCGCAATTATCGTACCATCAGATGGTTTAAAAATTGCGCTTTTTGGGCAAATAAATGATAATAGTAGTTTAAAAAAAACAATTGAAGATTTTAGAAATCTTCCCAAAAAAGGTATTGTTCAAGAACGTTATGAAGGAGCTGCCAGTGGTTACAGCGAAGGTTTAGTGGGGAATATAAAAACGTATACGTTAACGACGCCAGATTCAAAAATCACCCCAACTTTCGCGGTTGTAAAAGACAATTTAATAACTACCTTTGACACGGATCTTTTAAAAGAAATTATTACGGATTCTAAAAACAGTAATTCAACCCTAGACCATTTAGAAACTTTTAAAGAAACTGTCGAGATCTTGCCAGCGAATTCTTCAGCTTCTTTATTTATAAATACTAAAAAAATTAAAAATTATGATCTAACCCGCTTTTTGTCTGAAACTAAACCTTATTTAGATATTGAATTGAACAAAGATATAACTAAATTTCTTAATATTTTCTTGGAAAGAGTAGAAAACTTTAGTTTTGTGATTAATAGTAATAAGAGCGAAGGTTTTATTAAACTACAATGAAAAAATCTAACCAGCATTTAACTTTCGGTACTTTAAAATTCATTCCCTTAGGAGGTAATGGCCAGGTAACTAAAAATATGTTTTTGTACGAAACTAAGAAAGATATCTTAATCGTTGATTGTGGGATGGGTTTTCCGCCGGAGACGATGTTTGGGATTGATATGGTAATCCCGGATATTTCTTATTTAAAGGACAAAAGACACAAAATTCGAGGAATTTTAATTACCCACGGTCATGAGGATCATATTGGTGCCCTGCCCTTTATAATTCCCCAATTAAATGTGCCAATTTACGCTACCAAATTAACTTGCGGCCTTATAAACGTAAGATTAAAAGAACGAAATGTAACAAAGTTTCGGTTGATAAATATTGAACCTAAGCAAAGAATTCCTCTTGGAGGTTTTGAAGCACAGCCTTTTCACGTGACCCATTCAATCCCAGACTCGGTGGGATATGTTATCCGCACAAGTGCCGGAACCTTTGTTCACACTGGAGATTTTAAATTTGATTGGACGCCGGTTGATGGTAAAAAACCTGATACCGATACCTTAGCTAAGGTTGGTCAAGAAGGAATACTAGCTTTAATGACCGATTCACTAAGAAGCGAAAAACCAGGATCAACTCTGTCGGAGACCGTAGTGGGTGAGAGTTTTAGAGAGGTAATGAAAAAATCAAGTGGCAGAGTCTTAATCACCACCTTTTCTTCAAATATTTCAAGAATGAAACAGGCAATGGAAGCGTCACAAGAAACTGGTCGTAAAGTGGCTATTGTTGGGAGATCAATGGAGAATAATTGTGCGGTTGCTCAAAAACTAGGATTTTTAATTTTCCCCCCAGGTTTAGTAATTCCCGTTGAAGAAATCAATGAGTTACCTGATAATAACCAGACCCTCATAATTGCTGGTAGCCAGGGTCAAGCCGGTTCTGCCCTGACCCGTATCGCCGAAGGCGATCATAAATTGGTTTTTATTAAAAGTGGAGATGAGATAATTTTTAGCGCTGACCCTATACCTGGTAATCAAGATGCAGTTTATTGGTTGATCGATAAATTAACTAGTCTTGGAGCCAGAGTTCATTATTCGGATATAACCAGTGATTTTCATGTTTCTGGCCACGGAGCGGCTGATGATTTACTTCTGATGATCTCTTTAACTAAACCAAAATATCTAGTTCCTATTTCAGGTATGTATCGCCAGATGAAGCAGCTATCGTTCTTAGCTTCTGAAAAAGGTATGGATAAGTCTAGTATCTTTGTTATTGAGGAGGGAGCAATTTTAGAATTTTCTAATGGGAGTGCTAAGGTCTCCGGTAATATTCCCACAAACAATATCTTCGTAGATGGACTAGGGGTTGGAGATGTTGGCAACGTTGTTTTGCGTGACCGTCAACTGTTAGCAGAAGAAGGAATAGTGGTTGTAATTGTTACTTGGGATAAAGGCAAAAAATTGATAATTGGCGATCCTGACATTGTTTCGCGAGGATTTGTTTACATGAAAGAAGCAGGTGGTTTAATTTCTGAAACTAAAAATGAGGTTAAGAGAATTTTTAAGGGTTTAAAAACTCCAGAACAGCACATACTTAGAGAAAAAATTGTTGACCGCTTGGAGAAGTTTCTGTACAAAAAAACGCAGAGAAGGCCAATGGTCTTACCAGTGGTTGTGGAGATTTAATTGCGCTAGCTTAGTAGGGATGATAGAATCTGCTTGATGAGAAGACGCTTCAGCTACAAACGTAATCCACTAAGACTAAAGCTAAAACAAAAAACCCTACAAGCATTAAGTGGGGTTATTTTAATTCTAATAGCCCTTTTAATTTTTTTGTCTTTTTTTGGAAATGAAGGCTTAGCAAGTATTTTAAGGAACAAAGTCGTTGATCTTTTTGGCTGGTCATCACTTTTCGTACCGTTGATTTTATTTATTTGCGGTCTTCTCTTAAGTAAAGTTAATATCCCGTTCATTCAAATTAACGCTGCTCTTGGTGCTAGCGGATTATTACTGGCTAGTGTTATTTTAACTTCAAGTTTTGCCCGAGAAAGTTCAGGAATCTTAGGTAATAATCTTTGGCTTTGGTTTTCTGGTCTTTTTTCTCCTATCGGCGCTTTTTTGATAACTTCTCTTGTTTGGCTCATTTTTTTACTTATCCTTTTTAACACCTCGCTGGAAACCACAATTTCACTTTTAACCAAGGCTTTTACCACTCTTTTTAAATTGTCTAAGAGCACGTTTTTACGCAGAGACAGGGTAATTAATAAAGAGGCGGTGTTTAGCGAAAGAAAAGAAACAAACATCGAAACTAAACCACAATTATCTACGACAGAGTTAGTTGTTAGTAATACTGCTTCTGATGAGATTTGGGAGTACCCTCCTCTTGATATTCTAAATGATTCAATCGGCGGTAAGGCTACGAGAGGAGATTTAAAACATAGCGCCGCTCTTATTGAGAAAACACTAGAAAGTTTTGGTATTCAAGCTAAGGTGGTTGAAGTCAATAGTGGACCAGCTGTGACACAATACGCTTTAGAAATTGCTTTGGGGACAAAATTAACTAAAATTACGGCATTGGCTAATGATATAGCCTTGGCTCTGGCGGCGCCAACTGGGACAGTAAGAATCGAAGCCCCGATACCGGGTAAATCCTTAGTTGGAATTGAGGTTCCTAACGTAACTCCTGAAATTGTGCCTTTAAAGAAGATATTAATTTCTGAAAAAATGCAAAGATCAAAATCAAAATTGTCCCTGGCTCTAGGATTAGATGTTTCGGGAAACCCAGTTGTTGACGACTTAGCAAGGATGCCTCATGTATTAATCGCGGGTGCGACTGGAAGTGGTAAAAGTGTGGCGATCAACTCTTTTATTACCAATCTTCTTTTCCGAACAACCCCAAACGAAGTAAAGTTAGTTTTAATTGACCCTAAGATAGTAGAGCTTTCACAATGGAATGGAATTTCGCACTTACTAACTCCAGTTATTATTGAACCAGAAAAGGTGTTGTCCGCTCTTAAGTGGTCAATATCCGAAATGGAAAGGCGGTATAAGCTTTTTGCGCAAGTTAGCGCAAAAAATATTGATCAATATAATGAAGCCTCTGGTTTCCAAGCTCTTCCCTATATTGTAATTATTATTGATGAGCTTGCTGATCTTATGATGTTTGCACCAGTAGAAATTGAAGATTCGGTCTGCCGATTAGCTCAAATGTCTAGGGCAGTCGGAATCCATTTAATTTTAGCAACGCAGAGACCTTCGGTTGATGTTTTAACCGGTCTTATTAAAGCTAATATTCCTTGTAGGATTTCTTTTAACGTTACTTCTCAAGTTGATTCTAGAGTTATTATTGACCAGGTAGGAGCAGAGAAACTCTTAGGAAGAGGAGATATGCTCTATGTTCCTCCAGATGCTTCAAAGCCTCAAAGAATTCAAGGAGTCTATGTTTCTGAACCGGAAATTTCAAAATTGATTGAATTCTTGAAGAAATCAGGTGTTGCTCCGCAATATACTGAAGAAGTTATCTCGATGCCGATTAGCAAAATTAGCGGTAAAAGTAGTGAGGATGAACTTTTTGAGGAAGCGGTTAGAGTGGTTTGCCATTACGATAGAGCTAGTGCTTCTTTACTACAAAGACGGTTAAGAGTTGGTTATGCCCGCGCGGCTAGGCTTCTTGATGAGTTAGAAGCATCTGGTATAGTTGGTATTGCCGATGGAGCTAAAGCACGAGACGTTTTAGTTAGAGATCCTGAGAAAGCCTTAAGCCAGATATCAAGCGGAGAATAAAGAATGAAAACAGTCGGTTCAATATTTTCTGAAGAAAGGAAAAAAAGAGGGTTAAGTCTAGAAACAGTCGCGTCTTCAACAAAGATCCGTAAAGAAATACTAGCCGCTTTAGAAACTGGAAATTGGGAAAAACTTCCCCACCCTACGTTTATAAAAGGCTTTATTAAAAATTATGGCCGGTTTTTAGGTTTGGATACTACCGAGCTGTTGGCTTTTTTCCGACGGGAGTATGATGAGAAAAGGGCAGTAAGAGAAACAAAAATGTTTCTTAAAATGTCGCGATCGTTAATCACCCCAACCTCCGTTACCGTTGCCATCTCAACCCTAGTTTTGCTACTTATTTCTGGTTACCTTTATTTTCAATATAAATCCTTTACAGGGTCGCCTTTCCTTGAAGTTATTGAACCAAGAGATAATAGTAAGATAACCACTAATGAGGTAAGTGTAGTCGGGAGGACTGATTCAGAAGCTATTTTAAAAATAAATGGTCAAGAAATCCAAATTTTACCTGGAGGCGCATTTAATATTTCCGTAAGCTTAGCAACCGGCTTTAATTCTCTTGTTGTTACCGCTAGTAATCGCTTTGGAAAAATTTCTACTGTAAAAAGAGTAGTGGTGGTAGAACAACCAATTGCGGTTTCTCCAGAGGCGAGTCCTTCTGCCCAAATAAAAGAATTGGATCTTACCGTAGAGGTAAAGCCAAACTCAGCTTGGTTAAGTGTTGAAATTGATTCTAAAGAAGTATTTGAGGGTATTCTTTTAAGCGGAGTGAGTAAGAACTTTAAAGCAAAAGAGAAAATAAAATTAAAAACTGGAAATGCTGGCTCCACAAAAGTTATTTTAAACGGTGATGATCAAGGAAGTTTGGGGAAAGAAGGAGAGGCAAAAGAAAAAGAATTCCATATCTAAAAATCATCTCTTGACTAGTAATTACAAAGGGGTTTATCCTTAAACAGGAGTAAAAGTGGATACTGCCTTTTTTCTAACATTAATCATCATTCTAGTTTCTTTAGTTATCCTTGCGGTTGGGGGCTATCTAATTTTAGTTCTAAGAGACATACGGGGAAGTCTCCAAAAGCTTAACCATATTTTAGATCATACCGAATCCCTTGTTGATACCCTCGATTCAAAAATTGCCAAACCAGCCTCTAGCATTGTTGGAATTTTGGCGGCAGTTAAAGAAGGGTTGACACTATTTTCGAGTTTAAGAGATAAAAAAAGAGAGGATCATTAATAATCACCCAGAGCCAAAAAATCACGAAAGCGATAATTTTTATAAAGGGGTTGTCTTTGGGTTTTTAGTAGGAGCTGCCTTTATTTGGTTGTTCGGAACCGAATCTGGGAAAAGGGTCAGGGCCGAAATTGAAGGAGAGAATTGGCTTAAAAAAGCAAAAAATTTAGTCGCTGAATTCGAAGGGAAAGAACCTCCTTTACAAAAAGAAAAAGCGGTTGCTTCCAGCTTACCAAACCTAACAAAACGCTTCTTCCAAAAAAAGAAACCCCAAGCCTTTTAACCAAACTATAATTTTTATTAGTTTTAAATAAACTCCTAATAACTGCCTCTACTCTATTAAGTACTTTGCAAATAGGTTGGGACTTAAATATAATTTAGGCCATGAGTGCGCAAGAACTAAGAACTAAATTCTTAGAATTTTTTAAAAGACGAGGTCATAAAGTAATTCCTTCAGCTTCCCTTGTTCCAAGCGAAGAAGTTGAACTTGCCGGTACAAAAAGAGTTTTATTTACAACTGCTGGCATGCACCCTCTCGTCCCCTTTCTTTTAGGACAAAAACATCCGGTCGGTAAAAGGCTGGTAAATGTTCAAAAATCACTTCGTACTGACGACATCGATCAGGTTGGAGACGCTTGGCATAATACTTTTTTCGAAATGCTGGGTAACTGGTCTCTAGGAGACTACTGGAAAAAAGAAGTAATCGGTTGGTCTTATGAATTTTTAACCCGTGAGCTAAAGCTGGATCCGAAAAGAATCTACGTAACTACCTTCGGCGGCGATCCAGAAATTCCAGGAGTTGGTGCGGATACTGAAAGCATGGAAATCTGGAAATCTCTCGGTATTCCCGAAAATAAAATTTACAAACTTGGTAAAAAGGACAACTGGTGGGGACCGGTAGGTGAAACTGGACCATGTGGTCCAGACACGGAGATGTTTTATGACACTGGTGCCTCGGATCATGGTAAAGATTGTCGTCCCGGCGAAACTTGTGGTAAATATGCGGAAATTTGGAACGATGTCTTCATGGGATACAACAAAACAACCGATGGTAAGTACGAACCTTTAAAACAAAGAAATATTGATACTGGTATGGGTATTGAAAGAACACTGGCTATTTTACAAGGGAAAAGTAGTGTTTACGAAACTGATGTATTTAAGCCGCTAATGGAAATTGTTGGCGGAGATAAAGGAAAAGAAGAGCGGATTTTTGTCGATCATCTACGAGCAGCAGTTATGTTAATTAGTGATGGTGTAGAACCATCTAATAAAGATCGGGGTTACGTACTGCGGAGATTGATTCGTAGAGCAATAGCCAAGAAAGGACTAGAAGACCCTATTACTGCACAAGCGAGTCAAAGTTTTGTGGAGACACTTGCCTTGATTTATAAAGAGGTATATCCTGAAATCGGCAAAAAGAAAAAGGAAATTGCCCAAATTTTGAATAAAGAAATATTTGGGTTTAAGGAGACACTTAAAGTTGGTTTGAAAGAATTTGATAAAGCTGGACCCGCCCTTTCAGGGAAGACGGCATTTGATCTTTACCAAAATTACGGCTTTCCTATTGAGCTGACATTAGAATTAGCTACTGAAAGAGGCTGGTCTGTAGATAGGGATGGTTTTGGTAAGGAATTTAAGAGACATCAGGAAATTTCCAAAGCTAGTATTGAGAAAAAATTTGCTGGTGGTTTAGCTGATACTTCAGAAATTACTATTCGGGGGCATACTGCTACCCACCTTTTACACCAAGCCCTTCGGGATGTTTTAGGAAATAGTGTTTATCAAACAGGTAGTAATATTACTCCCGAACGAATTCGGTTTGATTTTTCCCACCCGGAGAAGTTAACCCTCGAACAAATTAAAAAGGTCGAGAAAATAGTTAATCAAAAAATCAAAGAAAATCTTTCGGTGCGTAAAGAAATAATGGACGTTGACGCGGCAAAGAAAATTGGCGCGATTGGTCTTTTCGGAGAAAAATATGGCGAGAAAGTAGTGGTCTATCTGATTGGGGGCTATTCAAAAGAATTTTGTGGTGGTCCCCATGTTCAACACACAGGCGAGGTTGGTAAATTTAAAATAAACAAAGAGGAAGCCCTAGGTTCTGGTCAGCGTCGCATCCGCGCTGTTTTGGAAACTGTGTTATAATTTTGTTAAAGGATCTGCCTAATGGTTTTCCCTTTTAAATCAATTTTTCCAGGTACGGAAACACCAAAAAATTTTTTAGTTATTGATCTCGGATTAGAGAAAGTAACTGCCTCTATTTTTGAACTTGTTGATGGAGCTCCCCCAAAAATGTTGGGGGTAGGGAGAAAAGAAAGAAGTAAAAAATTACAAGATTCCCTAGAGGGAGTTTTGGATGCGTTGAGTACAACTTCTGATAGTATACCAAAAAAAGTTATTTTAGGATTAAGTGGTGGTATGATGAAGATTGTGACTACGATAGTACGATATAAAAGAGAAGAGGCGGGCGAAGAAATTACTGATAAAGAAATTAGTGGAGTTCTTGAAAGAATCGATCAAGAAAACCAACCATTAAAACTTTTCTTTGCTTCAATAATTTCAGCAAACGTGGATGGCCATAAAGTGTTAAACCCAATCGGTCTTAAAGGAGCGTTTGTTGAGCTGAATTTTTTTAGTTCCTTTAAGGACCAAGAAGAAATCGAGTTTTTAGATAACACCTTAGCTAACTTAAACTTTGAAATTTTTAAAATTCTACCGTCCGCTTTTGCAACAACAAAAATACTTTTGACTAAAGGTATAAGAGATTTTTTAATGCTAAGATTAGCGGCGGCTACTACCGAGATTACTTGGGTTAAAAATGGCGGTATTTTGGACATAATAAATTTTTCTTTAGGGAAGGAGAACCAAGATTGGCAAGTCGGGTTAGAAGTGGTGATAGCAAAGTATTATAAAGAACACGCTCTTCCCGATTTTTTTTGGATTTTTGGAGAGGACGGCGGTTTAGAAAAAATAAAGGAATCGATAACTAATTTTCCTTGGTCCAAATTTAACTTAGATAAAAATCCTAAAATAGAGGTCCCAAATTTCAGCGGCGATTTTTCTACTAATAATCTTGTATTATTAGCCCTTTCGTATGAAGGAGGTTATGATGCGAACAATTGAATTTAACGAAGATGTATCAATTGCCCAAATAATCGCTGCTTTGAGAACTATTCCGGAAAAAGATATAAAGATCGTCGTTCCAAAAAACTCGATTTTTTTTACAAACAGCGTAAATCAAGAAATACTCAAAAAACTTTCCGCAGATTTGGGTAAAAGCATTTTATTTTCACAAAGCAGTAATCTTGGATTTGTGGAAGGTACAGATGTAATGGAGGCAGCTGCCCAAACTGAAAGTATCCAACCAAAACCTCAAAAAATCCCTTCAAAACCCATCAAAAACTTCTTAAGAGCGGCGAATTTTGTAAAGATGCTTCCCAAAAAAATTCTAATCCGCTACCTTTTATTAGTGGCAGTTTTACTTCTTTTATTTCTAGGGTATTATTTTATCCCTTCGGTGACTTTAAATTTAAAAGTTGAATCAAGAATTCAAGAAGACGAGGCGACATTTTCTGCTTCTCCGAGAATTAGGGAAGTTGATTTTGAGCAAGGTATAATTCCGCTTGAAAGTATTGATACTTTAAAGGAAGGTAGCTTAAAGACCCAAACAAGCGGTAAGAAAATTATTGGCGATTCGGCTAAGGGTAATGCTCTAATTAGAAATTATTCCACGGCGGTAGAAAAAATATTTTCAGCTGGTACAAAACTTAAAGTTTCTTCTGGTAAAAGTGAGGGGTTAGAGTTTTCCTTAACTAAAACAACTACAGTACCGGTTGGATCAGCGTCGGCAACTATTGATGCTGGTGGTCGAAAAGTATCAGTTGTTGACCCAGGTAGAGCCGAGACCGAGCTAGTTGCTACCAAAGTAGGAGCTGAGGGTAATATTGATGCAAACAGCCGCTTTAGTGTTGGTAGTGAATCCTTAGATACTATCGATGCTATTAATACTACATCTTTTGAAGGAGGAACAAGTAAAGAAATTAAGGTCGTATCCGAAGATGATCAAAAAAACTTACTAGCTACTCTTAGCGCCCAACTTTATGAGGAAGGAGAGGAAGATTTACGTAGTGAGACAAGTCGGGAGAAAAAGATGCCTCAAGATGGGTTTAAAAATTCAATAGTTAAGAAAAGCTATGACAAAAGCATCGATTCCGAAGCCGAAGAAATCACCCTTAATCTGTCTATAAAAACTCAAGGAGTAGTATATTCAGAAAAAAACTTATTTGAACTGATGAAAAAATACCTGGAACCATTTATACCGGAGGGTTTCTTAATCAGTGAAGAAAGTAAGGTGGAAGCCGAGGTTATAAAACGGAACGAGGATAATACAATAACCTTTGTAGGTAAAATTCAAGGAGTTTTGCTTCCAAAGATTGATGTTGATAATTTGAAAAAAACTTTAAGAGGAAAAAGCTTATCTTTCGCCCACAATTATTTAGGGTCAATTCAAAGTATCAAAAGTTTTGATATAAAGCCTTTTCCTGTAGTGCCAGCGCCACTAGCACGTATTCCTTTTAGAACCTCAAAAATCAACATTGAAATAAAAACGCAATGAAAATTTTAGCGATCGATTTCGGTAAAGCTAAAATTGGTCTAGCTTTAAGTTTGGGTGATCTCGCCCAAACTTACGGTACAATATCTTTTAAAAAGGAAAAAGAAACACTCCAGAATCTAGCTAAGATTTGTGAAAGTGAAGGAATCGGAAAAATTATTTTCGGCTTGCCTAAACCAGATATAATTGGAGCAAAAAGATTCGCCTTCCATCTTAATAAAATAACGAATATACCAATTATTTTTATTAATGAAGTGATGACGAGCGAAATGGCGAAATTAAAACTAATCGAAAAAGGCGAAAAAAATTTGAAAAATAAAATCCATTCAGCAGCAGCCGCACTTATTTTACAGGAATATTTGGATAGTAATTAATGAAAAAAACCGCGTTCTTTACAATATTAATTTTAATTCTAATCACTTTTCTTTTCTTACCACTATACTGGAGTTCTTTACTTGCGGCACCGAATAAGGATTCTACTAAAAAAATTTTTGTTATCAATAAAAATCAAGCAACCCGGGAAATTGCGAAAAACTTAAAAGACCAAGGTTTTATAAGAAGTGAGTTAGTCTTTATAATTTATATCCGCCTTAAAGGGAAAGCCCAAAATTTACAGGCTGGTGATTTTAAACTCTCCTCAGATTTGAATACCGCCCAAGTTGTTGAAATTCTTACTAAGGGTAGAATCGATCAATGGTTGACTATTCCAGAGGGTTGGAGAATTGAAGAAATAGCCCAGAGAATTGCCAAAGAATTTGATATTCCCGAATCAGAGTTTTTAAAAGTCGCTAAAGAAGGCTATATGTTTCCGGATACTTATCTTATACCCAATAGAGCAACCGCGAAAGAAATTGCGGTCATTATGAAAAAAAATTTTGATGGTCGTTTTAATAATGATTTGCGGCAGGAAGCTAGGAAGCAAAAACTAATTGAAGAAGAGATAATAATATTAGCTAGTATTGTTGAACGCGAGTCAAAAACCAAAGAGGAGAGACCAATAATTGCCGCGATCCTTTGGAAAAGATTTAATGAGGGATTGCCACTCCAAGTAGACGCAACAATTCAATACGCCCTAGGATATCAACCGGAAGAAAAGACATGGTGGAAGAAAAATTTAACGCAAGAGGATCTTAAAATCGATTCACCTTACAATAGCCGGGAAATATTAGGACTTCCTCCTTCACCAATTTGTAATCCTGGCTTAGATTCTATTAAAGCAGTTATTTTTCCGCAAAACTCCCCTTATTATTACTATCTCCATGACAGTAGTGGTAAGGTGTATTATGCACAAACCCTTGAGGAACATAACGAAAATATTTTTAAGTACTTAAGGAAAAACTAGGCTTTTAACTTTTTAAATAATTGTTGACAAACGTTTTTTTAGTGTTAAAATTAAACTAATTTAATATTATTTAACGTACCCAAAGTACGGATTTTTTTTATTTGCGTTTTTTTTTGTTTGGAGTTATTTTTATTAAATGATTAAAGATAGAAAAATATTTGGCAAATCCTCCTATTCTTATAACCTAACAGATTTAACAGCGCTACAAACTTCCTCTTATGGTTGGTTAATTAAAGAAGGTATAAAAGAACTACTAGAAGAAGTCTCTCCTATTGAGGATCTTACTGGTAAAAATTTCGAACTCCATTTTCTAGATTGTAGAATTGGCGAACCCAAATATACAACTGAGCAAGCTATTGAAAAAGGAACAAGTTACAGCGCTCCGCTTAAAGCTCGTACTAGATTAATTAACAAAGAAACAGGTGAAACCCTAGAGCAGGAGGTATATTTAGGAGACCTTCCCTTAATGACTTCTTCTGGAACTTTTATTATCAACGGAGTTGAAAGGGTTATTGTTTCGCAATTAACTAGGAGTCCAGGGGTTTTTTATACCTCAGAAATAGATCCAGCTACAGGTAAACCCCTTTTTAGGGGCGAGTTGCGCGCTACTAGAGGTAGTTGGTTAGAATTTGAAACAAGCAAACAAGGGGTTTTATCGGTTAGAATCGATAGGAAAAGAAGGATTACGGCCACAACTTTGCTGCGAACAATTGGTTACCCGACCAATGAAAAAATTCTTGAAGAGTTTGCGGACGTTGATACCGGTGGTCATCAATACATAAAAGCGACTCTAGAAAAAGATCCTACTACAAACCCAGAAGAAGCTTATCTTGAAATCTATCACAAAATGAGACCAGGCGACCCAGTGATCTTAGAAAACGCCAAAGCCCTTTTAGCTAATCTTTTTTTCAACTCCAGAAGATATTCTCTAGGAAAAGTGGGTCGTTACAAGTTGAACAAGAGGCTTAATTTAAATATTCCTAACGATCCTGATCATTGGATACTACAAAGCCAAGATATCGCCAGTTCCTTAAAAGATCTGATAAAACTGAACAACGGTAGCGGAAAAGCCGACGACATTGACCACTTAGCTAATAGGCGAGTTAGGGCAGTAGGAGAATTGGTTCAGAACACCTTAAGGGTCGGTTTTTTGCAAATCGAAAGGGTTATTAGAGAGAGAATGAGTATGTCATATGACCAGGCAACAGTTACCCCAGCTTCATTAGTAAACTCTAGACCAATTGTTGCTAGATTGAACGAATTCTTTGCTTCCTCACAACTTTCTCAGTTTATGGATCAAATTAATTCTCTGGCGGAGTTAGAACATCTGCGACGGCTTTCAGTAATGGGACCAGGCGGGTTAACCCGCGAACGGGCAAGTTTTAGTGCTCATGATATTAATAATTCACAATACGGAAGAATTTGCGCAATAAAATCACCCGAGGGCCCAAATATTGGGTTAATAACCCACTTAGCTCTAACTGGGCGTATAAATGAATATGGGTTTTTGGAAGCGCCTTATCGAAAAGTAGTTAGGGAAAAAGACAGTAAGGTTAGATTGACAAATGATTTAGTCTGGATAATGGCAGATGATGAAGAAAAATATTACGTTACTCATGCCACTGTAACTATTGATAAAAAAGGGTATATTACCGATACAAGAGTTCCCCTTCGCTACGACGGAACCTTTATTTCTGGTTCTTCTTCTTTAATTGATTTAGTAGAGGTAGCTCCCTGGCAAATTATTGGAGCTTCAGCTTCTCTTATACCGTTTTTGGCTCACGATGATGCTAATAGAGCATTGATGGGTGCAAATATGCAATGCCAAGCGGTTCCTTTAGTTAATCCTTCTTCACCGATTGTGGGAACGGGTATGGAGATTTCTATTGCCAAAAATACTGGTCGGGTGGGTACGAGTCCCACCGATGGCGAAGTTACCTTTGTCGATGCGAACAAGATTGTTATTAAAGATAAAGGTAAAAAGGAAAATGAAATTAAAATTTCTAAATTTGTCAAATCTAATCAAAATACCTGTTACTCTCAAAGACCAAACGTGTCAATTGGCCAGAAGATAAAGAAAGATGACCTGATAATTGATGGACCGGTTACAGCTGATGGTGAATTAGCTCTCGGAAAAAACTTAATTGTTGCCTACATGAGTTGGGAAGGATACGGTTATGAAGACTCGATAATAATTTCCGAAAGATTAGTAACCGATGATGTTTTGACCTCGATTCATATTGAAGAATATAGTTGTTCAGTTACCGAAACAAAACTAGGTCCAGAAGAAACCACTAGAGACATTCCAAACGTGGGAGAAGAAGCCTTAGCCAATTTAGATGAGCAGGGAATTGTTTACATCGGGGCAGAGGTCGGGCCAAACGATATTTTAGTAGGCAAAATAACCCCAAAAGGAGAAACCGAATTAACGGCGGAGGAGAGGCTACTGCGAGCAATTTTTGGAGAAAAAGCCCGCGAGATTAGAGATACCTCATTAAGAATGCCTCACGGTGAGCGTGGTACCGTAGTCGATATTAAAGTTTTAAGTCGTGATAGCGGGGATGAGTTAGAGCCTGGAGTACAGAGGCTTATTAGAGTAAAAGTAGCTCAAACCCGTAAAGTTACTGTTGGCGATAAACTAGCGGGTCGCCACGGTAATAAAGGAGTAATCAGCAAGGTAGTACCAATTGAGGATATGCCTTATTTAGATGATGGAACACCAGTTGATGTAATTATCTCCCCTCTTAGTGTGATTTCCCGAATGAATCTCGGTCAATTGTTAGAGTGCCATCTTGGTTGGGCAGCGCAAAAAATGGGTTATAAAGTAGCCGTCCCTTCTTTTGGAGGCTTTCGGGAAGAAGATTTACAAGATGCATTGAAAGATGCTCTTTTGTCAGGAGATGGTAAGGTTACTCTTTACGATGGAAAAACTGGAGAATCCTATAAAGAAAAAGTGGCGGTGGGTATTGGTTATATCATGAAGCTTGTTCATATGGTAGATGAAAAAGTTCACGCTCGTTCAACCGGACCCTATTCTTTGGTAACCCAGCAACCTTTGGGAGGTAAAGCCCAAATGGGAGGGCAAAGACTTGGAGAGATGGAAGTTTGGGCCTTAGAATCTTACGGTGCCGCCCATTCCCTACAAGAGATGCTGACAATAAAAAGTGATGATGTTGTTGGTAGAGCTAAAACCTTTGAAGCGATAATTAAAGGTACGGATATTCCTGAATCTTCGGTTCCTGAATCTTTCAAAGTTTTAATAAAGGAGTTAAATGGACTTGGTTTAAAAGTCGAATTATTGGGGGCAAAAATTGCCAAAGAAGAAACTACTGAGAGGCAATTAGTAAAAGAAGAAGTAGCCACGAAAAAAGCCGAGGAACTAGCCTTGGCATCCGGATCTACAATTGTAGCTGAGGGAAAAGAATTTATCTCGAGCGAAGGTAGTTTTGAAGTAGAGAAAGTGAAGGAATCTTAAAATGGAAGAAATCCGCGATTTTGCGGCCTTAAAAATAGTTCTTGCCTCTGCAGAAGATGTAAAGGCGTGGTCTTACGGAGAGATAACTAAACCAGAAACAATAAATTACCGCACTTTAAAGCCAGAAAAGGATGGTTTGTTTGATGAAAGAATCTTTGGACCAACTAAAGATTGGGAGTGTTATTGTGGGAAGTATAAAAGAATTCGTT
>Ga0209542_10011301_pt1 | contig 15855 bp, 14 predicted proteins | sample RifCSPhighO2_01_FD_184028 | JGI IMG/M metagenome (GOLD analysis project Ga0209542, IMG submission 184028) | Soil microbial communities from Rifle, Colorado - Rifle CSP2_plank highO2_0.1 (SPAdes) (version 2) | ecosystem: Environmental > Terrestrial > Deep subsurface > Rock core/Sediment ... | reverse complement strand
AGTGAACGACGGCAGTAACTATAACTGTCTAAAAGTAGGTAATGCTGCTTTTATAAAATCTGACTATATGCTGGAAAATCTGTGGATAAAATCCTTAGTATCGAGAGCTACAAATGGTACAATGATACCATGAGTGAAAATGCTTCTCGTGCAGACAATCAGCAGGAAAGATTAAAGTTGGAAGGTTGGATTAGTGGTTTTGTTGATGGCGAAGGATGCTTTACTATAAGCATTATTCGCAACAACTATGGCTGGCAAGTATTTCCAGAGTTTGTGGTGAGTCAAGGCGAAAAGAGTAAATCGGCTTTAAAGAAAATAGAAAAGTTCTTTAAATGCGGGTATATAAATCTTAATACTCGTCGTGATAATCATCATGAGCAAATGTTGAAATATTGTGTCAGATCAATCCACGATCTCAGCCAGAAGATTATTCCTTTCTTTGAGAGAAATAAATTGAAGACTCAGAAAAAAAATGACTTCAAGATATTTTGTAAGGTAATCAAGATAATGATTGCTCGGAAACATAAATCTGAAAAAGGTTTAGAGAGAATTCGATCTCTACTCCAAAAAATGAATCGAAGAAAATATAATCAAGCTTTAAAATCCTCAGAGACCATACGTCAGACTCAATCTCTTGTATAAAGTAAAATAGAGAAGAGAAGATATGGTCCGAACTGCATAGCGATATGCAGAGTTCACAGAAATTGTGAGAATAACAGACTTAAGCGAAATACCTAAATTAACAGGGTCTATAAGAAGCGATTCTTATAGCAAACTTGGCTATATGCGGGAAACCCCGGTTGTATCTGGAGCTACTTATTGAGATAATTATCTTAATGAGTAAAAATGCTTCCAGTGACTTTGATAAAGATCAAAGGCCGGACAATCCGCAGGAAATGTTGAAGAGTAATTTTTATTTTTCCGGCTTTTTGGCTGGAGAAATGTCTTGCTCAATTATCAAAGCGACAAATAAAAATCCGCAGGGCTATTATTATACGGTTGACCTTACAGTCACGAATGCTGACAAAAAACTTCTGACTAAAGTCAATCGTACAGTGATGCAAAATCGTGGCATTATAACTCCAGTCAAAGGCGCTTATAATTTGTCTGCTCGAGGAAAAGAAAAAGTGCGAATTGTACTTAATTTTCTTGAGCGCTACCCAATTCTTACAGGCGATCTGGCAAAAAATCGCATCATTCTTTTGAAAACTGGTTTGATGTATTTGGAAAAATACAGAACTCACAAATTTCAAAAAGAAAAAACTGTAGAAATGGACAAACTGCGAAAAAAGCTTAAAGAACTCAAGTTTAACGGAGTAGTAGATCAAGTGTTTGATTTACATTCTGCAGATAAAAGTTCTTTAGGGTACTTTTTTGCAGGAGTGATTGATGGAGAAGGTTCTTTTGGTCTTAAATCCTCCGGATTAGCCAAACAACCTTTTTTCGCAATTGCCATGAAAGATAAAAAGATAATTGAAGCATTGAGAGATTTTGTTGATTATGGAAAAGTTAGATTCAGAAAAGATGGAGTTTATCATTTCGAAGCAAATCATCGCGATATTCTAAAAAATATTTGCGATATATTTCTGAATCTTTATCCATTACAACATTCAAGACAAAGAAAAAGAGCACAAATACTTCAACAGCTCCTCAACGACTACACGCCGAGGTCTCTAAATTTAAGTTTAGAGAATATGATATAGTCTGAACTATATGGCGACATATAGAATCTGGCTCGCGCCAGATCGCTTGCAAATTAATTTGCAAGTCATAACCCACACTCGGGTTAATAAGTAACAGTTTGTGTCGGGTAAGGTGGAACTTGCCCCTTGATCAGGTAACTGATCTCGATAACTTGCTGTATCGGTGAAGCCTAAATCTAAAGTATAGATATGGTAATACCGAGGGAACCTCATTTTTGAGGACGCCGTAGAGACTACACGCAAGTACCCAGCACCATTTTTGAAAAAAATAGTGCTGGATAAACATATAGTCCAATCCTTTTCGAAAGAAGAGAAATAAATTATGCGTATGAAGTTCCGACGCGCATGAATAGCGTAACGACTGGGGGACTGTCTCAGCCAATAGCCTGGTGAAAATGCAATGTCAGTAAAGATGCTGACTACCCGCACCAAGACGGAAAGACCCCGGGAGCTTTACTGCAGCTTGTTATTGGGTTGCGAGTTTTACTGCGTAGCGTAGTGGGTAGGATTTGAAGGTTCGATTTCGGTTGGACCGGATCCGCCAATGAAACACCCATCTGTAAAATTTGTAATTCTAACTGGTGAAACCCTTTTAGTTTAGGAGACCTGCCGATTGGCAGGCAAAGGGAATGTAAAGTCCGGAGGAGTAGTGTTAGTAATCATTAGTAATAATGGGATTTTATGTTCCCAGAAAATTTCTCATAAGCCAAAAGGGTTTCACCAAGACAGTGGCTGGTGGGCAGTTTTGCTGGGGCTGCAGCCTCAAGGCGGCTTGTTACTTGCCGCAGGGGCCATTGAGAAGCAATTCTCAATAGCAAATTCGACTATATGCTGGAAACTCCGCCAGTATCTCTAGGTACTATGATATTATGATATATCATAGTGAAAATCCTAAGAGTGATGCGGACAATCAGCAGGCAACCCCGCTCAAATTTTTGGAAATAAAAAAGTGGATTTCTGGGATTCAGGATCCGGCCTCGATTAGAGGTTGCCATCCTTTCGGAAGGATGCCCTGAAATGCTTCCCACGCAAAATCCACTTTCATGCTAGTATATCAAATAAATAATGCACTTGTCAAGTGTTTGTTTCTAAAAATTTGAGCGGGAGAGTCCTCAACGACTGAAAGTCGAACCAGTTATATTTCAAAAAAATGACTGGATGATACAGTCTGAACTTATAGGCGACTATAAGATTTGGTAAATCTCAATACTTGTAGCCATTGAGTAATCCAAACAATATGTACGACTTACAATGTCGTGCATTCGTAACACTATTGCCCAAAGAGTAACGGAGGCGTTCATTAAGGTTGGCTAGCTCTGGATGGACATCAGAGCGATAGTGTAAAGGCACAAGCCAGCTTGACTGCAAGGCGGATATGCCGCGCAGGTGCGAAAGCAGGACTTAGTGAACCGATGGTACCTCGTAGGAGGGCCAGAGATTAACAGATAAAAGCTACCCCGGGGATAACAGGCTGGTACTGCCCGAGCGTCAACATGGGCGCTCATTAAATCGGCTTATAACGGTGAAACCTTCCTTAATTTGTGATAAAATTAAGATGGCAATACCGTGGGAAGATAATTGTAAAACATACTTGTCTTGGAGAATAAACGAATAAAACTTATGCGAGAAACCAAACTAACAGAAGAACAAGTTTCTGTTTTGGTTGGTTCATTGCTTGGTGATGGATATCTTGACGAGACCACTATGGGTTACTCATTTAGATTGCATCATGGAATAAAACAAAAAGATTATATTGACTGGAAATATAAGATTCTAAGCAATATCGTTAATTCTCCACCAAAAGTGTATGGGACAAGAGTATATTTCAGAACCGTTTCTCATCCATATTTAGTTAATTTGAGAAAACTATTCTACAAAAAAGATAGGAGTAGGGTTATTCCAGAAAGTTTTCTTGAAAAATTTCTTAATCCCTTGTCTTTAGCAGTTTGGATTATGGATGACGGAACAAATGAATTAGGCAGTGGCAAATGCGCGAAGATAAATTCTCAAAGTTTCAGTTATACTGATCATGAAGTTATCTGTAAGCTTTTGAGAAATAAATTTGATTTGAAAGCGAATATAAACAAAGGTAGAACCTACTTTCGAATCAGATTTCACAAAGAGAGCATGCCACAACTAATAGAAATGGTTCGACTATATATTTTACCCTCATTGTTTTATAAACTTATCCCCGTAACGACTTTGACTTTTTCGCAAGCCAGCGAAAATAGACAAGATAGCTAGTGATGAAAATCTAAAATATTAGATTTGACGGCTAGTTATAACACGCCGATCCCTCTCCACTTTTGCTAATATAAAAACAGCAATTTTAAGCTTAAAATTGCCAGCGCAAACGATGCTCAACTTTGTATTTAGTTGATGTATGAATTGGGTAGCAAAAGTGGGGAGGGAGTGATATAGTCTGCACTACTTAAAAAAGTAGATTAATTTAGCCATAGCGACGGCAGTGTTCGGCACCTCGATGTCGGCTCGCCCTATCCTGGGACTGAAGAAGGCCCCAAGGGTAACGACCTTGCCCATCTAAGAGAAATTCTTAGATAAAAAAACCGACTCAAAACGGTGGAGTCGTATTTAGATTTATGATAAAATTAGAATAATCTAAACGATAATACCGTGGGAAATCTATGGGCAAAATTAAATCTTAGTAAAAGAGAATTTGGTATCTTAATCGGTGCTATTCTTGGAGATGCATATGTGGAAAGACACGAAAAAGATGCAAGAGTGGCCATTATGCATTCAATAAAACAAAAGGAACTTGTTGACTGGAAATATCAGGAACTAAAAAGGTTTGTAAAGATGCAGCCAATGCAGTCAGAGTACTTTGACTCCAGATATGGCAAGAAGTATTTCTGGTGGAGATTTCAAACCAGACGGTTTCCTGAACTTAAGTTGTTAGGCGATATGTTTTATCGTAAAAATAAAAAAATTATTCCTAAGAATATAGATCAATTATTGAAAGACCCAATTTCTCTGGCAGTATGGTATATGGATGATGGCGGTCGAAGAAAAGACTGTCATGGGATGTTTTTGAATACTTTAAGTTTTTCAAAAACGGAACAGCAAAAATTACAAAAATGCTTAGCTAAAAACTTTGGTATAGAAACTCGAGTTCATTGGATCTCTGATGGATATCGTTTATATATTCCGACAAGTCATGCTAAATATTTCTGTAAATTGATTAGTCCCCATATCATACCATCTATGATTTATAAATTGCCTTATGACCCTGTAACGACTGAATCCGCCGGAATTTGGCGGATGAGATAGACAGTTTTTACTGTCTATAAAACGTCGGGCCCGCTTCTTTTGGGAGAGCGGAGCAAGGTATAGTCTATGCTCTTAGTAATAAGAGAATGTACATGTTGGCTGTTCGCCAATTAAAAGGGTACGCGAGCTGGGTGGGACAATTGGTCCTTTTGAGCCCAGTTAAAACTGACTCATAACGGTGGAGTCCTAATGCTTAAGTTTGACTTTAAAAAATGTTAAAATTAAGTAATGGATAACATCGTGGGAAGACTAAAATCATTATTTCCAGAAGATCAACTTCAGTTGATCCTTGGTTCATTGATGGGCGATGCTCGCTTAGAGTGCCGCTCAAAAAGTATCAGAGCAAAACATACTGCTCGTTTAAGAATTCATCAATCCGATAAACAAAAAGATTATGTGTTTTGGAAATACGAAAAGTTAAAAGATCTTGTTCTTAAGGGTCCTAGATTCACAAAAGTCTGGCATGACCAAAAAAGAAACAAAGATCACTTTTCTTGGTATTTTCATACTCAAAGCAGTGAATCTTTGGGTTTAATACATAAAATGTTTTATCAGAATAATGTCAAAATTGTCCCGAATGATTTATTAGAGATATTAAATCCTTTCGGATTAGCAATTTGGTATATGGATGATGGTTCAAACAACGGCAGAAACATTACTCTAAATACTCACAGCTTCTCTGTTTTTGAACAGAAAGTTCTACAAAATTTTCTTCTAAATAAATTCGGAGTTTTAACAACTCTGGTAAAAGACAGAAGTAAATACAAAATTGCAATTGGTTCTTACGAATATTCTAAGTTTATGAAAATAGTAAGACCGTTTGTCATTCCATCAATGAGCTATAAAGTTTTTAGTCCCCGTAACGACTTGTCGAGTTTATCTCGACAGACAGCAGTTCTTTAATTGCTGTAACACGTCAGACCAGCATTTTCGCAGAAAGAGCTGGTAAGGTATAGTCTATACTGCTAGAAATAGCAGGTGATTCACGAATTGTGAATATATGTCAAACCGTCGTGAGACAGGTTGGTCCTTATCTGGTGCGGGCGTTGATACTTGAGGGGGGTTGTCTCTAGTAAAGTATTGCTACTTTACAGGGTAACCTGTATTGAAATCCCTTCGACAAGCTCAGGATTGTCTGAGTGTTGAGGGGCAAATTCGGCTAATAACGGTGGAGGCCCAGCTCTTTCAGGGTTTAGTGCACTAATTTTTGCACGGTGAATCTTGAAAGGTCGGTCCCTTTATCCTCGTAACCTATTTTGAGGAAAGGGCTGGGTTAATACCGTGGGAAGTCTTTGTGAAAGCAAATGACCCCGTAACGACTGATTTCGTCAAGTGGCGAATGAGATAGGAAACTTTTAAGTGCCTATCACATGCCGATCCCTCTCCACTTTTGCTAAAATAAAAAAGGCAATTTTAAGCTTAAAATTGCTATGGCAATCTAAGTTTAGTTTAGTATCAAGTTAAACTATGGATTGTGGGCAAAAGTGGGGAGGGAAAGATATAGTCTATACTCTTAGTGATAAGAGATAATTAGAAGGTTTTTTGTTTTAACTAAAAACTAACGACTAAAAACTATAAACTAATTTATGACGAGAGGACCGGGATGAACAAACCTCTGGTCTGCCAGCTGTTCTGCCAAGAGCAGCGCTGGGTAGCTATGTTTGGTTCCGATAAGCGCTGAAAGCATATAAGCGCGAAACGGGCCCCAAGATTAGGTATCGAGCGTGCGCAGCACGCAGTTTATAAAGTTTAAAGTTTTTAAAGTTCATAAAGTAAAAATCCAAATACTTTATAACTTTACGAACTTGATGAACTTGTAACTTGTGCGCTGCGCGCGCGAAGATCCGTGAGAGATGATCACGTTGATAGGGCTCAGGTGTACGCACAGCAATGTGTTTAGCCGAGAGCTACTAATAGATCAAAATATTCCTTACAAGATTAAGCTTTTGTTCGAACGCAGCGGAGCGAGTACGATTACAAAAGCTAACCCCGCTCTAATTTTGCTTTTATTCGGGAAACTTATATGGTGAATAGATAATTGTGAAAATATTTTGCAAGACAGAGGTCGAATAGACCCGAGCGAAGCGAGTGTCTTGCCGAAGAATATGAGCAAAATTAGGGCCGGGGTTAAGCAGAAGTTGCCCGCTATCTATAAAAAAGAAGAATTTTTGAATTGAAACCATTAGCTTGGTGGCTATACCGGTGTTGTTCTACCTGATCCCCCCGAAGCAAAGCGAAGCTTGCTACGGGGCAGGCATTCCGACTGCACCCCGCACAAAAACGAGCAGGATATTGTATACAGTGTAAAGGAGTTATACCGCGAGTGCTCCACCTGATCCCATTCCGAACTCAGAAGTGAAATCTCGTAAGGCCGATGATAGCGGTTTATCCGCAAAAGTAGGTAACTCCTCTACACTGTATGCAATCTGCTCGTTTTTGTTTGGGGACTTAGCAGTAAAAGACGCCAGAGCCGATTTAGCAAAAGCGAAGTGAGGCAGAGCCGAGTGGAGTCCCGCCTATATGAAATATGGGCGGGGTAGGTCGTCGCCAGACTAATGGTTTTAATTTTGCCTAAAATTGTTTATAATCTTAATCATGGATAGTGCAAATCTCTTATCTGAAATCGAAAAAGAATACCAGGAATTTCTTGATAAATTGGATTTGCTTAAAAAAGAGCAGGAAAAACTGATTAAAGAATATCGAGAAAAATTGGAGCAGAGAAAATTGACGCAACCAAGAAACAAGATACTAAGCTAGGGTTCTATTTTTATGTCTGAAAAACTTAATCAACCAAAAGCCAACTTAAAATACGAACCCGGAAAAGGAATCAGGTTTACTGAATTGTTGAAGCAAGAACAGCCCGCAAAAAACCAAGAAAAAGAAAAACTCCCGGAGGAACTGGTATCCGAAAAGATTCAATCTATTGAAAAAAGACGGAAGAGTTGGTGGCAGGCGGCCAGCAGGAAATAGAGAAAGTTGAAAATGAAACCAAAGAGAACTTAGCTGGGCTGAAAGAAAATCCGAACCTTGAAGCAAAAACAGAAATAGAAAAGTTTGAAAAGAGACAGGAAAGAGAGATAAGTGAGCCGCTGATTGAAGAAGCGAGAAGTAAGAGAAATCAACTCTTGGAAGAAAGGGGTTTATTGCCGATGTCCAAGGCTGATTTTGATCAGTATTTTGCCTCTAAAGATTTTGAGATTCGGACTGACCTGAAACAGGGCAATACGGGGGACTGTTACGCGGTAGCGGCTATTCATGCCATGAGCCGTTCTCCGCATTTTGAAATGATTGTTAGGTCTTCCATGAAAAAGTTGCCGGACGGTTCGTGGGAAGTTAAAATCCCTCTTTTAAGCAAAAGATTTCAAACGATTACGATTACTTCGGAAGAACTTTTGCCGCAAGAGAACAAAAACCTTGGAAAGACTATAAAGACGGAAGGAGGAATAGCCCCTGACCTAAGAGAAGTATTAACGCCCGTACAAGGAAAAGAAGGACTGCAAGTTTTGGAAGCCGCTTTTATCAAGCAAAAATTTGGTATGGTTGACAGGCTGGCGGCCGAAGGTGGCTGGGGAGACAAGGTTTTATTGGCTTTGGGAGGAGATAATTTTAAAAGAGTCAGTTTTAATGCCTCGAGATACAATGAAGAAACCGAGCAGTTAGAGTATCTGGGTTTAGCCAACATTCCCAATCAGAAATATGTTGATGATGTTTTGGAAAATTTTGATCCAGAGATTCATATTGCGACGGCTGTCACTAAATTTTTTGACCGGAGAACTTTAATAGCCAAAGTGGCTGGGAAACTCGGCCTGAGTCTGGAAGGCCAAGTAAAAGGAGCCTATCGAGCGGAAGAGACTTTGAAATTTTTCGTGCCCGGCCACTCTTATTCCATTTCTAAAGTTGATCGTCAAAAGAAAATAGTTACCTTGGCTAATCCTTGGGATACCTCTAAACCAATAGACTTAACCTTTGGTCAGTTTAAAAAAACCTTTCATAGACTCGAAGCTATTAGGATCGATAATGCCAAACTCTTGAAAAACATGGAAGCAGTAGCACGGGTCGCTGCTTAATTTTAATTTTAAAATATGGAACAATATAATAAAAAAAATGTCTAATATTCACGAATTAGCCAAAAAATTCGAGGTTCAAATTAAAGAGGCTATTGCCCAAAAGTTTCCTGTTCCCCCAGAGGAACTTTCCCTATTGTTAGAAGATAAAGAGGGGGTTTATTTAAGCGAGGAAGAGCCGAATACCCTTGGCTGTTTGATAGTTGGCCAGAAAAATGGTTATTTGTACTTAGTAATGGCGAAGATTGAAGAAGATGGCCAAAGTTTGAGGGATTTTAAAAGCGATATTGTCTCTTAATGCTTTTTATGCCTCGATTTTTTAAACAATTTCTTTTTGCGTTGTTGTTTCTGGTTATTTTTGGGGGAGGAGGTTTTTGGATTTACAAAGTCACTCGGCCGGAGATGACTTGTTTTGACAAAATCCAGAATCAAAACGAGGAGGGGATAGATTGCGGAGAGGTTTGTGGGAATGTTTGTTTGTCTGCTTTGAAATCCATTGAGGTTCGCAACTCTTATTTGTTTACTATTGACCAAGGCTTTGCTAGCATGGTTGATTACGATGCGCTCTTCAAAGTTTCCAACCCAAACACTCAATTCGGTTCGGCTTGGATTAATTATGAATTAACCGTTTTTGATGATCAAAACCAGGTTTTATTACAGAAGCCCGGAAGATTTTATATTTTGCCGGGGCAAACTAAATATATTTACGAATCATCCTTGCAGACAAAACAGCCGGCAGGGCGAGTAGAACTTAAAACTTCTCCGGCCAATTGGGAAAAACTAACCGGAGTTTTCAGCGAAGATGTGAAGTTTGTTGCCAAATCCAAAGATTATTTAGTTAATGACCGTCCCGGAGTTTATTCTCGAGTGAATGGTACCTTATTTAACGCTTCCGATTTTGACGTTGATCGAGTGGAGGTGGTGGCCGTGCTTTTTAAAGAAGGACAACCCATGGGAGCCGGACGGACCACCTTAACTACTTTTCCGGCCAAGAGCGATCGTTTTTTTGAAATCACCTGGATCAATCCGATCGAAACTCCTGACCGCGTTGAGATAGAAGCCAACACCAACGTTTTCCAAAACTCTAACTTTCTTAGAAAATACGGTACGCCGGAAAAGTTTCAGCAGCCACTCTAAAACAGACAAGCCAACTTGCTTCTTGTTAATTTGGTGCTACAATGTCCCCAACTCTTAAAGTCCGCATAAGGAGAGATCCTTGAAAGCGTTAAAAAGTATTTTTTTGATTTTTGTTCTATTTTTAAGCTCTTCGTGTTTGGCCAAAAAGGTCTCGGTTATTAATCCGGTAGATTTTTCCAAAAAAGATCCGGCCAAATTTAATTACGAGTTGTGGCCAAATGTTGAGTTTGAGGAAAGCAGCACCAGCTTTTTGTTAGTTAAAAATATTCAGCCGCATTATTTGGAAAAACTAAACCAAATTACTTTTGACTTTGATCAATATGTTCAATGGTTGGAAAAGGCGTTAAGAAGCGAGTCGCCGCTTCGTCCCGGATTAGACGAGGTAATTTTTATGGAGAAAACCGCTTGGCTGGAAGACTTTGCTAAAACTTCCTATAAAGCGGAGGACGTCATACCTCTTCGGGGGAAAATTTACGGTAATGTTGAAGCGATTCAACAAGCCGTGGTAATTTTTAAGCCAGACGGCCAATCCAATCTCTTGTTGATTTTGTGTGGAAACTGGAAACAAAGACTCTGTCATTACTTTTATTGGACAGGTCATCAATGGGCCCTTGTGCCTCATGAGATTGATCAATACAACTTTACACCTCTTTTGTCTAAGTTTTTATATGACCGAACCGGAAAGTTGATTATTTTCTTGCCATAGTTGCGGTGGGACTATGGTTTTTTTATTGAAAGTGATATAAAAATATTTACTATGCGGGTTTTCTCTAAAAACTTTAAACTGCACTGGAAGCTATTTGATGGGGGCATCTTTTCTATTTTTTTAATTTTAGTCGGAGTGGGCCTGTTATCTATGGGGGGGATCGGGGAAGCCACTGACGTTTTTTTTCAAAGGCAGTTGGTGTTTTTAGGAGTGGCCGTTAGTTTTATTTTGGCTTTATCTTTTTTTGACTATCGGATTCTTAAAAATTACTCTTTTACTTCTCTGGCTATTTACTCCTTGACCCTTGTTTTGCTTTTGGCTTCTTTGGTTTCTTCTTCGGTGCGGGGGATTAACGCCTGGATTACCATCGGCCCTTTGCGTTTGGAGCCGTCAGAGCTGGCCAAGTTGGCGGTGATTATTCTACTGGCCAAATACTTTTCGCAAAAACATGTTGAAATTTACAAGGCCCACCATATTATTGTCTCTGGTTTTTATGCGGGACTGCCGGCCTTTTTGGTTTTGATTCAGCCGGATCTTGGTTCGGCCTTCATTTTTTTTGCCATTTGGCTTTCGATGCTTTTGGCGGCCGGAATCAAAAGGAAACATCTTTTAATAATTTTTTTGGCTTCGGTTGTTTTGTGTTCGGTGGCCTGGTTCAGTTTTCTGGAACCCTATCAGAAAAGCCGTATCTCTTCTTTTCTTAATCCCTATCTTGATCCGCGAGGAGAGGGTTATAGCATAATTCAATCCAGGGTAGCCATTGGTTCCGGTTGGTTTTGGGGCAACGGCTTAGGGAAGGGGACTCAATCTAAACTCGGCTATTTGCCGGAGGCGCATACCGATTTTGCCTTTGCCTCCTATGCCGAGCAATTCGGTTTTATCGGAATAGCCGGATTATTTTCCGCACTAGCTTATTTTCTTTTCCGGGCGGGAAAAATCGGCTTTGGAGCCAGGAATAACTTTGCCAAACTTTTTTCAGTTGGTTTGATTGCTTTTATCTTTACTCATGTTATGATCAACGCTGGTATGAACATGGGGCTTTTGCCCGTTACGGGCATTCCTTTTCCGTTTCTCAGCTATGGTGGAAGTTTTCTGATTACCCTCTCGCTGGGAATCGGATTACTGGAGAGTATCAGAATACGGAGTTAGCTAAAAACGTAAAGTGCAAAGCTAAAAACAACAGCTTAAAATTTAAAATATTTTTAATTTTACACTGTTACTTTACATTTTGCGCTTTACGCTTCGCGTTCCCTATGTTTTCTTTGGAAATAGTATTTGAAAAAACTAATAGCATATCTTTAGTAATCAAACGTGGCACTCGAACTATCGATCGAGCCGGTCTTTCATTTGAGCGCAACTTAGAGCAGGTTTTAATTGTCGGGCTTGACAAAATTTTAAATAAGAATAGAATGTCTCTATTGTCTTTAAAGAGGGTAAGAATAACGGGAAAAGTGAGGAAAGACAGTCTTTCTTACCAAATTGCCCAGGCATTCAAAAAAGCCCTTGGATAAAAATCATATTTTTTAATAAATCCCGCTCCGTTATACGGTAGGCATAGTTTTTGTGCCTTTTTTAAGTTATGTTTTTTCTTTTCTATGGCCAATAGAAAACTTTTTTCAAAATTTAGTCCCGACTCGATTGAAGCTCCCAATCTGGCGCAGGTTCAGCTTGATTCTTATCGGTGGTTTTTAGATGAGGGCCTTCCGGAATTGCTTAAAGAACTATCTCCAGTGAAAGATTGGACCGAAAAGGAATTTGAGCTGCACTTTTTAAGTTACATTTTAGAAAAACCGAAGTTTGACGAACATACCGCCCGCGAAAAAAATATTACCTACGAAGCGCCTTTACGCATCAGGGTAGAGTTAAAGAACAAAAGGACCGACAAATCCTCCCAGCAAGAATTATATCTGGGAGATTTTCCTTTAATGACTCCGCGCGGCACTTTTATTATCAACGGGGTAGAGAGGGTGGTCATTTCACAGCTGATTCGAAGTCCCGGAGCTTTCTTTACTTCTCTCCGTTCCAACGGGATCAAAAATTTCTTCGGCGCCAAAATTATTCCTTCCCGCGGAGCTTGGCTGGAATTTGAAACCGAACCCAACGGAGTTATTTCGGTCAGGATCGACCGCAAAAGAAAAATCGCCGCTACTGCTTTGCTGCGGGCTTTTGGCCTTGGCAAAGACAGCGATATCAAAAAACTTTTTGAAGATGTGGATACGGACGAAAACATGAAATATGTCTTGGCGACCATTGCTCAAGATCCTTCTTCTTCTGAAGAAGAAGGATTGGTCGAGGTATATCGCCGTATTCGCCCCGGAGACCCGGCCACGGTGGATAATTCGCGGCAAATGATTCGCAACACCTTTTTCAATTTTTCCCGTTATGACTTGTCTAAAGTCGGCCGCCATCGCCTCAATCAGCGTTTTGGCGCCAGTTACGAGCTTAATGACAAAAACCGTATTTTAAAGCCCGAAGATATTGTGGCCGTCATGCGGGAAATTATTCGTTTAAATAACAATCTGGCGGCCAAATCAGACAACATCGACCATTTAGGCAACCGTCGGGTGAAAGTTTTGGGGGAATTATTGCAAGACAAACTGCGTACCGCTTTTTCCCAGATGGAAAGAATCATCAAAGACCGCATGAGTACCATGGAGGTGGATTCCATTTTGCCTTCTCAATTGATTAACCCCCGGCCTTTTGTGGCCCGGTTGAAAGAATTTTTCTCTTCCGGACAGCTTTCTCAATTTATGGATCAGCATAACCCTCTTTCCGAATTGGAAAACAAGAGGCGTTTATCGGCTATGGGGCCGGGCGGTTTGACTAAAGAAAGGGCCAGTTTCGAAGTGCGCGACGTCCATCCTTCGCATTACGGACGGATTTGCCCCATTCAAACTCCGGAAGGCCCGAACATTGGTTTAGTTGGCCAGCTTTCTTTATATGCTAAAATTTCCCCTCTCGGTTTTATTTTAACCCCCTATCGTAAAGTGAAAAATGGACGAGTGACCGAGGAGGTCGTTTACCTGGACGCTAGCGAAGAAGAAGGGCATATTATTGCTCAAGCGGGAGTAAAGCTGGATGCCCATAACAAAATCATCGAAGAAAGAATTCCGGCCAGAATTCACGGCGAGGCGGGCATAGCGGAATTGAATGAAATTGACTTAATGGATGTTTCTCCCAAACAGCCGTTTTCGGGCGCCACTTCTCTCATTCCTTTTTTGGAGCACGACGACGCCAACCGTGCTTTGATGGGTTCCAACATGCAAAGACAGGCCGAACCGTTGATTAAACCCCAGGCTCCGCTGGTGGGCACCGGCTTGGAAGAAAAAGTGGCCAGAGATTCCGGCCGGGTGGTAGTGGCGGCGGAAAGCGGAACGGTGGAGGCGGTGGATGCTACTCATATTGTGACCAAAAATGATAAAGGAGAAAAAACCACCTATGGGTTGATTTCTTTTGTTCGTTCCAACGCCTTTACCGATCTGACTCAAAAACCGATTGTGAAAAAAGGTGAAAAAGTTAAGAAAGGACAGGTGATTGCTGACGGTCCGGCGACCGACGGCGGCGAATTGGCCATCGGCACAAACTTGCTGGTGGCCTTTGCTTCTTTCGAGGGGCGCAACTTTGAAGATTCCATCGTCCTTTCCGAAAGATTGGTCAAAGAAGATGTCTTGTCTTCCATTTACATTGAAGATTATTCTACGGATGTGCGGGAAACCAAGCTTGGTCCGGAACTGACTACTTACGATATTCCCAATGTCGGCGAAGAGCGACTCAAAGAGTTGGACTCGGAGGGGATCATTCGGATCGGAGCGGAAGTGCGTTCCCAGGATATTTTGGTTGGTAAAATTTCACCGAAGGGCGAAAGCGATTTGACCGCCGAAGAAAGATTGCTACGAGCTATTTTCGGAGAAAAATCCCGCGACGTGAAAGATACTTCTCGTCGTTTGGATTATGGCCGTCAGGGCCGGGTGGTGGGGGTGAAGATTTTTGCCCGCGATCAGGGCGATCGCCTGCCGGCGGGAGTGATTAAAACTATTCAAGTTTCGATTGCTCAAATGAGAAAAATCCAGGTGGGAGATAAACTATCCGGGCGTCACGGCAACAAGGGCGTTATTTCGGCTATTTTGCCGGAAGAAGAAATGCCGTTTTTGCCTGACGGGCAGCGGGTAGATATGGTGCTTAGTCCTTTGGGTATTTTATCTCGTATGAATATCGGCCAGGTTTTGGAAACTCATTTAGGCTGGGCGGCCCAAAAATTAGGATACAAGGTGGCGATTCCGGCGATGGCTGGGCCAACGGAAGATATTATTAAAGAAGAACTGCGAAAGGCCGGTTTGCCGGAAGATGGGAAAATACAGCTCTATAATGGAAAAACCGGTTTGCCATTCCATCAAAAATCCACCGTGGGGATTATTTATTTCTTGAAATTAAGCCACATGGTGGAGGACAAGATTCACATGCGCTCCATTGGCCCCTATTCTTTGATTACCCAACAGCCTTTGGGAGGAAAAGCCCAATTTGGCGGACAGCGTTTCGGAGAAATGGAAGTGTGGGCTTTGGAAGGATATGGAGCGGCCCATACTTTACAGGAAATGCTGACTATTAAGTCAGACGATATTTTGGGCCGGGCCAAAACTTATGAAAATATTGTTAACGGCGAAGAAATCCGGGCGCCGCATCTTCCGGAATCGTTTAAAGTGCTTTTGTCAGAGATAAAAGGTTTGGGATTGAGTGTCGAATTAGTAGAAAGATAATCTCCGAATTACTAATCCTTTACTAATATACTAATAAAGAATCAGATTCGTAAATTCGTAAAAAATTAGTAATTAGTAGATCAACATGAATAATTTCTCTGCCTTAAAACTAAAGATCGCTTCTCCGGAGGAAATTTTGGAGTGGTCTTACGGGGAAGTGACCAAACCGGAAACGATTAACTACCGCACCCAGAAACCGGAGC
>Ga0209542_10011300_pt1 | contig 15855 bp, 12 predicted proteins | sample RifCSPhighO2_01_FD_184028 | JGI IMG/M metagenome (GOLD analysis project Ga0209542, IMG submission 184028) | Soil microbial communities from Rifle, Colorado - Rifle CSP2_plank highO2_0.1 (SPAdes) (version 2) | ecosystem: Environmental > Terrestrial > Deep subsurface > Rock core/Sediment ... | reverse complement strand
TTCTTTTTGCATCGACAAGGTGGACAGTGCGGTATGCTCAAGACTAATTCCCAATCTCCAGTCCATCTGGACCTTGTGGCTGTTCTGCACCTTTTTGTTGTTCATTCTCCTTTTGCTGGGTAGAAAGGGCAGGCATGAGCATGATGCTGATCGGAATTAACGCTCCAAGAATCGTTCCGCCACATCCTCTTTCATCATCAGCACCACTCGCGAGCACGCTGATTCATCAATAACTTTATAGTCGCAGTATCTGGCAATCTCTTCAGCAAACGCCTTCACATCTTCATGAAACGGACTATTCTTCAAACTCAAACGCTGTCTACTGCTTCCTACAAACATATATCCCTTCACTTCCAGAAACATCGGATTTGCTCGTTCAATGAGTTTGGCATATTCCTGTGGATCAACCATATTTTGTTCTTTGACGCAGGTAATCCGCACTACGGTTCTGCATCGCTCGCGTGCTCTCTTGAGAGCATCAAGACTTCCCAGGAGTCGCTCCCAAGAATCTTTATTGATGGACTTGTCAATCTTAATGAAAAGATTCTTGGTTGGTGCATCCAAAGAAAGGTACAGTTGCGTTGGGGTAATCGCATCCATCTGTTCGGGAAATTGTCCTGAGCAGACAACAAACGTTGTTGAATCCTTGCTGTGTGCGTACGTAATCATCTCTTGAAGTCTTGGATAGAGAATCGGCTCTCCGGTTAGTGAAATTGCAAAGTGTTTGGGAAATTGTGATTCTTCATATTTTTGTTTGTCAATATGCTGATGGCCTTTGTATCCAATCAATAATTTTTTCTGCCCTTCAACTGCGTTGTCGAGAATCATTTTAGGATCATCAGGTGTTCCTTTAAATTCGTTGTGCGCTTTTGCTGTCATGTCTCTCCAGCAGAAGGTGCAGAAATTTGCGCAAGTCAGATACGTGGTCATCTGCACACATTGGTGGCTTTGGATGCCGTAGAATTTTTGCTTGTAGCATCCGCCTTTTCCTGTCAACGAGCTTTTTGTCCAGCCGCAGGTTTTCACAGCAGAATGACTGCCGATAATACGGTACTGCTGTTTTCGCAGGCGGTCTTTGAGTTTGTCTGAGAACACCGGTTCTGCATTTTCTTCCACTACCTTTTCCCTGTTCTTTCCTGTCCGCTCTTCCTGCGTTTCTTGCAGTGCGTTCAGCTCCTCCCGGTCTTCTGCAAAATCATTGTCTACCAGAAGCTCTTGTGTTATCATTTCATGTCTCAGCTGTTCAGCCTTGTGCTGGAGTTCGCTGAGCAATTGTGTTGCCTGCTGTGTTGCATGTATTGCTTTCGTAGGAACCATACTCCAGGGAGTGATACGCCTTTTTATAAATATTTACGCATCTTTGAGGAGGCCTTGACCACAAACTATAAAAAGAAACTGCCTGCCCTGGAACTTCATAAGCAACTTACACGCCAGTAGTCTAATGGTTAGGATAGGGCCTTGCCACGCTTTGCTGATGCTTTGCGCAAAGAGGCTCTGATCCGGGTTCGAATCCCGGCTGGCGTATCGAACGAAGTGAGATGCGACAGACGGTCCCAAAAATGGAACATTTTTGATACCGGCTGGCGTATTGTTCGGTAGGCTACACGGAGTGTATGCCCTCTTAGTTCGTGTTGATTTTCGAGCAGAGCGAGAAAATCCCAGTTAGGAGATGATAAGAACCTAGGTTCTTATGTGGGAATCCCGGCTGGCGTATTGTTTTTCTTTTACTGCACGCAACATTTAAAAGCCTTGGCGCCCGAAAAGAGAACGGGCCCATAGCTTAGCCTGGTAGAGCACTGGTCTTATACGGCATTGCTTTATACAAGAAACAAGGCGAACCTAAGATCACCAGCGGTCTTGAGTTCAAAATGGGTTAGAGCTTGTCTCCAACCCACTGAGAGTCTCGATGGGCCCACTTTTTTTCTCATCTTGTTTCACTGTTTTCGATGGTTATTTAAAGGAGTAATTTGAATGCGTTGTTAAGGGGTGTTGAGAGGTACTTTATGTCGTTTCAAGATTCCACACTTTCACAAACTCCCTTTCGTGCAGCAGTCCACGAAGCATATCGACAAGCTTGTCTTGCAGTCAACCCTGATGATCCTCATCACTTGGGAGATGATCCAAGTGAGACGCTCATCTCTTATCAAAAAAAATTTGGAAAAAAACTTGGTTCTTGTCCCTATCCTGTTTCTTTTGCTGAAGTAATGGATGTTGCACGGAGATCCCAAGTGGTCTATGTGGGTGACTTTCATCCGTTGCGTACTACCAAAGACATGTTCCTTCACATTGTTGAAGAAGGTGCTCATCCTGGGAGTCGGCGCATCGTTCTTCTCGAAGAGTTTCTTGCAAAATTTAATAGATATCTTAAAGCGTATCTTAGTGGAGCCCTGGACGTTAACGGACTGCGAAGCAAAGCTTGGAGATACGATCGCAATGGAAGCTGGGGTGGTGTGCTGAGTATCCTTGACTACGCAAAAGAAAAAGAGCATGATACTCAATTGTATGGTATTGATGTTGCAAAGGGGGATGATAAGCGTATTGATCCACTTGCGATGCGTACTCGGGGTATTGCAGAACAAGTGGAACAATACTTTCATGGTGGTGAGCAAATCTTTGTGCTTGCCGGTGAACTTCATCTTGCTGCTGATAAACTTCCTACAAGACTGAAACGCAAAGTGGAATCCTTCACCACCATTTTTCAGTATCCTGATGAACTTTTCTGGCAGTTGTTACCACAGGGTTTAGCTTATGGTACCGAAGCAGTACTCACCTCAACAGGAGTTTATTGTTTGAACACCAGTAAAAGCAACCCTCTTTTCCGTGCGCTAGCGTATTCTAATGCGGAACTTTCTCGTAAAGATCTAGGTCGTCACAACAAAAGAGCTCTTGAAGTTGAATATAACCAGGCTCTACTCAATGTATTAATGAGGGCATTGACCAAGAATGCAAACGGATTGGGTTCTATTGACCCAGCAAAAGTACCTGTCGAAGATCTTGAACGTTTAGTCTACGGCACTGATGATAAAAAAACTGTTCGTGCCAAGCTTGAGGAATGGATACCGCTGGGTTGAGTCTTTTTCGGTTTTGGGGATCGTCTATTTAAACTCGTTCTTCCTGAATAATAATCTTTATAAAGACGCCACAAACTTGCTATCTTGAGTTTTATGTGTTGTATGCCCCGGTAGTGTAGTCCGGCCAATCATTTCGGATTTTCGAGATGTTACAGTCTTGAAAAGAACAAGAGAATCCCTTGCTTGATGGCTTGACAGCAAAAACATCCGAAGACCTGGGTTCGAATCCCGGCCGGGGCATCGTACTGTGGTTTTAAATCCCAGGCACAATTTTTGTGTCCTGGGTTTTTTACCCTCCTTCTTTTTTGTTCAGCGCCCTCATCTTCTCCTTTCCCATCGGTTTCGCAGTCTGCCACAATAACTCAAAATGTTTTCGATACGCATCAGCAAGCGTTTTGCTGTTAATCAAAATAATCGTTAAGGGCTCCCAGATTTGAATCCACACTAAATCACCTGCAATAAGGTGGGGCGTTGGTCCAAAGAATTCTTTGGGAACACAACGATACATGATGTGGGGTAAATCATAGACAAAAGGAGCACCTTCCCAGGTAATAATTCTCTCTTTAAGATCCTGTATCTTTCCTTTTTTGAAATATTGCCGAAGTTCAAGCCCTACTTTTTCTTCAAAAACTGATTCGTCAACGCCGAAACCCAGAACTTCCTCTCGGCGCTTCAGCAATTCAGCAATGCTTCTTCGAAATCCTTCTTTTCCTCGATATACTTCAATTTTAATTTCATCGCGTTCGGTTTTCGTGATCTGAACAAGATCTTCAAAAATCTCTGAAAGATAATCTTTTTTGTTTTCAAGCAATTCAAAAAGTTGCCGTGGATGGCTTGCGCTGTACATGTGCATCCCTTTCTCTACAACGCTGCTCACCAGCCCTTTGTTCGAAAGGCTTTCCAGAAAGTCATAAATGGTGGTTCGGTGAATGTTGGTTTCCCGCTTGAGCTGGTGCACATTGCCCCTCCCAAGCTTGAGAAGTGCAAGATAGACCTTGGTCTCTCCCGGAGTAAGTCCCAGTTCTTGGAGGGTCTGTTCAATCTTTGTCGAAGCCATAAACCATCTTTATAGCCTCTAGTATTTAAATATTCCTATTGTTGTCTGTTAACCGACAACTAGTTTATATAAGTCGGTATGCCTCTCTACTGGTTATGGCATCTGAGTTGATCCTCTGGAAACCCCTGTATAAGACCACCGTGGTACTGTATGTGTCGATCTTTCTCTTAGCCCTGCCAGCACCCCAGCTTTCTATCTTAGCTCTTTTTGCCCTGATTGCGGTGTGGAGCCGTGTTCCTGCTCTTATGACCTTATTTACCAAAGATGTAGAGGTAGTGGATATCTTTACGGTTATGACTGCTGTATATTACAGCTCTTGGGTCGGCGCCTTGTTTGGTTCAGGCATTATTTTGTTTACTCGGCTCTTTGGACCTACCGAACCGTTGGATTATACGATCAAAGAGAGCATCTGCTTTTTTGTTGGATCGTTTACTGCTCCTGTTGTCTATTACATTACCAACGGCAATCTTACGATTACGATGTTTTCTTTTACTTTTGTTCGTTACACCCTTCCCATGGTCATTTCACTGCTGATTAATCCTGGCGCTTTAGTACTTGACATCAGCCTTGTTTTGATGAATGGTCCTACGATGATCATGTTTAACCTCTTTATCCTCAATGTCTTCGGCGATTTCTTCAGCCATGTCTTTGAAAAAGGAGCAGTATTAAATGTATCATTGCTTGCTGTTGCAACAGGAATTGTGGGTGTCATTTTTTTGTTCAGCCGTTTTCTGGAGCGTGAAGAACAAAAACGTATGGCTCAGGAAATAGTCGCTCCTAGCGATCGACAGCTTGAGCTTGGCATGGCAGGCGGTCTTGCGCTTGCTCAAGAACCGTGGGAAGCATTTTTGGAATTGTTTTCTATTCAAGAAGAATCCGTCATCGTTAAAATCACCAAGCGTTTGTTTAGTGTGGTTATCACGATCATCCTATCTTTTTTTCTTATCGCAACGAATTACAACAGCGGGAAACAGGCAAGTATTTTTGTTTATATCGTCGTTATTGCAGGAATCTTTGCACTGGTTTATCTTACCACAACGGTTCTTGAAAAATACCTGCTGAAGAAAGAACGGCAGTTTCCGGCGAATGTATATACCTGAAATCCCATACAAATCTTTTTAAACTCAGATGACTATGAACTCCCCAAAAGAGGTTTACCATGCTATTTTGTCGACGTGGAACTGCACGCTACACGGTTTTGATTGTTCTCATTGTCGCAGTCGTAGGTATCATTTTAGTAACTTCAAATGCGAACATAACGGGAAATGCTACCAAAGAAAAACAAAAACTCAAAAAGTTGAGCAAAGCAGTTTTGAACTGCAAAACTGCGCAGGGAAATTACAAACGATGCATGGATGCTCAACCTGTCTTCACACCTGATTCGTGTGATGCTGAACTGAACACCCTTAAAACCTTGCGATGTAAAGTTCCTTCTTTACAGCCACGATGCCAGCAAGGCGCTGTTCGTAACACTGAATACTGTCCTGATGGCCAGACCGTAACGCGAAGAAATATCTGCACCAATGGGCGATGGACATGGGAAACCGTTCTTCCTGCTGAGCAATGCCCTCAACCTGAACAAGCACCGGCGCCTGAAGAACCTGGAGCACAAGAGCAAGCAGGACAAGAACAACCAGCAGAACAACCACAGGAAGCTCAACCACCGATAGCCGAAGCGCAGCAACGACCTGCACCTCAACCCGACACATGTCGCTATGAAGAATCATTTACCACGCGAAATGAACAGCGCTGTCCTGAAACAGGAACCATTTACCGCTGGCAGATTTGTACGTTGGATGGCCGCTGGGTGTGGGAAGATATTCCCGGCGTTGTCTGTGCTGGAAATCAACAACAGCAAGCTCCCCAACAGGAGCAACCGCAACAAGGCCAGCAACAAGAACAACCTCAGCAAGAGCAACAACCGGCTCCTCAACAACGCCAGCAGGATCTTGCTCGTGAAGGACAAGCCTGTTCAAGACAAGGCGATTGCGCCGCAGGTCTTGTCTGTTATGAAGTCTGGCCAGGATTTTCTGAGTGCAAGAGGGATACGGATGGTGATGGGGTTATTGATGATGACGAACGAGCTTTTGAGACCGATCCGAACAATCCTGCAAGTAATCCTAACGATAGAGATGGGGATGGCACTGCAAATGCAAATGATGCTACACCCTGTGGCCAGCATGCGACATTCCCAACTGATCGATGCACCTGCGATGCAGGATGGTCGAATAGTGATGGAACTTGGAATACTGGTTGTGAAGCTGAAGTACGAGAGCACCAAGGCATTTATTTCGATCGCTAAATCTGGACGGTTCCATGCGAACTTAACTAAAAATCAACTTTAAATAATACCTCTGTCTTTCTGACGTTTATGCCCGATATTCATCTTCCCTGTTCAGCATGCAAACAGAAATATCCTATGGGCAATCTGAAATGCTCCCGGGGTTCTGATGCACTCACTTGTTTTTCTTGTTTAGAGGGAAAAAGTAAGACTTCATCGGGTTCGTCTTTTTCATTGGGCAGGGGGAAACCATCTCTGTCTTCGCCAGACTGGCCGGTTGTTGGTCCAAGCAATCTGGTCAATGACGTTTCACGATCTTCGCCAGTTTCGCAATCACAGCGTCAGCAACGACCTGCCGGCAAGTCCATTCAATATCGCTGTGCAAACTGTTCTTATTCTTTTTCAAAACATGAGCAAACCCAGACAACGCTGCGCTGTCCATACTGCAGTAAAACAAGTGTCAGAAGAGTTTCGTATGCAGTGAATGAAGTGGATTCGCTGGCTGGGTATTGAGTAAACTCCATTAAGTAAACCATAAAAAAATAGGGCCCTAAAAAGCAAATAAAAGCAAACAGGTTTAAATAGGACTTCTTTTTCCTTTCAGATATGGGTCTTGATGAGTGTATTGAGAGATGCTATGACGGTCTTCCTGCCGATAGCCATGAACGTGATCACGTTATTGATCTTCTTTTTGAGATACTCGAAACGACAGCTGATTTTCAGGGATGGAGTCCGACAGATATTAAGAAACTGACAAAAGTTGGTCATCATGCACTCTCTGCTGTACGTGAACGTTTTACGGTTCCTCTTCTCACCAAACTTTATGCTGCGAATGTAGACGGTGCAACACGGAGCGACAGAACCCGCGAACACCAAGATCATCATGGTGTTGTGTTAGAGGCGCATTTGCACACCTATGCTGCGGATACGGCAAAACTTCTTTACGATATAACGGGCAGACAGCAATACCTTGAAGCGGCATATACTCATCGTCTTCAAGCAGGACATAAAACTCAGAGCGTTGAATCTTTCCATGCTTCTCATTCCTATTCGTTTGCTGCGGAATATGCGCGTGAACTCTGGAACAAAACAAAAGACGTTAATTGGGCTGTCCGTTGTTATCAATCAAATTGGTTGGTCGTTGTCTATGCAAGTGACCAACGCCACAAAGCTTTTGCTTATCTGCACGCAGGAGAGATTTCAGAAAAACTATGGAACACCACTCATCAGCGAAGTTGGCTGAGCCGCAGCGTTGAAAATTATAATGGGTTTTTAGAATTCTTTGATCTTGCTTCGGAACGGCAATTAACAGGACTTTACCGCCATGCTCAGAGACAGCACAGGAAACTCAGCGGTTTGCTGCGATCTCAACCCTAATTTCTCTATCCCGTATACATCTTCATCGCTTCATCAACGGACTTCAAATCCAGCGTTATCGCAGAAATAGCATTTGCAAGACGGATGGCTTCAGCAAGCGGTTTCTGATGAATGTTCCTTCCTGTTGCATTCCCTCTGCAGCCGCTGATGTTGATTTGGTCCCAGGTTTCTTGTAAAAAGTCCCGCACCCCTTTTGATCCCCCACCCGCTGTGATGACTCCTGTTCTCTTGCCAGCAGCCAAGATTGCTTCTTTGAATGCTTCAGCAGATTTTCCTTCTTTGGGTTTTGGATAATTGACTTTGACAAAATCTGCACCTAAACAAGCGCCCATTCCTGCTGCACCTGCAATCAGATGAGGATCTTTCTCATCAAGAACTGCTTTTCCCCGCGGATACATCCAGAATACTGCAAGCAATCCATTTTGGTGTGCTTCAAAGGATGCTTGTGCAGCTTCTTTGATCATTTCACTTTCAAATTCACTTCCTGTATACACCGTATACCCCACTGCAACAATATTAAGGCCAGAATCTTTTTTGAATTTTACAATATGTTCAACCGTTGTCATCGCCTGGCTTTGCGGATCTTTTTGTGTGGTCTTTACTAAATGAGATTTTGAATTTAATTTTACAAGGTACGGCACATTTTTATAATCCGGCCCATATTTTGCTATCAAACCCAGCTGGGCCGCAAACACGCCAATGCGTGCACTGCTTGCAACTTTGAAGAGGTGCTCAGGATCAGCATCGTCTAGGGGAATCGGAACTTCTGTATCACCCACTTTTATTTTTCCATAGAAATCGTCGTTGAGATGCTCGATTTTTTGGTCTCCTGCAAACAGCATGAGTCTGCCGGTGTTGTGGGTCATGGTCAGATAATTTTTGAGATATTCTTGGTGCAGTTGGGGCGGAACATCTGCTGGAATGTGCACTTCATTTACCTGCTTGTTTACTGGCATCTCTTTCATCGTTCCTTGTTCTACTACTCTTCCTTGTTTTACCATTGTTTCAGCTTTTTCAACCTCATACACGCTTCCCAGATAAGCAGGAACACGCTGATGAAGGTCTTTTGCAACAACATCAAGAACAGGAATCTCTCCGGTTGAACCTCGTCCTCCTGCCTGCTGGAGAATAAAAGAAAAGGGTTCAACTTCAAACAACAGGCGCAGTTTTCCATCCTGTGCGCCATGCAATCGGGGATAGGTAAAGAGTCCGCCTCCTTTGAGAAGAATCTGATGCACATCAGGAACAAGTCCTCCGCTATAGCGCAGTTTGTATCCCTCTCCTTCTAGTGACTCAATGAATTGGCCATGTTCTGGAAGCCAGTCTTTTCTTAAGCCACCGATGGCATATAAACTGCCTTTCTGTTTCAGTTTGATATTTTCTTTTTCTAAGACAAAATCTTCACCTTCCAAACAAAATTGATGAACCCCATTTCCAACGCTGAAGACTAGCGTGGTAAGCGGTCCATACACCACATACAGTGCGGCAATGAGGCTGCGTTCTCCATGCATGACAAGATCGCCTTTATGGATGCCGACAATGGTTCCGATAGAAAGATTCACATCAATCAATGACGAGCCGTCAAGAGGATCAAAGACAACGGAGTACGGTGCTGTTGGAGAAAAAAGCATCAGCTCTTTCTGTTCCTCTGATGCACAATGCCGGACAAGTCCTGTTTCTTTGAGGCTTGCGGTAAGAATCTGATCTGCAGTATCATCTAAACCTAATTGTTGTTCTCCCGAAGGATTCGTTTGCTGCGTAGATGCTGCACTTTTGAGGGTAATCTGTGCCCTGATTTTTTTGCACGCTTCGGCGATGGTAATGATAATTTTTTGCAGTGCAGGATCTTTCTTCTGTCGGTCTAAAAATTCAGTGAGTGTTACGCTTGTGAGCGTTGCGCTTTTGTTGCTTTTATTTACACTGTTATTGGTGGTTGTATTGGTGGTTTCAATCATCCGATCCCCCTGCTTAAACTCCTCACGTTGGCGATGAATAATCTCTATATAAATTTATCATGCCGTTTATAAGCAATTCCTTCCTTAAGGGGGATGTTCTATCGTTCAACCTTATAGAATTATACGGTTAATGCGCATACGGCATGAGTGCTTCAACTAGCGTTCTCGTGCCAGAAGTAGGAACTTTTACATACTTTTCTGGTTCTTTTTTTGCCAAGCGCTCTGTTACAGCATGCGATGTATTTCCGGTAATATGGAGGTACACGGTATCACTCCCCACATAGGCAAGCCGTGCCTTTGCATTGCTTCCGATAACAGTAAGGCTTCCGATATTAAAATGAGGTGCAAGTCGTCTTTTATAATCAGCACGTCGATATCCCCCCACAATAACGACGCGGGAGAGGTAGGGTTTCTGCGGTTCTTGTCGTTGTTGTCCTGGTGCGGATTCTCTTTCTGTTTCGATCGCTTCTCCCTCAAGTTGCTTCTTTGGCAGTTCTTCTCTTTTTACATACACCGTATCCGGTTGTTTTAGCAAGTCAATAAGCCTCTGTTCACGTTGACCTTGGTTTACATCAAGCATTTCTTGGATATAAGCGATATAACCCTCCCCATTATCATTTCGTATAAATCGTCTTCGTACTTCAGCAAGATCCCTCAAACGAGGTTTCACAAAATTAGGAGCTTCGATAATTAGCAACTGAACATCTTCATTGCTAGGATGGTCGGCGGGAAACGGGGTTTTCAGGCGTTGATAGGTTTCACGATTTTCCCGCTCTGTTTCAATGGCAACAACAAAATCGAGAAACTCTTCCATTGCCCCATAATCACGCTGTGCAAGGATCATATCGCGGTCTCGCATCTCAACCTTAAGGTCAATATGTTTTCTAAGGTCTCCTACCAATGCACGATATTCCTGATAGTTTCTCAGAAAATTAAGAACCACATCTTCATATCCTTCGCGTACAGCATCAAGGATAAATCCCTGGTCCTTAGGTTCCTGTTGTAAGAACTCCTCCAAGTTTTTCCCTTGGTCAAGGGCGATGAGCAGTCGTAAGTTTTGCGGGGTAATGGCAATCCTATCCTTATGTGCATTCCAAAATTCATATACTTCTTCAGGGTCTTGAATTTTTCCAAATTGTCCCTCAAAGTTTTCTCGTCTCCGAAATTCGTTGGTATCGGTCGTTCTTCGAAGCGTTTCAAGCAAAAACTCAGGATTTTCGGATTCTTGAATACGGTGCATAATCCTTGCAAAGCGGCGCGGTTCTTGAAGCAGACGAAGATTTTGTTCGATATAATCTTTCATGCGGTTATATGCTTTATCAAATGTATAACCGGGAAGAATAGAAAATGTACGGTCTTGGACAAATCTGTAGATATATTCATTGAGGTCAATATTCTGCATGAAACGTTCAGCAAAAATTTCCCCTGCAGTTTGATTTTCGTTTGCGATATCGCGATGTATTTTTCGAAGTTCTCTGACTGCATCTAGGACATAACGCATGACCATATTTCTGGCAAGATCACTTGTTGTTCTTGGCTGTGTGTGAATACTGTCATAAAAACGCATTGCCTCTCTCGAACTATCCTGGGATCCTTCATGAGAGAAAGCATCTCTTACGTTGTGGTAATAGTGTCTCCATTCACTTTCGAGGCTGTAAAAAAGTGCGAAATCATAATCGACAAGGTTTTGGGTGTCATCAAGAACGGTATCAAGATCAGGCCGTGTTAAGTTTGTCTTCAAAAGATCTTCAAGTGCATGATGCGCCTTTCTGCTCTTCTGCGTTTGCTCGTTAAACCGTTCCTGGAGCATCATGTGGGGTGTTTGAAAGAACCCATACCTGCGGAGGAACGGAATTCGTGAAAACCATGCTCCGAAGGTAAACTGATACCGCCCTGCGGTTCTAGAGCGATTAAGAAATCTTATTACCTCTTCTCCTCTTCCTTCTTTACAAGTTAATTGGTGGGCATGTACGGAAGATCTAAAACGTTCAACAAAATCTGCATCACGCTCCAACAGCCCCCTGTACTGAGCATAGTTCTGGAAAAGGAGATAGTTTCCAATGTTAGGTCCTGCTGAATGAACTCGGTACCTTCTGTTTAAGATGAACCAGATTAGCGCTTCTCCTCTTGTTTTTGGAGGTTCTTGCGATTCTAGAAATCGTCCTTCTGTTTGAAACACGTGTTCAAGAAGATGAAAGTCTACAAGCGGATAAAAGTCAGGAGAATCTGCATGGATGGCTATATGATCGAGTGTAAACGGTTCTTTTTTGCTCGGTATTTGTAAACTCTCAGCGTTAACCATCAAAGAAAAAAACCCTAATCAGATTTAAACCTTTCGCTTGCAGTCCTGCTGGCGCAAAGATGAATGAACCAGGAAAGGTGAAAGAAATAAGAAAGTTTATAAGCACCTTACCGCCACAATTTTTTCCATGACCAAAGCTCTGCAACCCAAAACTAGAGTGAACACCGAGAATATGGTGGACACCGGCAAGTATTCGTTCTGCATGGGCTGTCCTGCAGAAGGGTGCAAATCCTGCGTTGAAGGAGCAAAGGTCGTGCTTTTTGTCACCGGACTCTGTCCACGGCGCTGTTTTTATTGTCCTGTTTCTGAACACAAGTTTGGAACCGACGATGTCTATGCCGATGAATGGAAGCTCAGCAAGGATCCTGCACAAGCAGACCAAGAGCTGCTCGAAGAATGCAGATTGATTGAAGCAAAAGGTGCAGGAATTACCGGAGGAGATCCGCTTGCAACCTTGGCAAAAACAACGCATTATATTCAGCTCCTCAAAAAACAGTTTGGGAAATCATTTCATATTCATCTCTATACCTCGCTCAATTTGCTGACGCAAAAGACGCTTGAGCAGCTGCATGATGCAGGCCTTGACGAGATTCGTTTTCATCCTGATCTCCAGGACAGCAAATTCTGGGAGCGTCTGATTTTAACTAAACAATTTTGCGGTGATGTGGGCATAGAGATTCCTGCGATACCCGGTCTTGAAAAAGAAACGCGGGCTTTGCTCGACTTTCTCGGCACGAACTGCCCCCATATCCGTTTTATTAACTTCAATGAACTTGAGTTTTCTGACACCGAGGCAAAGCATTATACGCTCGGAGAAAAAGGATTTGTGCCCAAAGATCGTTATTCGTATGCAGTTAAAGGATCAGCAGAGATGACATTCAAACTGATGCAATACTGCAGAAAAAAACAGTTTCCTTTCTCAGTCTATTTCTGCACTTCAAAATTGAAAGATGCCGTGCAGTTGAGAGAACGCCTCAAGCGAAGAGCAAAAAATGTAGCGCTTCCCTTTGATGAAATCACCAAAGATGGAGTTTTGATCCGCGGAGTTTTGACAGGCAGCAATGTCGGAGGCAATATCCTCTCCCTGCGAGCATCTCTCCTGAAGCTTCTTAACTTGCAGGAGCATGAGCTTGTGTATGATCCTCAAAAGAATCGTCTGCTGATGGACAAAAAGCTTGTCAAAAAGCATAAAAAAATGGTGAAGCAACTTGGTTTAACTCCTTCCATTGTTGCAGAATATCCGACCTGGGATGCAATGGAAGTGGAAATCGATTTCTTGTAGGCGTGCAGTGAATCCAAGCGTAATTTAGATCAAACCTGCTTGTCGTGCATTATTTGCCATTCTAAAACAGTCCTGCTGGCTTGCCGGATTATTGTCGCAGATCATACACATGCTTCCTTGCCGGCCGCCGAAGGTCGCGGAGAGTTGTTCTCGATTCGGTTCATACACAAAACAACCGCCTCCTGTTCCCGGCACAAACGAAAGTCCTATTTCACTCGACTGGAATCGCGGTCCGACTGATCGTTGCTGTGCAACTGAACAGGTCGGGTCAACACGGCTTGTAACCCAGGCAATCGACGCAGTTCGATGCCCCTGCGGAGCGGGATTGTTGCCTGCGTTGTAGGTCAATGTAAACCTATCTCTTGGTCCACAACTCGGTGAAGTGTACACATACACGCTTGCCCGTGTGTTATCAGGAATATGTGCACCTACACCATCGCGGGTTGTAAATAAGACAGTTCGCTCAAAACGTGGTGCATCCCAAGAAGGACCGCAAACAATTCCCTTGGGATAGCGTGCAGGATCAGGCCGTTGTTCAAGACCATAGCCTTCGCAGGGTGCGGGCGCAGCTTGTACGGCTTGTCCTCGTTGTTCTTGTTGTATCTGTTGTTGAGCAACCGCACACGTTCCAACGCCCTGCGCATTTTTTTGGGTGCAAGAATTGGATGTGCAATCAGTATTATCTCTGCACTTGTCTGATGTTCCTGTTCCTTTTGCTGTGCAAACATCCCTTGCAGCTCCGGTTGGTCTGCAAATGTACGGTTGTGTGCAATCGTTATCTGCAGTGCAAAATGATCCCGAGCCTCTCATATTTCTTCCTGGTGGCACGCCGCATCGTCCATTAGCTATTCCTGCTCCAGGAGAACGCGTTGTGTCGCAATATCCACTTCGGCACTCATTATTCGTGTCACAATATTCATTGGCTCCCAGATTGCTTCGTGCTTTGCAAATCCCATCAGCACCGCACTGTTTGCTTCTGCAATAATTCGGTGCTTCGCATGTTTCTCCATTACTTCTGGCGGGTTTGCATTTTTTGTCGCCATAAAACTGGTTTGTTTGTCTGCTGACCAGTTTTCTACAGACAAGAACTCCTTGGCATTGGCTATCACGCTGGCAGACTGCATTTTCTGCAAGAGAATCGTCGGCAGGTTCGTTGGCAACATTGCCGGTAAACTTCTCGGAGTTTATGTTTGAGAATGAAGAGAACATCAAGACAAGCGCTACCCCTGTAACAAGCAGAAGCGCAGAGTTTTCTGTTGATAGTTTCATATAACTGCCTCTTTTGGATTTTTTTATCTTTCTTTTATCTTTTTTATTGAAACATACTCGTTAGCTCTCCTAAATCTTTATAGTTTATAAAGAAGTTGGTTTTTATGTTCTGGGTATCTGAGTTGGTATCTGAGATGAAACCTTCATTGTTGAATGGGTGCAGGGGCAGGTTCTTCTCGTTGTTCTTCTTGTACTTTTGCAGGTGCTTCATAAAACTCAACACCTTCATAGACCTTTCTGTCGTCTTCTGTTGGTCCTTTTTTAGTTACCCTCTGAAGATGTAAATAGGTTCTAAGGATATTCACCACAACTTCTGCGCGTGATGCGACTCCCCTGATCTTTAAGGGTTTACTTTCCTCGAGAATAATCGCTACGCCCCCCGCAACATAGATTCGTACGGGTGTATACGTTGGAGCGTTCCGATCGTCTTCATAAACCGGTGGTCCTGCAAGTTTTTCAAGATCGGTTCTGAGACCTTCATATTCGTTGGGCATAATTCCAAAGCGGGAAGCTAAGCGCATCGGTATCGTGACATGTTCTTCACGTTTACTTCTGAATTCTTCCCCAAGACGTTGAGCAAGATCAGCTTGAACTTGACCAAAGTGTTGTTCACGACGATCGTGTGCTGCTCTCCTTGCCATGTATCCTATGACTCCTATCGCACTGAGTGTTGCTCCCACAACCCCTAAAACATCATATGGCAGATCCATACAACCATCCGATAACCATCTTTATTTAAATCTTTATTTTCACTCTTTCCATCTCAAAAAAGAACAACATTTATGAATACTTGGTGCTTGTAAAGCTCAAATGCCTTTTCAAAGGGGGGTTGAACCGCAAGTTTGCCGCTTCCGAAAGGGTTCAAGATGATGGGAAAAGTTTGGAGGGAATACTATGGTAAACGGATTCTGTATGAAATGTAAGAAAGAATCAACAATGGCTGATGCTAAGGCAGCAAAAATGAAAAATGGCCGAGACTGCGTCAAAGGAAAATGCACAAAGTGCGGAACCAAAATGTTCAAAATCGGAAAGATGTAAGTCTTTTCGTGTCTTTTCTTTTTCTTTTTCTTTTTTAATACCCTGCGCTCAGGTGAATCGCTATGGAAACCAACAACACTCCGCGAAAACCCAAAGATTTCTTAACCTTTATGGTTGAAAAAGCGAATGCGCCTGATACGCCTCATGACGTTGGACGTTCAGGAAATCAGGATCCCAAAGAAATTGAACAAATTACCAACAAACTGAAGAAAGGATTTGGACG
>Ga0209542_10011299_pt1 | contig 15856 bp, 19 predicted proteins | sample RifCSPhighO2_01_FD_184028 | JGI IMG/M metagenome (GOLD analysis project Ga0209542, IMG submission 184028) | Soil microbial communities from Rifle, Colorado - Rifle CSP2_plank highO2_0.1 (SPAdes) (version 2) | ecosystem: Environmental > Terrestrial > Deep subsurface > Rock core/Sediment ... | reverse complement strand
GTTACCTCGCCGAGCTCGCAGGTTCTGTCCCCTCCTCCATCAACGCGCGGCACTACGCCGAGATCGTCCAAAAGAAACATGTGAAGAGGAATCTTATCGAGGTCTCCGAACATATCCGAAATCTAGGCTATGACGAAGAGAACGAGCTTGAGCACCTCCTTGACAACGCCGAGAAGCGGCTCTTCGACGTCACCAATAGCTCCGGCAAGCATCGCTTCATGGAACTCAAGGAGATGCTAGGCGATGCATGGGAGAGGCTTGACCGCCTCCACAAGTCTCGAGGCGAGCTTCGCGGCATTCCAACAGGGTTCAAGGAATTGGATAACCTCCTCGCTGGCTTGCAGAAATCAGACCTCATCATACTCGCCGCGCGCCCCTCGATGGGAAAGACCTCCCTCGCGCTCGATATCGCACGACAGACAGCCGTACAGCACAATACGGCAGTCGGCATCTTCTCGCTTGAAATGAGCAGTCAACAGCTCGTGGACCGTATGCTCGCGGCACAAAGTCATGTCAACGCGTGGGCACTGCGTACGGGACACCTTTCATCGGCCAACGACTTTGATCGTATCCGTGATGCACTGGATGTGCTTGCTAAGGCGCCCATCTTCATTGACGACCAGCCGGGACAATCCATCCTCAAGATGCGCTCGGTAGCGCGTAAAATGAAGCGAGAGAAGAATCTAGGCCTCATCGTAGTGGACTACCTGCAACTCATGCTCACCGGCATGAAAAACGCCAACGACTCGTTCTACCAGCAGGTAACCGAGATCTCGCGCTCTCTCAAGCAACTCGCCCGTGAGCTCGAAGTTCCCGTTCTCGCGCTCTCTCAGCTCTCCCGCGCCGTCGAACAAAGAGGCGGCAAACCGCGGCTTTCAGACCTGCGCGATTCTGGTTCCATCGAACAGGATGCCGACGTCGTAATGTTCATCCACCGCGAAGACAAGTACAAGGAAGATTCGGATAAGCCCAATATTGCGGAGATCATGGTAGAGAAGCACCGCAATGGGCCTACGGGAAAAATAGAGCTCTATTTTGACGAGAAAAAAGCGACGTTTATGCCCATTGAGAAAGCAAGCTTCAAGGACTTCGAGCCGGCTCAGGCGGAAGAGACCTTATAGTGGCTTGTCCCCGTTAGAAATTTATCTTTACACTATTCAGCGAAGCGCGAGGGGCGAATAGCCCCCTACCTCACAAGGGCGCAGCGCTTCGCCGGAAACGGGACGCACCTATTCGGTGCGCGCACTGCGCGAGATTATTCATTAATAAATTTCTAACGGGATGAAAGACGGCATAGAAAAACTGGTGGAAGAATTTTCCCACTTCCCCGGCGTGGGTCCCCGCCAGGCCAAACGCTTCGCATTCTATCTCCTCACCCGCGATGAAAAGAAATTAAAATCTTTCACCGAGGAACTCTTAAAAGCGAAAAAATCCATCGCTCACTGCACGCTCTGTCAGCGCCTATTCATAAAAACCGAAAAAGTGACCCTTTGCGGCATTTGCAATGACGAGAGTCGAGATAAGGCCCTCCTCATGGTCGTGGGACACGATGTCGACATAGAATCGGTAGAAAAGAGCGGGAGCTTTAAGGGATACTATTTCGTGCTGGGCGGCTCTATCCCCATTCTCGATGAGAAACCGGAAGAACATGTGCGTCTTGTGGGTCTCAAAAAAGCAGCTCTCGCCCAAACGCAGAAGGGCCTCAAAGAACTAATACTTGCGCTTGACGCAAATCCAGAAGGAGAACACACGAGCGATTATGTATTGAAATTTCTCTCTCCTATCGTCCAAGAGAAAAATATCAAGATTTCAGTGCTCGGCCGTGGTCTCTCGACCGGCACCGAGCTCCAGTATTCCGATCCAGAAACCATCAAAAACGCGCTTGCTAACCGCGCCCAGGCAAAATAAAACTACCCTCATGTGGTAGCTTATGTGTTCTGGAAACATGATGATTACTTGAATCTCCATCTCCAGAGCGACGTCATAACTGTCTGAACAAAAGCTTCTTCCTTACTTACTGGTACTTCATCAGCAAACGCTTTGCACTCCGCTTGGAGTTGTGCAAGCCTTTGTTCTTCAACCAGCGTGAGTCCACCCCCACGGAATTTCTTGTTGATCAAGTCAAGACGTTCTGCGTTTAGTTTAGAGAATTTTTCACTTGTCATATCCTTCTTCTGTTTCTTTTGTCCAGCTTCTAAGATAAAAGACTACTGCTTTCTCTAGTGTTGTCAATATCTTGTATTTTGTATTGTCTAATTCGCTCGAATGGTTCAATAGAAGTTAATGAGCTCTGCACAAAGCTATGCTGATCAATCTATGTATGCTTTACCGTTAAATAATCAACACCTTCGCAACACTTCCAGTGGAGTTTGGTAGTTGATTCCCATGTGCGTTCGTTCTGAATTGTAATACGGCAAAAACGTCTTGATGGCTTTTCGAAAGTGATGAATCGTCTGAGTTGTTCGATCCAAACATTCCTCCTGAATGGTTCGGTTGAACCTTTCGATGTGCGCCTGGTCGTTTGATTGCCTGACACGGCTGTACCGATGAGTGAGTCCGAGCTTGTACACACGGAATAGGAACATCTTTTGGAATTCTCCTCCGTTGTCGGTCTGAACCATTTGAAACTGGAATGGAGCGATGAGCTTGGCTTTTTCAACGAAACGGAAGCTCTTTGCCGAGGAGATACTCCTAGTCACTTCCGCGTATGCCCAGCGTGAATACAAATCAATGAGCGTATACACATACAAGCGTAATCCATTGGGTAGCATGATATGCACCGTGTCGGCCTCAAGAAGGCTCCCTGGAGCCGTGATTTCGGGTCGTTCGGTGTAGTCATGGGGTCGTTTCCACGGACTGCGCTTTTTTAGCAAACCGCACCGGCTCAAGGTTCTTTGGACGGAAGGCAAGCTCACCTCAACGCCTTCCCGTTTGAGTTCGTGATATATGTGCTGACCGCACCTTCTTCTACCGATCCTTTTTTGAATAATCGCTGACACGATTTCTGCTCCAAGAGCGTTGGGATGTCTCTTTGGTGCCGACGATGCCGTCGGTATCTCATGCCAGCCGGTGCCGAGAGGGTGTTTGCACCACCTAGATACCGTGCTCGGTTGCACTCCATACCGCAACGCAACCTTCCGCATCGACCAGTGACGATACTTCACAAGGTTCACCGCATCGCGGCGTACCTTGGGCATATGGGGATTTTGTGTGTATGACATCTTCATATTCTATATCGCTTGGGTGTTGCGAAGGTCATGATACATTACGTTTACTTGACTAAACCACTGCACTTTGCTAAAGTACTGTTATGGACTGGAAAAACATCGAAAAGACAAGGTTAGTTAAAGCGATTTTAGCGCTACAGACTACTGATGAGACACAGCGTTTTCTGCGTGATTTAATGACCGAATCTGAAATAGAGGAGTTCGCCAAACGGCTCCAGACGGCTGAATTGTTAGAGCAAAAAGTCCCTTATTCAACCATTGAGGAAAAAACGGGGCTAAGTTCAACAACTATCGCCCGAGTTTCTAAATGGCTCAATGGCAAACAGGAAGGGTATAAAACGATACTTAACAGATTGCATCATCATAACTCTATCCATGCAGGGAGAGGGTTGTCTTAATTTACCTATAAAGCGTAATGAAGCCAACCCCCTCCCTGCATGGAGGGGGTTATTTGTTTATCTACCTACAACAAAATGATAAATAAAGTTCTTTGAGAGGTGCATATGGACTATGACCGACACGATCGTCAGGCGATAAAAAAATTGCCTTATTGGCCTCAGAAACTTTTTGAGGTCATTGAGAAGGAGGAAAAAGGGGAAATACGTGATGTGCCAGGATTGTGCAAGGCACTCATGCAGCTTCCTCCTGTTTTCGTCTTCTTTTCCTGTCTCTCTGGCGATGGAAAGAGAGAAGAGTCGGGACAAGATCTTGGTGTGCTGTTCACAACCTCCCTTCGTCAAAAAATGGAACAGTTTACGGCCTTGCTTTCCAATACAGGGTTTAGGCCAACAACCCTAATCATCATTGATGACACCGAACCGGTACGGTTCTGGAACTGGAATATCCTTCAAGAAGAAGTAACAACCTGGTGTCGAATGATTGTTAAGGAAACGAATATTCCTAATTACTGGTGTATCTCACTATGGTCAGATCTTGAAAAGATTCGTGAAACGAATCTGTATGTGGATGGCACCTTCGCGTCTTCCTATGAAGAATACCGAAGAATCAGAGGTGACAAGGTTGTGAGATCCGTTGCATATCACAAACTCCTTCAGCATATCAAACAATACCCGAACAAGGGACTCAAAACGTTGTCTGCGCAAGAAGCAACTATCAACAAACTTGTCCAGTACGAGTTCCAAGGTGAGATCTTGAAGAAAGTAGTACCGAATGCGATTCTCGTCCAGACAGAAACACCATGGGAAGTGAAAGATTTGCTGTTTCATAACCAGTTACGAAAATCTGTGGCAAGCATCATTCATCCGTTCGAAAGGAGGAGATAGACCTATGTATAGAATTGTCCACCGCAGGATTCATAGAAGAAGCAGTCCTGCACCCGTGCACAAGTCACTAGCACCGCAATTGTTAATTGCGGTGCTTTTTTACTTGATTGATTCGATTTTGATCAAAAAATAGGGCTGGCGGTGACCACGGCGGACGAAGTAACGGCTCTTTTGTTTGTATTTGATAGTCTCCACCTTTTTATTTCGTCCTATCGCTTTGATCGTGCCGGTGACCTTCGCCCCATCAATGAAAGGGGTGCCGATGGTCGTATCGGTACCATTATCTACGATGAGCACTTTATCGAATGTGAGCGTTTCGCCATCTTTGTGCTCTCCTTGGAGCTTCTCGATTTTAAGCATTGTCCCGGGAGAAACCACATACTGCTTCCCCCCTGTCGCGATAACGGCAAATTCTTTTGAAATAAGAGGTGCGACTGATTGAGACACCATTCCCGGTGCTTTCTTGGTTTCCTTAGGCGCCTCAGGGCTCTTTTGGGTTATTTTTCGTATTGTTTTCTTTTCTGCTGCCATCATATGAGTAGAAGTAGTATTCTACACAAAAATATCCTAAAAGCAATAGGGGGGGCTTAAAACCAAAGGTTATTCCGACAAGTGAGGAGCGAAGTAAAAGTTTACTTTTATTGTCTAGCGAGTGAGTGAAGTGAAAAAAGTCCTTCTTTTTCAGTTCCGAACGAGTGACGGTAACAAAGGTTTTAATACCCTTTGTTTCGTCCAAACGCTGTCGGAACAAGAAGTGAATACCTGTGCCTAAGGCGCAGGTATTCACTTCTTATCAACATATTTTCTTGAAACACATACTGTATGCCTTACACTTCACTCTAAACACTCCCCTGTTCTTATCAAAAGGATTCATTGTGGAAGCTTTTCTTCTTCTTGTTGAAAAAGTATACTGCCGCAGAACCGCCGAGTTTGTCCGGCAAGGATGGGAAACTATTCCCGAAGTCGAAAGACTCGACGAAGACATGCGAGAGCGTATCAAGCTCCAACTCCTCAGAAGTGCCGTCTCTTTTCACCAAAGACGACGGCACATACACCGTCCCTCGCTAGCCCACCACAGCCATAGGTAAAATCCTATTTGCCTCAAAATCGCGCACCGCGCGATTTTTCCTTTAGTCGTCTCCGGAGGGTTTTTCTAAGACTTTTGTCTCGTACTCAAAAGTTGTCCCGTCCGTAACTTTCTTCACGTCTTTCTGAAGCATACCAAATGCTTTCCCACTCGCGTTATAGTGGTTTATAGTCGTCGCAAGAGCATTACCGAGCTTTTCATGATATTCCCCGTAGCCTTGAAAGTGCTTTATCATCTTTTCTACTGCCACTCGTAATTCTTTTGCTTTTTCTTCTATCTCCATACCTTTGAGACCTTGAAGAACCGTCTGGAGATACGCGAGGAACGACGTGGGAGAGACGATGATAACGTGATACTTCCCTGCTGCTCGCTGTATCAGGTTTTCATCGCCAGTTCCCACTCTACCAACCAAAAGATCATAATATATCGCTTCGTGCGGAATAAACATAAAGGCGAAATCAGTCGTCTTGTGCTCAGGTTGGATATATTTAGATGTTTCAATGATGCGGTTCTTTAAATCGTTCTCAAATACCCTCTGTAGACGATCCCGTTCTATGGGGTCTTTGGATTCTGCCATACGGTTGTAATTCTCAAGCGAGAACTTGGAATCCACAGGAATAACTTTGTCTTTCACGAACACTGCCGCATCAACAATGACACCGTCAGGAAACGTATATTGCATCTTAAATGATTCAGGTGGAAGTACATTCTTAAGAAGAGTCTCTAGATAGTACTCACCTAGAATGCCGCGCTGTTTCGGATTTTTGAGTATATCTTGGAGGTTCTGAAGCTGATCGGCAAAAGAGATAACCTGCTTATTGGTCTCATCGAGCTTAGTCAGTCCCTGCGTTACATCCTTGATGAGCTTCTGTGACTCGCCAAATTGGTGCCGAAGGGCACTGGAAACTTCTTTCGTAGTTTCCCCCATTTTTGCGTCTACCGTACGCGACAGCTCATTCATCTGCTCTAAGAGGAGTTTCAAGCCTATATCCTCCGCTTTTGGCGCACTGCGACGCGACAAAAAATAGACCGCAAACACGTTAACCGCGACCAAAACGATAGCAACGATAATGACAGTGGTAACATCCATATTCATAGTATACTATAACTCTGCAACGTTATTTTATTATTGGTTATTTTCTATTTATCATGTCTATCCACAAAGATATCCAAAGCCAGATAAAGGACGCGATGAAAGCGAAAGACACGCTTCGACTGACAGTTATACGCGGCCTCGTTGCTGCTTTTACCAACGAACTCGTGGCAAGAAGCCGAAAACCTGATGGCGAGCTCAACGATGATGAAGCTCTTGCGGTCATCAAACGCTCGGTCAAACAGCGCAAAGATTCTATCGAGCAATTCACAAAAGGTGGACGGGGCGACTTAGTCCAAAATGAAAAGAACGAGCTGGGCATACTCGAAAAATATCTCCCCGCGATGATGGGAAGTGAAGAGATACAAAAAATCGTCACTGCTAAAAAAACTGAGCTTGGTATTACCGACAAAAAAGATATTGGCAAGCTGATGTCTGCCGTTATGAAAGAAACGAAAGGAAAAGCCGATGGTGGCGAGGTAAAGGCGATAGTTGATTCTTCATTCTAGATAGTTTTTAGGCAGGTCTCCCGAAGGAGGCCTGCCTGTACGTTGGTCCTAGCCGATACAAAACTCGATATCGTCTGTGGGAAATGGGAGGGCTCGAGCGAGCTGGTCTGATAATAAGAGACGGTGCTGTGCACGCTTCAGCAACTCGTCGTTCCCCTCCCCCTCACTGCCGTGGGAATTCTCAACAAGCAATTTCTGTGTATCTTCGGCTAGATCCGCTATAGATTCAAGAAGAACCATACTGTCTTTGCTATACAACAGTCAAAAGCCTCTCGTCAATGATTTTCTGTTTTTAAGCTGTATATAAGGTGTAGATAGGTATGTATAACCTCGTAATTCAGAAAAAAGTGGCGGGTTTCCTTGGAGGAAACCCGCCTGAACTGATCTGCTCAACCGACAAAAGATGTGGGAACATCTGCCGCGTAAGGCGGCCTTATCACCAAAGTAGCTTGCGAAGGCAATTGGATTCTTCCCTTCTGGGCACTGTTTCTGGCCATGTAAGCAGAGTAGCTTGTGGCTTTCGGTTCTGACACTTCTTCTGTCGTCGGCGCTTGCGCCGCGGGCGTTGCAGGGAATTTCTTATCATTCATCAGTCTTTGGTCTTTCTGTGGTTTAGTGTTCAAACAGATAGTTAGGTCTTAGATGTTACAGGAACTCTAAACATCTGTCAAGATTTTGGTTTTTCCTACAAAAAACTACTACACCTAACTGAATACTTTATGAATCATGAACAAAATCAGCAAATGCATCAAAACACCTGCTCCTTGTAAAGCGCGAGAGGTTGACTGACGTGCGCATTATGATATAATTAGAGTTGATATGAATGTTGCCCTTCTTTCGATTCGCGAATGGGAAGCTCTCATGCTCTCCCAGCACCTAACTCGGCGCTTCAAGAGTGCCTCACCTAGCGAGCGCCGGGAAATCCTCTCCGAGTGGAGAGTCTTGCACGGGAGTGACCCGAGCAATCCAAAAGTACATCAGGTGCCCTCCGAGAGGTTCCGCGTGAACTAACATGGAACGAGCCAAAAAAAAGCCGACGGAAACGCCGGCTCTTTTCTTTTTCATTCAACATAATAGTTGCAATTTTTCTCCGCAAGACTTATGATTCTTTCTGGGTTAGATCAACGGTGGTATTGGAATACCACTACTCAGTTCCCAAACAACAACTAGTAAAGCACAACTATGTTCAGCACCGCTACGGCCAACAGGCCGATCATAAGGTCAGCAATACCTACCCTCAAATCTCACGCCGGCAACGGCAGACTCTGGGGTCACCCTTCGGAACCAAGACAAGATGAAACTCAAACCAAAAATCACCAATCCAAACGTCGAGGGAAAAACCACCGACCTGTCAAGACACCACCGCATCGGATAGCTCCGGCTCACCTCCGCTGACCTTTGCTGAAGCAAGCCCTGACGCCTCAAGCGCCAGGGTTTTTGATTTTTAACACAAAGCGATACAGTTTCTTTGACCACACAGGGCCAGCATACGAAACACCTATACGTGCAGTTCGCTTTATATCTCTTTTGGAAACCTTTTTTCCTTTCTCGAACCAAAGCCCTCTTCCTTTTTTCGCTTCTTTTCCAGAAAAGACACCTTCAATGCTAAGAGCTCTTGTGAGACGTGCCGGACCTCCGATGCCTTCTACCCCCCGAATAAGCACAGCGGCTGGGTACCCGACTCTCCCAGTTACCACATTGAGCATCCAGTGCATACCATAGACAAAGTAGACGTAAAACACGCCAGGAGAGCCGAACATCACGGCATTGCGTTTTGTTTTACCATGAGAGGCATGAGAAGCTTTATCTTTATAACCCTCGTATGCTTCAGTCTCGATTATCATAAAACGCAACACTTTCTTTCCTCTCTGGCGGACAAGGACGCAACCGATCAAATCTCTCGCGACTAAAACAGCACTGCGGTTAAAAAATGAAGTGGTTAGTATACGGCTTGATATATCCATACGCTTTTCTTATCCTTTCGATATATCGAAAGGATAAAGATTTCGATGAATTCAATCTCCAGAGGCAATACGGAGAGCACCGCGTAAACCACTCTCATCGCCAAACTTGGCTTTCACAACCTGGGGAGGCTTTCGAGAAGTGGAACTAAGCAAGGAAAGCTGCTTGATAACCGAATCAAGATGTATGCCTTTCGGCTTGAGCACCATGGAACCTCCAACAACGACGATATCTGGTGACCAGTAACCTATGGTATTGTGAATCCCCACAGCGAATTCGCGAGCCGCCTCCTCCCAATCTTCCTTAGATGCTTTCTCTTTAAAATCAGAACCGAAATGCTTTATAAACCCTGAGCCAGCAACCCTCTGCTCCAAGGTCTCGCCCGTAGCAGAATTGATGATCTGCTGTCCCGGCTCGAATCCCTGTCTGTTCTCGTCCACCTTACCCTCGACGATACGAGCACCACCCACTCCCGTACCAACGGTCAAATACGCGACTATGGTGTGTCCTTTTCCCGCGCCTTCGGTGGCTTCGGCGATCGCTGCCGCGGTTGCATCGTTAACAAGCTCAACGGGAACACCCGTCTGCTCTTCAAAGAATCTTCGCAAAGGCTTCCCTACCCAATCAGAGAGGTTGGGAGAGAAGATGAGCGACGAACCGTAGGAATCGAATTCTCCCGCTATCGCGACACAGACATGTTCCGGTTTTCCCTGTTTATCGCAAATGTCACTAAGCACTTTCTTCGCTTCTTCCCAATCCTTTGGAGTATCTACTACGACAGGTGCTCTATCGAATGTTTTACCATCCTTTGAAACTGCAGAACGTATATGTGTACCACCGATGTCGAAAACAAGATACATTTAACGTGAAATCATCTTTTTGAATTCTTCAACCGTAGGATTATTGTCGGGATCCATCCCGTAGGAGAGCGCCAAGTGGTATGCCGTCCAATCCGCAATTACCAACGAGCGTAGCGCACACTCTATCGGTGTTTCTCCTGAAAGCAAGGTCTCGCACGATGGCACACCGAACCCAGAAAGCATCTCTTTTGTCACAGACATCCTATCAAGTATCCGACGTTGATCTCTCTCATCCTTGATAAATAAGACCTTAAACGGCCCTTTGGGCCCTTTTTCGTTTTTTGTGAACCCGGCAAGCTCGTTGTGGTTGAGCTCCGAAAAGACGTTCACGAACACAGGAGTCTTGGCGGTTTCATTTATCTTTATTTTCCAGTTGTACGCAACCGGCCCATTTTGCACAGAAGAATATACAAGGGGGATAAAACCCGAAAGCTCCCTTCCGATGCGCTTCCCCTCATCTTCCTCGTTTGCAGGGACAAGCATGGAAGAAACTCGTTCTAGCTCCTGTAGAAGATCAGTACGGGAGACAAGCCCTGCAAGGGCGACAAGGCTAAGACCTACGGCAACGCGCGGCATGATGACAGTGTCGGGAATCCTTATATACGGCAACCTCTCTTCCTCGGCCATTTTCAAAAGCTTCCCACCGGAGGCAATCACAGCGGGACGAAGCCCGATGCGCAAGACATGCTCGGCAAAATCGATCGTTTCCTCCGTGTTACCCGAATACGAACTGGCGATAAGCAAGCTCTCGGCCAATGTTTCCTGCGAGAGAGACGGTAAACCATAATCTCGGTGGGCAACTACATCAGCGAATGGATCAAATATCTTTAATAGGCTTGCGGCAAGGCTAGAACCTCCCATGCCTGCGAATACGATCTTCTTTCCTGCCTGCGCCGCAGACAGCGTCGCCTGCCCACGCTCCTGCAGGCGGGCGGCAGGCAGGCCATGCGCGTCAGCCGGACCGTTTTTAATTTCGGGCTTGAATGAGAGTTGTGTTGCAAATTGTAGGATTGAATCGTGCATGAGGAAAGGGGTTAGGATGTAGGGTTTAGGGTAGAGCTTTTACGATTCTTGATTTTGCCGTAGAGCCAGCCAATGACAACGCCGATAAGAAAATAATAAATACCAACTACAAAGAAAACTACAACTGTTCCATAACCAATAAGGACGAAACTCAACACAGGTAGTGGCGGTAAGAGAGACGGTAAAACTGCTGTTCTATGACAATCGATGCTTAAAGCCGGTGTGCAATAAGTCTTGTCAATATAAGACACACCTACCCATAACCAAACTACGGACACCAAAGCTACTATTACTCCACCCACTAACCAATATTGCCATCTGCTCCATTTCATAATCTTTTTTTACTATACCCTACACCCTATCCCCTACCCTCTCTACTTCACCGGATTGCACACATTGCAAATCCCCAACCTCTCCAGTGTATCAAGATAGAGAAGCACCAGCAAAACATATCCCGAGTGGCTCCACGCAAGCGGCGTCGCGGATACATGCTCCCCGGTATGAGGATTGAGCTGCTCCGGCAAGACGCCTGAAGAATGGGCATGCTGTACCGCCCACGAGAGCCAGTACTTGACTGTCTCGAGCTCTTTCTCGCTCTGTGCTTTCATCGCATAGTACTCGGCGAACCAGAATGTCGTGATAAACCATGGATTGCCCGGAAGCTTCCTATCAACGGTATAGTATATGTCCTTCTCATAACGAACGATGCCAGGCACTTGCGCTCGGACCATAAGGCGCTTCTCCGTTTCGGCAACCGCACGCTCTACTCGCGTATCATCGCTCGGGAGGACACCGAACGCATATATGCCGTAAACGCTCGAGATATCAACAGTCGCATCTGCTACGTAACCTCCTTTGTCGTCTCGCTGTATCATCTTATAGAACGTCCCTGTCTTTTCATCAAAAAGATGCTTGAGTATGCCATCTTTCACTTCGCGAGCCGCAAGCGCGAACAGATGCTCGCTATTCTTCTTTCCTAAAATCCCCGCGAACTGCGATGCCGCGATAAGTCCGCCGTAGACAGTGGCAGCCGTATACGTATGTACCCCGAACTTTTCTTCCCACAAGTCATAGCTCGGTTTCGGAAGCCCTGTATCGCGATCTCTGAACTCCATGAGAAAGTTCGCTGCTTTCCGTATGAGGGAATTGTAGATCTGCTCTATGAACTCAAGATCGCGACTGAGCTCGTAGTGTTTCCACAGCGCGATAAGGACAATAGCGGTCTCATCTTCTTGAATAGGGAGCGCGTACGCTCCGTTTGAGAGCCAGGGGTGCCACGAGCTTCCGAGGGACTTATCAGGACGATATTTGTGCATGAAGTAGCCATCCTCGGTTATCACCTCATTGCAGAATTCAAAGAAACGCTTCGCCACGTTGGGATCGCCTGCCCTATCCAGGGCCATCGCCGCATATGCGGCATCTCTTGGCCACATGTAGCCGTAGGTGTCCTTCCCCGCCTGGATGATGTCACTATCCCCAGATGCCAATATTGAACCACCCTGATCCGCATGCGCACGGATGAAAAAGAGCGATTTCTTGAACAGTGCGATAACGTCATCGGAAAGTCCGTAAAAACTGAAGTTATACTTATTTACCCACGCTTTCCAGTAATCACCTGCCGTATGCATCAGGTAGTCGGGTGACCGATCAAGCACGTACTGGTTCAGCATAAGCGCGTCTTTGATAGTTTCAGCGATGCACATCCAGTAAAAGACCGCCTGCTCGCCCCGAGGCGCGAGCGGAAGCGTGATAGCGACTACAGAGTCGGTCGGGCCATGTTCGATCGGATTTTTGCTGAGAACACCGTCTTCCGCATCCTTATAGGTTCCTTCTTTCCCTCCGGAACCGAAGTAGCCAGTCGAGAAATCATCGAAGGCTCCGTTCGTAGAGGCAAGATTTATCAAAAACACCCTCCTTCCCTTGTAGTGGATGATGGTGTGCGACTTCGGGTCAAAATAGGCGGTGTCCCCCCGAAATGACTCATAGATCTGAAATTCCTGGCAAAAAAACAGTTTAACGGTCCTCTCCTCTCGTTTGTGGTTCTGTACACGCACCTTGCGGATGAGGATATTCTTCTCGTTGTACACGATATCGTTAAAGATAAGCGTCAATCCCAGATCCGCATGCTCCGCAGTGATGATTCCCGACAACGTATCGGGACCGCACTCGATACGAATGCGCCATGCGGGATCGGCGAGCCAATGCATCCGACCATCAGCGAACACGCCAAGACGGTGTAGCAGGTGCCCCGCCACATGGTTCTCAAGCCCCACGAACGGAAAATAGAGGTCGCGCACCTGACCTCGCGAATCAAAGCCCACAAATATATTCCCGTTCCCCAGTACGATTGATTTGGCCATGTCAAAAATTTAAAATAGAAATCTCAAAATGAAAAAGATAATGGAAAATTGCACTGATTTTTTATTCAAAGGGATCATAATCGCAAGTTCTCACATCGCCTTGCCAACAATTTCCCAAAAGCTCGTAAAGATTAATTCGCTCTGTACCGAAGATGCTTTCATGCGTCCACAGCCGAATAAACCCCACTACAAAAAATAGGACGAGGCCGATAATCGTAATAATTACAAACTTCTTATTCATGAGTTACCAAATATTTTCATAGCATTATCAACATTTTGAATCGTCATTATTATTCTTGATATTTACATTTTGGCTTCTATACCCCTCCTCACCCATATGGCCATCTACTCCATTTCATGTCTTTCTCTTTTTTTAAGCTCTAAGCATCAAGCCCAAAGCTCCAAGCTGGTCTAAACATAATACTCTTTTAAGCTGTTTTCCACGACTGTGGCCGCCTTTTTGGGTGAATCCGCCTTCAATAGTGCCTTTGCGCATTCTTCATCCAAAAGCACTTCCGCGACCCACTTCGAGAAATCATTCTTCTCTTCATGCACATGATGTGCGTATTGTTCCTTGGTCATATAGTTGTACGCTCGCCAGAGATCGCTCAGATTAGAGAGTACCGGACCGTTATACACCCAAAAACACCTTTCATTGTAGGCATTCACCAGAAGCTTCTTCTGATCGGCATCTTTGACCGACACTTTTTTTATGAGCCGTTTAAACATGGGCGGATCTTTCTAATCGCACACGCAAATCATTGAGCACGTTCATAAACGTGATAAATGCCTCGTAGGGAGACTCGTAGGGGTTGAAATACTTGTGCACATCGCCGTCGTTCCACCATTTCGTACACATATAGTAAAAATGGTCGGATGTCTGGAGCCGCCGCCAGTCCTCGAGTATCGTCTCGTCGCTCGACGAGAGCACCTTTGGCTCAAGCGCGTAGAGCTTCTCGATGGCATCGCGTTGCATGGGATTATGAAGCCATGCCGAAAGATCCCGTTCCACATCCGCCCACGACACGAACTGCGGCACATCGATCTCTCCCACGCTACGATAGTTGGCCACCGCCTCAGAGGGGGTGATGAATGAGTTATCGGGATGCTTGTAGACCTCTGCCGGAAGCGCTCGGAGGAATTCAAAGATGCCTGTATCCGCCCACTGGTGTTCCCCGAACGTCTCGTAATCCATGAACAGATTCACCAAGTCCCCGCTACCATTGAGGGCGCTTATCCACTGCACATACCTGTCCGCATGAAGGGGGTATTCGCTCCATTCACGCGAGCTGAAGCGAAACGCGATATCATCCGACAAGCGATAATTCTTGAGGAGGATCTTTATCTTACTTGCCATATCGGCACTGCCAGGGTTCTGTGGCGGCCGATAGAGAAAGTTGGGACTCCGCCAACCGAGTACGCTGTCGGCTCCTTCAGCAAGAACTCCGCGATACCCCATTTCCTCCACGGCCTTCGCAAGCTCGTTATTATAGATAAGCTCGGTGTTACGGAATACGTGCGGCTCTACGCCAAAGAGGTCCCAGAGCTTGTCCGCGTGCAATTTGACCTGCCGCTTGAATTCCTCCCGTGAGTATACGAACGAGAGAGAGTGGTAGTACGTCTCCGCCAAGAGCTCTACGCGTCCGGTGTCCAAAAGTCTTTTAAAAGAATCAAGGGTCTCCGGGCTGTATTCTTCGAGTTGCTCAAGAAGCACTCCAGAAAGCGAGAAGCTGATTTTGAACTCGGGATACGCCTGCAGTAACTCGAGCATTAGCGCATTTGTCGGAAGGTATGCCTTGCCTGCCACTTTCTCGACGATCTTTTTATTGTTGAGCTTTCCGTCAGAACGATCGTTGAAGTACAGGGGGTCACGTCCGATATCGAATATCCTATAGCGCTTGAGGCGCCGAGGCTGGTGGACTTGAAAGTAAAAACAAATCGCGGGCACTGTAATAGCTTAGGGCTTAGGGCTTGAAGCTTCCGATTTTTTCATTTTGCCGTAGAGCCAACCGAGAATTGTCCCAAGAATAAAATAGATACTAGTCAATATGACTACCGTTCTAAAATCTTGAGGAATAAAATCTTGAAACAAGAGAAGAAGCGGGAAAGCCATCAGGAGAAAAAATATCGTTGCGATTGTTCCAACAATACTACTACCGCCATATACCGAAAGTGCCGAAACACAAAACGAAATAAGCGCACCCAAAACTCCTCCCCTCACCCAATATGGCCATCTATTCCATTTCATAATCTTTTTTTTACTATACTCTACACCCTATTCCCTCTACCCTTCTCTCCATTCTACCCTAACGGGTACAGAAGTTGCTTATAAATGGTGATGCATGCTCTGGCAGCATGCTTCCAACTTAAGGAGGGCAGTTCCTTGCTCGCATTCTCGCGCATCTCTGCCGCCAGAGGCTTGTGAAAGAGCATCCCCACGATAGCATCGGCG
>Ga0209542_10011298_pt1 | contig 15857 bp, 17 predicted proteins | sample RifCSPhighO2_01_FD_184028 | JGI IMG/M metagenome (GOLD analysis project Ga0209542, IMG submission 184028) | Soil microbial communities from Rifle, Colorado - Rifle CSP2_plank highO2_0.1 (SPAdes) (version 2) | ecosystem: Environmental > Terrestrial > Deep subsurface > Rock core/Sediment ... | reverse complement strand
CTTATTGTGGCTAATGTTTTAGAAAAAAAAGCATTTTCTTTGTGATCAATCAACAATTGTAGAATTCTGGGTTTCAGTTTTCCTGATGTTCCGCCGGCCTCAATTTCTTTATATAAATTCTCAATGCTTCCGAATTGTTTTATAATATCAGTTGCTGTTTTTTCCCCGATTCCGGCAACTCCGATAATATTATCAGACGGGTCACCGCGCAGACCCTTATAATCCGGAATTGCTTTTGGCCCAAACCCGTAACGCTCCATGACTTTTTTTTCGTCATAAACCAAGGTATCGTCTATTCCTTTTCTCATCGTATATACGACAATTTTTTCATCTTCGACCAACTGAAGAATATCCATGTCACCGGAGACAATAATTACCGTAAGATCGTTAAATTCAGATCTTTTTTTTACAATCTCGACTATCGTGCCCAGTACATCGTCTGCTTCAAAACCGGGAGCGGAAAAACCCGTTATCCCGAATGCGTCCGTTATATCATGTGCCCTTATAAGCTGAGCTATCAACTCCTTATCCGCTTCGGGCCTCTGTGCTTTATAGCCGTCATAACTATCATGTCTGAACGTCGGACCGGGAAGATCGTATGCGGCGGCAATATAATCAGGCTTTAGGTCGCGGAGCGCCTTAATAAGCATTGCGGACAGCCCATAAAGAGCGCCGGTCGGCTCTCCGGTATTTTTTGACTTAAACTTCGGCAGGGCGTGGTAAGCCCTGTGGATTAGAGCGTGGGTATCCAAAAGGACAAGGGTTTTCATATTATTTGTATATATCTTTACGATTGCCGATGTAAAGCAAATGAACTTGTTTAGAATCAACGAAGCGAAATTTAATGCGATAGTCTTTATCTATCCAAAAACTCCAAATTTCTTGGTGGTTTGGTTCTAATTTCTTAGTGCGCAATGACGAGTAAAAAGGGTTTTGTTTAAAAATAGAAGTTTTCGAATCAGCTTTTCGGCGAACTTCAGCAGAAAGCTTATTATACGAGCGAGTAAAGGTCGGCGTTACAAAAATTTCCAGCATGTGGCTAGAATCATTTTTCTAATTCCCGTAGAGTATTTATTTTTTGAACCTTTCCTCCGCGCGATTCCTTTAATGATTTTGACAAAGTTTTTAGGAAATCGGTTTTATAAAAACCGAACACATCCGCAAGCTTTTCCCATTGATCAAGATTGATTTCCACCTTAGTCTTTCTGACACTAGGCTTCTCTAAAATTGTTATCGTAGTCATATAATTAATGTTAAATCTTATGTGTTCAAAAGTCAACAGCGGTACTTGACATCTAATCGAAAGAGCTTGGGCACCAACTTGATGAGGCCTTATACGTCAAAAAACGTTAGATTTTTTTATTTCACTATTTTAATTAAACGATGTTGCGATCGCCCCGCGTGTTTAAAAATTATTCTCATTGTTTTTTTGGATATCTCTTTTTTTAAAATATTTCCCCATTCTATCAAAATAATGTTGCCGGAGTTTTTTATAAGTATGTTCCATCCCAAAACCTTAAGGTCTTTTACGGAAATACGGTAAGCGTCTATATGGATGAATTGCCGTAGGCCATAAGCCTTATGCTGTAAAGCGTATGGTTTATGGCGTCTGCCTGCCGGCAAGGTAAGTATGGCGTATGCTCTCATAATCACAAATGTCGGGCTGCGTGGATTTTCTTTGATGCCCAGTCCTTTCGCAAATCCTTGGGTAAAAGTCGTTTTCCCCGCGCCCAGCTCGCCCTCAAGACTAATAATAACTGCATTTTTTCTGATTGAAGTCGGACTTCGATTAATTTCACGGGCGAGTTTTTCACCAAGTTTTTTGGTTTCTTTGGCACTTTTTGTGATTACTTCAATGGATTCCATGTCTTTTTTATAGCATAAAAAAAGCGCCCATATTTGGACGCCTTGCGATTATTGCCGTTTTTGGTAATTTTCTATCTTTTTCTTGGCTGAGTGCCCCAGCCTTCAGGCCGGCGCTCTCTTAAGCCGTATGGATACTGCATACCTGTCGTTCCGTTGCGGTATCCACGGTCATGTCCGGTAAACGGCTTTCCGATATTTGGATTAGTAGGCTGGCCCTTTCTGGTGTTTTGCACCTGCCGCCAATCGGCTTTGGTCTGCTGTTCCGTCCGCCGGCCCCATGACCCATCCTGGGCCTGCGCTATATTGGGTAAAATTAATGCGATAAAAAGAACGGTGTTTGATAAGATTTTATTCATTATCGCCTCCGTGGACTAAGCGGCCTGAATGGCCTGTGTCCTTGAAACCCCCCATAACGAGGATCTGTTCCGAGCCTAGGGTCGTATCTGTATGTTCTTTCTCCGTCCACCTTCCCGCCAAGCCCGAAGTCTCCATAGTATGGCTTGTGGAGCGGCGGATTATAGCCCGGAAATCCTGTACCTGGCGGGGCGATTATAAAATTTTGACATCGCTCTGAAGCCAGATTGTTTGGGCAATATACATCATCTACATAATCCCCACCGGTAAATCCGTGATCGGCAAGCGCAAGACCGGGATACGCCAAAACCGCCAAAACTAGCAATAAACATTTCAACATCCGTTTCATTTGGTTCACCTCCTTCCGTTTATTTTTCTGCTTTCATTCGTAACATATCATTAATTAAAAGTAAAGGGGCGTTCGTGATGAACGCCCCGGCGGGAAAAAACTAGAGGTATTTGAACTGTTTCATAACGCGTTGTGCGGCAGATTGAATCGCCGCGGACTCGGCAAATACGTTTTTTGAATCATATTTGTCGGAATTCGCATCATGTGCTTCGATCAGCCGTTCATTCCCCGAAACGGCAAGATCAATCAGCTCGAGCTCGATCTTGAACCACGGATCTCCGATCCTCTGTCCAAAAACAATCCTTACTTCAGCCGCCGCTCTCCGCCGACTAAGTGTGATTTCGCGCCCCATCGCCAACAGCTCTTTCTTTATTGCGGTCCGCACCTCTTCAGTGCCGCCGCTTAAAAAATAACCGGACCGTGCTTCATGCTGAAGAGGATTGGTACTCGGAAGATGCCTGGCATATTTTGGCATTGGCTCACGACTATCACATGGCGGCTGTGTAACGCCGCAAGGATGTGGATTCGATATGTCGGTTTCGGTCCGGTTAATGATCTTCATTTCTTCCTTTTTATTCCAGCCATAGATGATTCTGGGAATCCAACCAAACAAATCCACGTTCAGCACAACCGAATTTCCGCCACCAGAATAACCGCCACTATCATGCCCACCACCAAAGTTGTTTTGCTGGTAAACGTTTCCCTGACCGGCATGACCGTAAAAACCGGTCCGTGGCGGCTGAATTACATATCCCTGACACTCAACCGTCAATAAATTATTTGGGCAATATGTCGGAAGACCGGATCTCGGATTCCGCCCATACTCGAACTGGCGGTCGTACCTTCCATACCCATCGGCCTGAACCAACTGCGGCTCAGCAATTCCAAAAAACTGCCAGATCGCAAAACTGAACCAAAAAACCAGAAACGATCGCGAAATCTTCATAAAAACCTCCTATATTCTTATTTCAATGTTACTTTTTAGCCTTATTTTAGGCCGTTTTTTACTATTCTGGTTTAATTATACACCTTATTCATAAAAAAGTCAACTGTTATCCACTTTTGCAAGTTTTTTATGCGCCGTGCTAAGAATTAACTCAATGACGGAAGCTGTTAAAAAATTTAAAGATGTATTGGAGAAAGTTGAAACCGTAAGCATAAAAACCGGGGAATCCAACGACCTCTCAAAAATTTTGGCCGCCTCTCTTCTTCATAATCTCTTTTTGAAGCTCGGAAAAAGGTGTTCTTTAGAAAATTGGGGTTCGTCCGCGGTATTTTCGGGATTTCTTGAAAATTTATTTGAAAAAAATTTCCTAAACGATAATTCTAAACAACCGGATCATATTTTGATTAAGCTTGATACGAAAAAAATTCCCGTAAGCGAATTAAATTATGAAAAAGACGGAGATATGCTGAAAATCATTTTGAAAGGCAAAGATATTCTAAGCCACGAAGGCATTACCATCGAAAGAGAAAAGGATTCTGTTGATATGTTGATACTCTTGGATCCTCCTGCGCGCGACATTGAACAAATCCTTTTAAAAAACCCACACAAAGACGTAGTAAAAATTACCCCAAAAGACCGTGCATTGTCCAATAAGATATCGGACATTATTTTGGCTTTTTTTGAAGAAATTCCGACAGAGCTAAGAGAGCCTCTGTGGCTTCTCATTAAAGAAGAGGGTAAAGAAACGCCGTTTCCAAGCACAGAGATTCTGGCTCTTGAGGGGAGGCTTGCGTCAACGCCGATGAATTTTGAAAAAATAACGAAAGCTAAAGAGGCGCTTTTCGGGCAGGATTTTTGGAAACTATTGGGCCGGGCGTTGTCAAGAAGCGAGTATGAAAAAGATTTAAGGACAGTATGGACATTTCTTCCCCAATCAGACATTCAAAAAATGAATATGAAGCAGGAATGGCTGCTCTCTATTTTCAGGGAAATAAGGAATTTAAGAAAAGAAGCGAGGTTCTCAGCACTGCTTTGGGAAGAAATAAAAGACAATGTCCGCTCCGTATCAGCGCTCGTCGGTGGCGGGGAGAATAGAGAATTAGCCGATATCGCGGCGGCCCTTGGAACGTCACCGGCCTCCAACTATTTTACACTTTCAGGATTTAGCGCTTTTTCAGAAGCGGAAATCAAGATCCGCCAAAGCCTCCGAAAATATGTTTAAAAATGTTAAAATAAACCTATGATTTCAGTGGATGATAAACTCGTTGATCTGAGAAGAAAAGAGGAGGAAGAGTTGGCGCAGGTGCTAGCCAAAAAGCACGGTATTACCTACCTCGACCTCTCAAGAATTACCGTCGACCTGATGGCTCTGAAAATAATCCCTGAAGCCGAGGCTCGCTCAAATTCTATGGCGATAATCCAGAGCGTCGGCAGAAAATTGCAAATTGCCGTTACGAACCCGGATCGCCCCGGCGTTATTCAGATACTTGATGAGCTTGCGAGAAAAAAATTTGAGGTTCAGCTCTTTATGGTGTCCCCCACAAGCCTAGAAAAGGCATTTGCCAAATATAAAGAGATCCCGCGTTTTGAGGAAATAAAAGTCGGAATTGTTGATATCTCAAAAGCAAAACTTGAATTATACGGCGCAACGCTTGATTCGCTTGCGAGCTTCAAGGAAGCGATGTCCAAGGCAAAAGAAAAAGACGTCAGGAAGGCGTCAGATACGCTGGAGCTTCTTTTGGCCGGCACATTGGGTGCTGAAGCCTCCGATATTCATATGGAGGCTGAAGAAAAAATTGCAAAAATCAGACTGAGAATAGACGGTGTATTGCAGGATATTGTTGATATCCCGACGCCGCTTTATCAGCTTCTTCTTTCAAGGATAAAATTGATCTCCGAGGTCAAACTAAATATTCATGACAAACCGCACAATTAAAACCAAGGACGAGGACGTTGAAGTAAGAACTTCCGTGCTCCCGGGCCCGTTCGGAGAATCCGTCGTCATGCGCTTGCTGCTACCAAAAACCATTTCGATAAAACTCGAAGATCTCGGAATGCAGCCCGCGCTCTACCAAACGATAAAAACCGAATTAGACAAGCCAAACGGAATGATCCTTACAACTGGCCCGACCGGATCGGGAAAAACCACAACCCTTTACGCGTGTCTAAAGGTTTTGGCGTCGCCGGAGGTAAAGGTCATCACCATTGAAGATCCGATAGAATATCATATTCCGCATATTACTCAAACGCAGATCGACCCGGGAAAAGGTTATGATTTTTCGAACGGGCTCCGCTCAATCCTCCGGCAGGATCCGGATATAATACTTGTAGGAGAGGTGCGCGACTTAGATACCGCCGAAATCGCAATGCATGCGGCACTCACCGGCCACCTCGTTTTTTCAACCCTTCACACGAACGACGCAGCCGGAACAATACCAAGACTGATCGACTTGGGCGTAAAAGTGAATATCATCTCGCCGGCGATGAACATTGCGATTGCCCAGCGGCTTACGAGAAAACTTTGTGAGTTCTGTAAGGCAAAAACAGAACCAAGTCCGGAAGAAAAAAAGATTATTGAAAAAAATTTGGGAAGCGTGCCTGCAGCATATAAATCGTCCGTTCCTAAAGAAATTAACATGTATAAAGCTGTCGGCTGTCAAAAATGCAACGAAACCGGCTACAAGGGCCGGATAGGGGTGTTTGAGGGTTTTTTGATAGATGATGAGATGGAAAGATTAATAATTACAAATCCTCCCGCCGCAGATATTCAGCAAGCCGCAATCAAACAAGGCATGCTGACGATGTATCAAGACGGGGTCATAAAACTTACCCGGGGTTTGACGTCCTTTGATGAATTAAATAGAGTGGTGTCCGAATATTAGAGGCATTTGAGCAGCAATTCCGCCCATTAGCCTCTAGGTAATTGCTCTTCCATGGGTAGATAGAGCTTAGATTTTTTTTGAGGAGCGGCCGAGTAATCTCACTGACGCGGGATACAAAGCCATCCTAAAGCTTAAAAATAAACCAGCTATCCCTGTTTAGGGATAATTACCTAGAGGCTAGCAGGTAGAATTAACAACGGTGTCATTATAGCAAAATAACTTGAATATGTCAAGAGAAATAAAGACCAATAATCTAGACCCGCAAAAAAGAGGCGAGGATGTTTCTTTAGATTTGGCGTTGCGCCCTAAAAACTTTGATGAGTACGTAGGGCAAGATAAGGTCAAAAGGAACCTTAAAATATTAATAGAGGCGGCAAAAAAACGCAATGAGCCAATAGAACATATACTTTTTCACGGACCGGCCGGCTTGGGCAAAACCACTCTGGCACATCTCGTTGCAAGGGAAATGAATTCGCAAATAAAAATCACATCGGGGCCCGCAATAAGCAAGGTGGGCGATCTTGTCGCAATTATTCTTAGGCTGGAGGAAGGGGATATTTTATTTATTGACGAAATCCATCGTTTATCAAAATTGGTTGAAGAAATACTCTACCCGGCGATGGAAAGCCGCTCGATTGATTTCGTGAGCGGCAAGGGGCCGTCGGCACAAAGCTATCATCTTCCTTTAAAACCATTTACTCTGGTCGCCGCCACCACGCGCACTTCCCTGCTTTCTTCCCCGTTGCGTTCACGATTTTCCGGAGGATCCTTCAGGCTCGAATTCTATACCGAGGAAGATATAGAAAAGATAATCGGAAGAAACGCAAAAATACTTTGTGTGGAAACTAAGCCAGAAGCAATAAAAATAATCGCTTCGCGCTCGCGATTTACTCCGAGGATCGCAAATCGCCTGTTAAAACGCGCGCGCGACTACGCGGAAGTGAAAGGCCAGGGAATTATTACTTCGGCGCTCGCTGAGGAGGCACTGAATCTTTTGGAAATTGATCATCTGGGGTTGGAGTCGGTAGACCGGCGGATTTTGGAAACGATAATAAAAAAATTCAACGGCGGACCGGTAGGCGCCGGCACTCTCGCCGCCGCGATGATGGAAGAAGTTGAAACGATTGAAGATGTTTACGAGCCCTACCTCATGCAACTCGGTTTCCTCGACCGCACCCCGCGCGGCAGATGCGCAACCGCAAGAGCGTATGAACACTTGGGTCTCGCCTTGCCTCCGTCCCGCTCCGACGGCCAGCAAAAGTTGATATAAAGCCAAACTTGTGCTACTATTAATATATGAATACGATTACAGCTCCTCGCACAATCAAAAAAGGAGAAGAATTTGTTATTATACCTCGTAAAGAATATGAAAATTTTTTGCGCGCCGAAAAAACTAACGAGAAAGGCGTTGCTGTAAAACACTCATTTAAAGTGCCTAAAGGGCATAAGAAGTTTTATGATGAATTGGATAAGGAACTCACAGTCGCACTAAGAGAGGTTGCCGAGGGGAATGTTATTGGTCCGTTTAATTCAGTTGAAGAGCTTCGAACTTCTCTCGAAAAATGAAAATCCACTACGCGCCGAAATTTAAAGAGGGCTTGGAAACATTCCATGGAAAAATCAGGGAAAAATTGTATAAACAAGTTAGTCTTTTGCAACAAAATTTACTCTATCCATCATTACACGCTAAAAAATATAAAGGGGCAACAGACACCTGGCAAGCGCGCGTTGATAAAAATGTGCGCTTTTATTTTAAAATAGATGGCGACACAATTATACTTTTAAGCATTAAGAAACATCCGAAATAAAAACGCCGGATAAAACCAGCGTCTATGTTAATTGAGCGTCCAACAGAAATATTACATATCAAAACAAAAAAATAAAAAATTCAAATTCGCGAGCGTCACTGCGGAAGGAAAGCGGAGGCGGAACCATAGCTCTCGTAGGCATGGCCCACCCGGAACGCGTCAAACCTGACCTCGCTACCGTAGAAGCGGAAGCTCGGCGCGCGCGAGAAATCGTCATCCGCGCCAGGACTATATTCATCACCGGGGCAATCTATATGCAGCTGCTCCCACTGAACGAGACGCTCTGGGTGGGACAGAAGCATGCACCCAATAACGAAGGACCCGAGGCCGAATTGCGGCGAATTCGAAATGATTTCACAAACACGACGAGTTGACCGTCCCCGATGGGTAAGACCAAACTGCGCCGGGATCAGTAAAAAATCGCCATTTTGTTTTTTACCAAGCATCTGGAGAGCGGCGGCTGTCCGCTCCGAGAGTCTTAGATGCTTCGGACCGAGCTCGCCTTCGCGGTAATTAAAAAACACCCGCGTCTTTGCGATCAGATCAAAAACCTTTCCAACAGCCTCGTTGTAAGTTTTCGCAAATACCTCGAACTTTGGAACGGCAAACCATCCTTCGGCACTAGCGGGCAAAGCCGGAAGCTCCTTGGAGTAAGCCAGCACCAAACCTGTATCGAGAGCGGAAAAATGCTTGGAGAGCTCGATGAGCTGCTCGCAGACTGGCTTTACGGCATACCCTTGCGGATAACCATAGTTGGATTTTACTTCTTCGTTTGCAAAAAAAGGTGATGCAGAAACCACTAGATCGTTTTCATGCTTCTTGGTAAAAGCCCCACGCAAGCTAAGCATTACCTCTTCCGGCTTTGAAATCAAAGCCTTAAAATCTTTCTCCTGCAGCCTACCTTTAACAGCGGGCCATAGCTTGTGCTGAACAAGCCCCGCAAACTCCGGATACTGCCCGGGAACAGCGTTACTATGATTTGACATAGCGTTACCACCCTTTCTTTTTTTTCAACATTGTCCCGAGAAAAGTCGGGAGCGCAAAATTAAGGCCTTATCCTTAATCGTCTCTTAAAAGTATACTCCTATTAATAACAAATGTCAATGCCGATTTCTTGCGCCGAATGTTAGTATAAATTTATGAGCCTTGGGTTAGGAATACTTATATACGCGGTTTTTTTGTGTATTTACGGCTTCTTTCTATCTGCCATACTTTGGCACATCAGGGAATATACAATGGCGCAGGATTTTTCAAAATGGATAATAAGGGCGTTTCTTACAATAATACTCTTTCTAGGCTTAGTGTCATTATTTTTATTCTTTGCGCTCCCGCTATCATGATACACTTAGGCGAAAATGAAAAAATATTAATGGTTCTGCACAGGCACTGGATAGTTATTATCGGCCGTTTTGTTGCGGCGGCATTTCTGGCGCTTCTTCCGGTTCTCGCCATTCCCATCATACTCACGGCAGAAATAATAGCGGTTCCCGAGGCGGCCGGCCCGACAATACTCTTTCTTTCGGTAATTTATCTTATGGTCATCACCCTGCTGTTGTTCATTTTTTGGATAGATTACTATCTGGATATGTGGATAATAACTTCCGAAAGAATTATAGATATCGAACAAACCGGTCTTTTCCGGCGCCAGATATCGGAATTTATGCTGGATAAAGTGCAGGATATAACTGTGGAAATTCCCGACATGATTGCTACCTTCCTTAAATACGGAAATCTTATAATTCAAACTGCGGGGGAAAAATCTTTTGAAATAAAACAGATCCATAATGTTTATGAGGCAAAAAATATTATCTTGGAGGGCGCTAAAACAGTAAGTAATAAAAAATATGTCGGGGCACAGTAAATGGGCTCAAATAAAACATAGGAAGGCGGCAATGGACGCGAAGCGCGGAAAAATTTTCTCAAAACTTTCGCGTGCAATTACGATCGCGGCAAAAGAATTCGGCACTGACCAGAAAATAAACCACAAACTTGCCGGAGCGATTGAAGAAGCAAAAAAAGCGAATATGCCTTCGGATAACATTGACCGCGCGATCACAAAGGCTTCCGTAAAAGACGGCGTTGAATTAAAAGAGGTTCTTTATGAAGTTTACGGGCCAGGCGGATCGGCAGTCATCATCACCGCGGTCACGGATAATTCGAACCGGACAACGCACGAAATTAAACATCTTTTATCCGGACATGGAGCGAGGCCCGGCGAACACGGCTCCGCGATGTGGGCCTTTAATAAAGAAGGGAGGGAATACACGGCAAAATTCCCAGCACAGCTTTCCAGAGACGACGCCAAAAAATTTGATGAGTTATTAACTGCGCTTGATGATCAGGAAGACGTCCAGGATGTTTATTCCAATGCGGAATTTCCTGAAACAGAAAATAAATAAAATATGCAAAAAATTGAACGTATTTTGGGTATCGATCCGGGAATAGAAAGGCTTGGCTGGGGCTTGATTGAAAAAAATGGAAATAAATTCACCAGAATAGATTCAGGAGTAAAAAAAACCCTAAAAACAAAGAGGGAAAGTGAGAGGTTGTGGGAGATACACCAATTTCTGGATGAACTGATTAAAAAAAAGAAACCTCAAGTGCTGGGAACGGAAAAACTGTTCTTTGCCAAGAATGTTAAGACGGCGCTTGTAATAGGCGAGGTCCGCGGTGTAATATTGGCCTTAGCCCAAAAGCATGGTTTATTGATAAGAGAGTTTAGTCCGCTCGAAGTAAAGTCCGCTATCTGTGGATATGGACACGCAACGAAAGAAAATGTGGCTGAAATGCTTAAATTGTCAATAAATATGCCCCAAAACAAGCTTCTGGACGACGAAACTGATGCCCTAGCACTTGGTATTTGTGCCGCTTTAATTCATACTTTTCCATAACTTATCCACATGTGCAATTTGCCTCATTTTGTATAATTTTTATACTTTGAAGGAATAGATTAAGAGCTAACTTAAAAGGCCGAAAAAACATGGCAAAATTAGACAACAATAAAGCCTCAGACGGGCTTGAAGATGATGTAGAGCCGGCTGCCGATGTCCTGGATGGCGACATAGAAGAGGAAGAGGATGAGGAGGATCTGGATTCGTGGAAGCTTGAAGAAGATCTGGAATAGAAAAAATACCCGGTTCGCCGATTGGCGAACCGGGTATTTTTTATTTAACTTCAATTCTTATATATTTATACTTGCCTATTTTGGCGACCCCGCTTTTTATTATCTTCTCGCCGGAATTTGATATGCGCGTATTTTCGAAATCAATTCCTCCGCCGCCGACCAACCTCTTTGCTTCAGATTTTGATGTTACGAATTTTTCTTCCACTAAGAAATCGCCCCACTCTTTGCCGGCGCCGATAACTCTTATATCGATATCCGTTGGGTTTTCTTTTTTAGAAAAAGTTTTTTCAAAATATTCTTTTGCCTTGTCCGCTTTTTTTTCTCCGTAAAACATTTTGACTATCTGCCGGGCAAGATATTTTTTTTCCTCCATCCGTTTTTCAAATTTTCCCGCCGGAATCTCATCCGTCAATAACATAAAATAATTTCTTACTTCGCTGTCCGGCACCTTCATTATTTTTGAAAACATTATTTCCGGCTTTTCGGAAATGGAAATATAATTGCCGTAGCTCTTGCTCATTTTTTTTACTCCGTCGGTGCCGACCAAAAGAGGCGTGGTTAAAATGTCCTGCTCCGGCATATTGAACGCGCGCTGAATTTTGCGGCCGGTTATTAAATTAAATTTTTGGTCGCTTCCTCCTATTTCTACGTCTGCTTTTACCGCGACGGAATCATAACCCTGAAACAGCGGGTACAACAATTCGAGCACTGTGATGCTTTGGCGGTTATTAATTCTTTTTTGAAAATCTTCTCTTTCGAGTATTTGCTGAACGCTGGCTTTCGCCGAAAGAACAATCGGCAGACGCGCATTGTCCAGCCATTTGCTGTTATGTAAGATTTTGGTTTTTTTTATGTCTATAATCTTACCCGCTTGGTCTAAGTATTTTTTAATATTTTTCTTTATTTCTTCCTTAGTAAGCGGTTTTCTGGTAATATCCCTGCCGGACGGATCTCCGATTTGGGCCGTATAATTGCCGATTATCAATATGGCTTGGTGCCCGGCATTCTGAAACTGTCTCAATTTCCTTAAGGGAACGGCGTGCCCCAGATGCAGGTCCGGCGCCGTAGGATCTATGCCGAATTTTATTTTCAGTTTTTTTCCGGACTTTAATGCCAGGTTCAAATGCTCGCGTTCAATGACCTCAACCGTTCCTTTCTCCAAGATTTCTTTTATTTTTTCTTCGTTTGTTTTCATTAGTAATACTCTAACATATATTGAATAAAATGAAAAAATCTTTTATAATAGTCGTTATGGCGATTTTTAAGAAAAGGAAAAGGGGCCTCCTTTTGAAATTATTGATCTGGGGCGCGTCGGCTTGTTTTGTTTTTTTGGCGTTTATTTTTCTCCTCGCTGCTTCCATAAAACTTCCTGACATTGCTAATTTCGAGGAAAATAGAATTGTGCAATCGACAAAAATATATGACCGGACCGGAACAGTGCTTTTATATGATATTCACGGAGAAGAAAGACGCACGGTCATTCCTTTCGAAGAGATTCCTCAAAATATCAAAAACGCGGCGATCGCATTAGAAGACGATTCTTTTTATTCACACTACGGCTTCAGGCCGCTTTCTTTTATGCGCGCGGTATTTATTAACGTTATCCGCGGCGGATTTGAACAGGGCGGATCAACTATTACGCAGCAAGTTGTAAAAATTAATTTACTCACGAAAGAAAAAAATGTTATCAGAAAATTTAAAGAAATAGTAATTGCGTTAAGGCTGGAAAGAAAATATTCAAAGAACGAAATATTGAATCTTTATTTAAATCAGATCCCGTACGGCAGCGGCGCTTATGGAATAGAGGCCGCTGCCCAAACTTTTTTTAATAAATATGCAAAAGATCTGACTACGCTGGAGGCGTCATATCTTGCTTCCATGCCAAACGCTCCCAGTTATTATTCGCCTTACGGAAAACATATAAAAGAACTTGATAGCCGTGCGGCGTTTACTTTGGAAAAAATGTTCAACCTTGGATATATATCAAAAGAAGAATACGAATCTGCCGGTAAAGAAAAAATTAAATTTGCGCCTGCGCGGAGCCGGGGCATAATCGCGCCGCACTTCATCATTGAAGTAAGAGATGAATTAAATAAAAAATTCGGCGAAGATGCTATGGAAAAGGAGGGGTTTAAAGTCACAACCACGCTAGATGTTCCCTTACAGCAAAAAGTGGAAGAAATCATCCAAAATCACGCTGAGGAGATAGAAAAAAGCTTTAATGCCACCAATGAGGCTGTTGTGGCATTAGACCCAAAATCAGGCGATATATTAGCAATGGCGGGCTCCAGAGATTATTTCAATAATGACCGTGAAGGTAATTTTAATATAACAACCGCTTTGCGGCAGCCCGGCTCCGCCTTCAAGCCGTTTGTTTATGCAACGGCGTTTAAAAAGGGTTTTACGCCTGAAACGACTCTGTTTGATGTGCCGACGGAATTTAACGCATCGTGCACTCCAGACGGATCAGCGCCTGCCGGTATAGAGCAGGATCATTGTTATCATCCTCAAAATTATGATGAAAAATTTAGAGGCCCGGTTTCATTAAGGGAGTCTTTAGCACAATCACTAAATGTGCCGTCGGTAAAAACACTCTATCTCGCCGGCTTAAAAGAGTCTTTGACAACGGCTAAAGATTTCGGAATAACTTCGTTAAACGATCCTGACAGATACGGTTTAACCCTTGTGTTGGGCGGCGGCGAGGTTTCGTTGCTTGAATTATCAAACGCATACGGTGTATTTGCTAATGATGCCGTATATAACAGCTATAGATATATTTTAAAAATAGAGAGTTCTTCGGGAGAAATATTATATCAATCCGAAACATCTCCTGCGGAAGTAATCGACAAGAATATCGCGAGAGCAATAAATGATATTTTATCCGACAATAAAGCAAGAACTCCGGCATTTGGGGAAACGTCGGCATTATATTTTCCCGGAAGAAACGTTGCCGTAAAAACAGGAACTACAAATGATTACCGGGACGCGTGGGTTATCGGCTACACTCCAGATCTTGTGATCGGCGCGTGGGCAGGAAACAATAACAACACTCCGATGGAAAAGAAAGTTGCCGGATTTATTGTGGCTCCCTGGTGGCACGAGATAATGGACGGGGCGCTTACAAGCATGCAGATGACCGGTGAATTTATACCTTTTGAAAATTTTCCGGAAGATAAACCTTATATGCGCGGGGAGTGGCGCGGTGGAAATGAATACATTATTGATAAAATTTCCGGTAAATTAGCAACAGAATACACGCCTAAAGAGCTGCAAATAAAAAAAGTGGTTACGGAAATACATTCAATACTTTATTGGCTAAACAGATCTAGCCCACAATTTAACAACTGGGAAATACCCGTAAAAAAATGGGCCGAAGCGAACGGGTATTATGAAGAAAATTCAAACATTATTCCTACCGAATACGATGACGTCCATTCACAAGAAAATTTTCCGAAAGTAATCTCAATTAATATAATTCCGTCAAAACCAGCGTATAGCAGGACTGAAAAAATATTTGTAGCCCCCTTAATCGAAAGTAAATTTCCCGTGCAGGAAGTTGATTATTTTCTTAATGGTGAATTTATAGATTCCATAAAAAAACAGCCGTTTGAAATGGTGATAAACCTAAATATCCAAGAGGATGCGTCTGAGTTTGAGTTGGGTATAAAAATTTATGATTCTACCGGAAACTCTTCGGAGAAATCAATTAAACTACAGGTGGAATAATTATACCCCGCGCATCGGCATCACCAGATAAATATACGAGCTGTCTCCCTTGCCGTGGATTAAAAGCGGGGATTCTGAATTATTAAGATCAAAAACAACATGTTCCTGGTTTATTTGTGATACTCCGTCGAAAATGTACTTCCAGTTAAATTTAACCGTTGCGCCGCCTCCGGCCATCGTTGCTTTTATTTCCGATGAGTGTTCGCCGACATCCTGATTTGCTGTTTGGAAATATATCTTTTTATTTTCAGAACTAAAATTAATATTAAGATCATTTAGTTTGCCGGAAAAAATCCCGGCTAATTTAAGATTGGAAATAATTTCCGCTTTATCTGCTATTGCGGAGATTTTAAATTCTTTCGGCAATATCTGCTCGTAGTCAGGAAATGTCCCTTCAGTCAGCCTGGAAATAAACCTCATATTGTTATTATGAAGAACTATTTGATTTTTATTAAATCCGAATTTTATATCGTCGTTCTCGATTATTTTGAGTATCTCCTGGACTGATCTTTGCGGGATAAGAAATGACACTAATTTCTCCATACTGATATTTTTTGAAACTATTGTCTTCTCCGCCAGCCTAAATGAATCGGTTGCCGCGATTTTAACCGTGTTTTTGAAAACTTTAAACAACATGCTTGAAAGTTCAGGTTTTATATCTGACGTACTTACGGCTATCACAACACTGGATATCGCCGACCGTAATTCGTGCGCGGGCAAACTAAATGTCTCTACAGCCTCGATCTTCGGAAAAAGCGGAAAATCCTCACTAGAAAATCCGCGAATTGTCGTCTCGGCTGTT
>Ga0209542_10011297_pt1 | contig 15858 bp, 13 predicted proteins | sample RifCSPhighO2_01_FD_184028 | JGI IMG/M metagenome (GOLD analysis project Ga0209542, IMG submission 184028) | Soil microbial communities from Rifle, Colorado - Rifle CSP2_plank highO2_0.1 (SPAdes) (version 2) | ecosystem: Environmental > Terrestrial > Deep subsurface > Rock core/Sediment ... | reverse complement strand
CCGCCGCGACCGTTCGCAAATTGTCCGGCTCCGCCACCCCGCTTACTCTCTTGGTATTTCATCCCGGCAAAAAACCCTCCCGCTCCGACCAAAAGTGCGACAACGACCATAATGATGATTTGATTACTATTATTTTTTTTCATATATTCACCTCCCTTCGATATTCCGACAAGCCCAATATCGTCCCCCTCAGATCACTCCCCGCCACTTCGACAGGGTAAGATCAGGACGATTACCGTGTTTTCTGTTTTTATTCATACCTCAACGCTTCAAACCTTCGACCCGTTCGGCTAACGCTCAGGGTCGCACTGAGCATGTCGAATGTGCGACAGGCTCAGGACTTCGGCTTTGCTCGTAGCGTAAAGCCTCAATTGGCTGCAGGTCTGACGCCTTTTTTGCCCGCTTCGCCGATCTTCAAACCACATTCTCTGAATTACCATCACTATTCATATCGTAAAGCTTCTATGGGTTGCATATCTGCAGCGAGGCGAGCTGGGTACCACCCAAAGAGTATGCCGGTCGCGGCAGACACTGCAAACGCCAAAAGGATAGCGGAAGGAGAAATGACAAATGCCGAGCCGGCCGCAAGAGAGATGATATATGAGGCAAGAACCCCGAGAAGAATCCCGATCGCTCCCCCGGTGAATGTGAGCATGATGGACTCAGCTAAAAATTGAAGCGTGATCGTTTTCTTCTTTGCACCGAGTGCTTTTCGCAGACCGATTTCGCGCGTCCGCTCAGTTACCGTCACAAGCATGATGTTCATAATACCGATGCCTCCGACAATAAGGGAGATGGCCGCAATACCCGAGAGAAGTGACGTAAATGTGCCGGTAACGGAAGAAGCGGTGTTGAGTATATCCTGTTGAGAAAAAATCGAAAAATCCGCCTGTGTCGGATCGTTAAATTTATGTCTTCCAAGCAAGAGGTAGCCAACTTCGTTTTGTGCGTCAGTCATCACATCGGAACTTTTTGCCTCAAGAGCGATGGAGCTTAGGTAGTCCACGCCAAATAGTACTTTCTGTGCGGTCGAAAGGGGCACATAAACGATATCGTCCTGATTTTGGAATCCTGATCCGCCCTTGCTTGTAGTAATACCAATAATCGTGAACGTCTGGCCGCTGATCCTCACGGTACTTCCGATTGGCGTCGTGCCTTCCCCGAATAGATCTGTAACGACTTGGGGTCCAACAACCGCTACCTTAGAAAGACTATCTACATTGCCCTGAGTTATGAACGAGCCCCCTGCTAACGTTACTTTATGTACGTCTGTGTAGACCGCTGTCCCGCCGATAATCTGAGTATTTGTGTTTGTTTTACCGGTCGTTACCTGCGCGCGGCGGGAAAGTTCAGGAGAGACATTTTGGACGTTCGTTATGAGTGGGGAGGTGGCGATTGCGTTAGCGTCATCAAGTGTCAGTGTCGTCCCGCCGCCAAAAGCGCCCTGTACTCCTCCGGTACGGGTTGCCGATGGCTGTACGGTAAGAAGATTTGCACCCAGTGATTGAATCTGGCTTTGTACCGACGCTTGTGTCGCCTGGCCAAGTGACACGAGCGCAATGACACTCCCGATACCGATGACTATACCCAGAATCGCGAGTCCGGTCCGGAGTTTATTGACCGTAAGCGTCGATATGGCTTCCCAAAATAATTCTTGATAATCCATATCCTTAGAATTTCTAATTATTCTAATTTCTAATTGATCGAAACAAATCCTAATTGTTTAGAAATTAGAGCAATGAGAGTAATTAGGTTAATTTTTGATCTTTTTCTGTCTGTGTCCGTTGCCGTCTTCAACTATTTTTCCGTCGCGGACGTGAATGATGCGCTTGGCGTGCTCGGCGATATCGGGTTCGTGGGTAATCATCACTATAGTGTGTCCTTCATCGTTTAATTTTTGGAAAATTGCCATAATTTCTTCTGCTTGGGCGGTTGCGATATTGCCGGTGGGCTCATCGGCAAGAAGGAGCGCGGGATGAAGTACTAAGGCCCGCGCAATCGCGACGCGCTGTTGCTGTCCACCAGAAATTTGATTGGACGTGTGATGCATTCGGTCGCCAAGGCCAACCATTGTTAAAAATTTTTTTGCAGTCACTTCACGTTCATTTTTGGAAATCCCGGCGTACATCATGGGAAGCATGACGTTTTTTAACGTCGTTGTACGGGGGAGGAGATTAAATGCCTGAAACACAAATCCAATTTTTCTATTACGGATATCGGCCAGCTCGTCATCAGTTAAATTTCCTACGTTTTCTCCGTCGAGTACATACGTCCCTTTTGTTGGTCGATCAAGCGCTCCTAAAATATGCATGAGGGTGGATTTGCCTGATCCGGATGGCCCCATAATTGCGACAAACTCACCTTTCTTTATCGTAAAAGCTACATTGTCCAGGGCGACCGTTTCGACAACATCGGTTTTATATACCTTGGTGAGGTGAGACACCTCAATAATCGGTCGTGAGGTTGCCATGAGCTACCGCCCTCCCATGCGGATGCCGCCCCCTCCGCCAAAACCGCGGCCACCCAGGGCGCTAAATGGAGATACGGCAGTGGAGCTCGCACCTGTGGCCGGGGTTGTGGATCCAGTAACGACAAGGTGGCTTTCACTGACACCTGTTACAATTTCTGTATTGCTATCATTGGCTATACCCATGGTTACGTCGACGGCGCTCACTTTCCCATTTTTCATAATGTTTACGGTGCTTTGACCGTTGGTCGTTTTGACTGCTGCGTTAGGTACCATGACGACGTCGTCCTTAACGGTTGTAATAATTTTGACGTCGACGCCCATGTTGGGGTAGATACCGTCAACGGCAGTGTCAAACTGGATGTACGCAGGATAGGTAGTCACTCCGGAGGATACTGAGCCCGTCGTATCGATACTTGTGATTTTGCCGGTAAATGTTCGGTCGGCAAACGCGTCGAGCGTTAAGGTGGCTTTGTCGCCGATTTTGACTTTCGGCACATCGACCTCAGATAAATTAACGACAGCCACAGGCGTAGCAATGGTTTTGATATTTGCAATTCGTTGTGACGCTGAGCTTCCTGTTGAGCTTGTTTGGGAAGTAAGCACCGATCCAATCTGGAGGGAAAGCCCGCTTATAATACCGGAAATCGGCGCATATATGGTCGGCGAGGCTTGTTGATAGGAAGCCCACGCACTATTTACAGATGTTTGCGCGGCAGCGACGACATTTTTCTGATTGGCATATTGTGCTTCTGTCGCAAGCCAATCATCTTGACTTGTGGTAAAGGGGACAAGTGTGCGATTGCCGACGTTCGGACTACCATCAGGATTTTGATAGGTTGAATTTTGTGCTACATCAGTAAATGTTTTCCACTTGGTAAACATGGACGACTGCAGAGTATACATCGCCGTCTGTGCGCTGACGAGTTGGTTTTTAGCGCTTTGGTAGCTCCCGAGCGCTTGAGATGCACGCTGCTGTCCGTTCATATCAAGATCTACTTGTGCTATTGCATCCCCGGATTTAATGGTGTCACCATTTTTTACAAAGATCTTACTGACGACGCCGGATGTCTGGGTGGTCACCGAAGCGCTGTTTGCACTCGACACGAGTCCGGAAGCGCTCAGGGAAACGATAAGCGTCCCTTTTTGTGCCTGGGCGGTTTGATATTGTGGAGCTTGAGTCATTTTTCCGGTAAATCTCGTTACTGTAAACCATCCAGCAATGGAAAGGACAACGATAACGGCAATCTTCTTGAGGAACGAGGCGCCCATAAACCGCTCTCTGGCAGACGCGAGCATGGCTTTTGTTTGATCAATAAATTCCATAAAAGGTAAGTATACCTGCCAATACTGAAAGTAAGCTGAAAACTTTTAAACCTTATGCTACCTTATTTACCGGCAGACAGACATAAAATATCGAACCCTTATGTGGTGTGCTCTGTACCTGTATTGTGCCATGGTGAATCGCCACGATTTTTTTCGCTATGGAAAGGCCGAGTCCGTAACCATCATTTCTTGATTTTGATCGGGCCCTGTCTGCCCGGTAAAACCGGTCAAAGATATGTGGAAGGTCTGCTTTTTCTATGCCAATACCCTGATCTTTTATGGCTAATGTGATATGCCCATCCGATTTTATGACTTCGATATCAATAATTCCTTTTAGATGACTGTATTTAACTGCGTTATCCAGGAGAATGACAAAAAGATCTGTCAGGTCGTATTTATTACCGTATACTCGGGCATTTGAGGGTTGGTAGGTTACGCTAATTTTTTTGTGTTTTGCGAGTGGCCGTATTTTATGAATGGCGTCATCCAGTATTTGAGATACCATGAACGATTCAAAATGCGTGTGTCCGCTGGACTCTTGGTATTGCGCAAGCTGCAGAAGCGATTCTGAAAGCGTCTGGAGCTTATCTACCTCTCCGATGCTTTCTTTTGCGAGCGTGTCAGCTTCTGTCAGCGTTCTATCACGATTTCGCAGATGCACCTCAAATGTACTTTTAAGAGATGTAAGCGGTGTCCGAAGCTCATGAGACGCGTCACTAATAAAACGGTTTTGCTCTTCGACCATCTCACCGATAGGCTTGAGGGTTTTACCGGCTAATAAATATCCAGCTCCTCCTGCAACAACGAATATCCCAACATTCACAAGTATCAGTATGAATCGTATTCTATGCCTTGTTTCTTCCAAAACCTCAGGGTCTATCCTATAGAGAAACTGACGATTGTGAGGAAATTCTTCTATTGACTCTTGTCGAAATCGCTGGATCCGTTCTATACGGTTAAGTTCATTGGTAAATCCTTTATAGAGTACCAAACTAAATGAGATGCTGATAAGTATGATGATACTTAGGTACCAAAGCGTGAGTGAAATACGTGCTTTTTGAAACATATAATCGCTTACTCTATTTTATATCCAAATCCTCTGACTGTATGAATGAGCTTGGCTAAGTGAGGGAACGGTTCATCAATCTTGTTGCGTAGATAACCGATATAGACTTCTACAGTATTCGGGAGAACATCCGAATCATAACTCCAAACATGTTCGATAATTTGATCCTTGGTGAAAATTTGCCTCGGATGGCGCATAAGATACTCGAGAAGTGCAAATTCTTTTGCAGAAAGTTTTATATCCTTTTGCCCTCGTTTCACTTCGAAACGCAAACTATCAAGCGAAAGATCTCCTGCTTTTAAAATAACATCGAGCGATTTTTTGGGCCTTCGCGTCAACGCTCGAACTCGAGCAAGAAGTTCTTCAAATGCAAAAGGTTTTACGAGATAGTCATCAGCTCCAGCGTTTAAACCTTCAACTCGATCGTTTAATTGACCTTTAGCCGTCAGGATAAGTATGGGCGTATGATTATTGTGCTCCCGCAGTTTCTGACACACGGTCACGCCGTCCATACCAGGAAGGAGTCGGTCGAGGATAATTGCGTCGTAGGATTCGCTACTTGCAAGATCATACCCTTCTTCCCCATCATACGCCACGTCTACAGCAAACGCCTCCTGCACTAAGCCCTTTTTTATAGCATTGGCAATTCTTTGCTCATCCTCAACGACAAGTAACCGCATGAAGCTAATTGTATACCACTAACCTGAAGTTTTCCTGAGAAGTAAAGACTCCATCACACGGCAACTTTTAACTAAAAATTCTTCATTTTCTCCCCTTGATCTTAATAAGATTATTCCCTCTTTTTGTGAGAATAAATACTGTACCAGCGATAGCAGCTATTAAAACCAAACCGGCAAGAACTAATTTTACGATCGAAATCTTTTGAGTAACTAAAATCACACCTGGTTTATCTCCATTTGGTATAACTGTAGTAGTCTTCCCGTCTTTAGTCTTAACTTCAACCTGCCCTTCATAAGTAGAAACAACTGTCTTATTATCTTTTTTGTCATAACTTACCAGAAAATTAGTGCCAATAACGAATAATTCTGCGATAGGTGTTTCTATTGTTGTAGGACTTTTCCCTTTTGTTTCTTCTAAAACCTCAACTTGTCCTGATTTAAGGACAGTAGTATTACCTCGATATTCCAGTACTCCCTTCTGACCGCCATTAGGACTTACCTGCATCGCACCTTGAGGAGTTTTAATCAGCACTGGCTTCCCTTCCTCATCTATCTCAACATTCTTGAGGAATGGCCAATAATCTTCACCCTTAGCCTTTCTTACTGCATTTTTAATTTGGGGTCTAAATATTGTACTATCCAAATAATCATCAAGCTCTTCTTCTGTAAGAGAGAGAAGGATTGACTGGTGAAAAATTGAGTTTTGAAGTTTATCGGAAAACTCTATAATTTGAAGCCCTATGCCCATGGATGCTCCCTGAAACCATTCACCAATAAAAATGGGGATAAAGCTTTGTCTTTTTTCATCCGAACCAGGTTTCTGCTCCGCTGGTTTTGCTCTTTGACCTGTTTGATCAGATTGAGGCTGGTTTTCCTTTTTATCTTCATTTGACTGTCCAGGTGAAGGCGGGGTTAGTTGAGACAAATATGGTAGACAAACATCTCCGGGAGGAAATTTATAAGACGGTTCGTATTGCCGAACTTTCGCAAGATATTCATACGAATCACCACACCAGATACTACCGGTATCTATTTCATATACCGGATATTGACAAGTATCTGACTCGCCATCAACAATACCTTCTATCTCCATACAGGTAATTTCTTTTGGGGCAGCGTAAACATTTTTCGAAGGGTTAAACAGAATAAAAAAGATTAATGTTAAAAGAAAAACAGAAATGGGCAGGATGAATTTCTTCATTGTTATTGCGTCTTATTTTGAGGTGGTTTATAGTTTGGATTGAAATACTGATAGAGTTGTGATATCTCGCTATACACTCTTTTGGCCTCTGCGGCTTTTGCGTTGTACTGAGAAACCATAGTGTTAAACTGGCCAACTAAATTATTGTAGCTTGCCTCATCACCGGCATTTTTATATTGAGTCAATTGAGCGTTTAACGCAGTCAGCTTGCTGTCAAACAATTTTTCTTCCTGAGACAGCTGATCCAATTTCCGAACACGTGTTTCCAGGCCTCCCTGTTCGTTAAGCGATACGACCCCAGATCGGTCTGTGAAGTATTGCCGCTAATACTCTTCTAACCCAGGAGCGATATCGCGGTATTCCACGCCAAAGACTGAATGCATCTCTCCTCGTATCGCTTCCTGATAATTACCACCAGCATTCGTTAAAATATCCGTGAGTGAGTCTATGTGCGTGTCTTCTTTGTGTCTGACTATCTCCTGGTCGATCAAATTGTCTACGCGTTGTTTTTCGCTTGACGAAAGTTTGTGATAGGCGAGGTGTAATAATTCATGAGCTGCTGAAGGATATCTACTGTCGATGAACCGAGCGTCATCTATTTGTAAAAGAAATATTCTTGGTTTGGAACCTTTTTTCTCCCCTGGCGTTTCGCTTCGCGCGCATGCCAACGCCATTTCTACTCCGTTTTTCAGACAATACTCGGCAAATGTAGCTGCAGGAATAAACTCTGGATCTGACCGGTAAAACGTCTTTTTGGCCTCATCGGTAAAGCCAATTTTTTCTGCAATATCCGCTATCTCAGGCTTCGGCTGATACGTTTTCAAAAAATTTTCATCCCTCTGCCGAACCACGGAGCGCCTATAAATTTCCAAACCAGAAAAAACTACTATGAGAACGATAATCAACCCGAGGCAACCAATGAGGCATCCTTTTCCTTTTTTCCCTTGCGGTAGGGAAGTTTTTTGTGCCATACGTCCTAAATCTAAGCTTACCTCCGATTATTCTTGTACGTCAAGAGCAAGAAATCGATGATTATTTGCGTTTACCTTTATCCTCAACATGTATTACTTCGAGTTCTTTTGAATCCTGATCCCTCTTGCTTCGTCCGATCAAGCCTATGTCAACGTCGCTTTTTTGGCTGCCTGCTTCTGCTTCTGAAACATACGCCATGATCCCCGGATACTCTCCGGTGACGATCCATCCATCAATCTCCGGAATTTTTGTCACCTCAAAATCTCCAGACGGTGTCCCCGCGACCACTGATCCATGGTCTTTGAGAATTTTAACTGCTTGCGCGCGCGCATCTTCTTCAGGATTAAGGAGCATGACACAGGTACCCCGTTTAAATAAAACCCACTTCATTGCGTGGTCTGTGACTACTTTTTTAAAGACGGTAATTACATCCATATATTGACACCGACAAAAATATGATAGCATAGATATGAGAAAGTTTATGTCTATGGCAAAAAGAAAACAACATACGCTCCCCAAATGGATTACTATTGCTATAGCAGTGGCTTTGCTCCTTACAATAGTTGTGCTATTTAAAATAAAGACACAACAATCTCCCCGGCTTGAATCTGGATATCAAACCTATCAGGATCCCACGTATGGTCTTACTATCCAATATCCTGGTGAATGGGAAATCCGCAAAGACACGCAGGTTTTTGAAAACGGTGATGCAATAGCTTTTGGAATATCCGGACCCACTCAAAAGAAAAATACAGAACTCACAGATGGAGCGCAGGTTGCTATCGCAAAACCATTTACTATCAAAACTGATCTACCTACCTGGATAAAAGAATATTTTCCTCCCCAAGCAACATTGTCTAAAATGACCCTTACACAGCAACCATTTGAATCGGTTGAAAATTGTTCTCGTCTCGGCTGTATGACCTACTATTTCACAGTGGTTAATAATCAAGTGAACGGCGCTGCAATATTCACAGAGGGACCGGATAAAGACAAAATGGTCTATGAAAATGCCACGCTGTATATGCTTAAATCTCTTAGGTTTACTGATACAAAAAACGGAGGCGTTTCAAAAGAAGAGGCAATTACCAAAGTTAAAACGTTACCCGATGTCATAGATTACCTCAAGCGCGTTCCTCAGGGGGTGGTCGCAATAAATGGCGAAGAAGATGACACCTTCCTAATCCAAGTCTATGAATTCAAAAACGGACACACGGCAACATATAACTGGTACAGCATTGACAAAGCCACGGGAGTCGTAGAAAAACAGTTTTAATTCCTCAATTTGTTCTTGTGGTACCAATGCCACAATAACTACTGTCGCAAAGGCTTGTGTGCTTTGCAAGCCTATCGAGGCTGGACAGCCCCGCCAGAATTGCCGCTGCCTGAATTACTATTATTTGTCCCAGTGCTTGAACGCTGCGAGCCAGAACTATTTCCTTGTTGTTGGTCGTTTCCATCAGATTGGTCGTCTTGTTCGGGCTCCAATGTTGGATCTGGCGTAACTTGCTCGCCGTCATCCTGAGGATCTGACAAATCTGTTTGCCCTGAACCTTGGGAATTGGCTGGAACGGACTGTTGAGATGTAGAGCCGGAATTTTGTTGAGCTGACTGCTGGGCCAATTTTTTTTCTTCTGCCACACGCCACGCTTGACTGGTACCGATATCTTTTTTTAGATCCCAATATACCTGATATGGGGTACGCCCCTCTTTTTGGAATACCTCTGAGCCGATTGTAGCCATAAAATGCTTCCATTTGCTCTGGTATGAAACCGAACGATCAAGAAATGTTGACCTGGCATCGGAAGCATTCTCAAAAAAATCCAAGAGGAAGGCAGGAGGAGCATCATTGGGATCGGGAGGAGGTATTTCCAGAAAACTAAACTCTGAACCGCTAGTTTTGTCTATGAATCTCAGCTTTGGGTTTTGCTCTAAAATACCAGCAGCAACAGTTTCCAGGTTTGGTTTGCCCAGCATTTCATTAACAGTTCTATGGGAATAGTAAAGATACGCTTGTTTATCGTTTGAATCGCTCAGGGTAAGATCGCTTGGCGGGACTTCATTTGAAGACACTTCTCTGGGGAGCGGATTGCCACTTGAGTTTGGAGTGACCTCAGACTGACTGCAACAAACTACAGTGGCCTGTGGCTGATTGAAGAGCACATTTTCTACGCCAGCAAGTTCTGCCGCTTCCGCCTTTGACCAGCTGGTTACGACAAGCGGTTGATTATTGGCGGAATCGACCGCGTGTTGAGCCCTTAACACCGCCATTGACTGGTCTGCCGATTTTCTCTCAATTTCAAATACAATGTTTCTATTCTCCGTTTTCCAGGCGACATTGGTCTCTTGCCCGTTACTATTCCAACCTCGTTCGACTAAATAATGAGTTTGATACGGACCTTCTCTGAAGCGAACGATGGTCATTGGCGAGAGTTCCCGTTCCATAATCTCCTCAAATTTTTTTAATCCCTCACCAATAAGATTATTAGGGACTCTATTGGATTCAAAGTCATTCTCCAACATTTTTATGTACTTTAACAACGATTCTCTATCTGTCCCAACGGCCAAAATAGTTTGCACTTCCTGAGCAATGTTATACGTGTTGTCACCGGTCTTTTCAGTCTTTGCAAATTCCAGTGCTACTTTGCGTTTTAGTTCAAAGGCGGGATTTACTGGTGATTGTGCAAGGACTGGTCTGATAAATTTAAAACCTGCGTTGGCCGATTTTTTCTCTGCTTGCAGTGGTGTCAGACGAACTACCGAACGAATTGCCTCACCGGGCTTAAGGCTAGTTTCCAACCAACCGAATCCGTAATCCGGATGCAAGACAACAAAGGCTACCTGACCGCTGAGAATATTTTCAAAAAGCATTTCTCCCGATTGATTGGTGAGTCCGATGGCAACCGGCACAAAGGAGTTGGCATTCAGCCGATAAACGAGCGCTTTACTGAGCACCTGGTTCTGGGGACCAACAACCACTAAACGCACCGTAGCAGGTGGAAGCGCGGAAAGAGTGACCGACGAGCGGGAGGCAGGCACTTGAATTGTTTCATAACCGAACGCAGATATATTGAGAGTATCTTCGGGAACCGCCGAAATGGTAAATGTCCCGTCAGATTTGGCGACCGAAACTTTATCCTTGACCGTAATCATTGCGCCTTCTATAGATTTGCCACTTTGATCTATGACGTTTCCCGAAATACTTTTAGCACCTTCGGAAATTGTTGACGAGTCAGGGTAGCGCACTAAAATAGACACAACATAGAGTCCAAATAAAAGGCTAATACCAGCGAAAATTATCAAAACTTTTTGGAATAACGGCTTGTTTCCAAACCACAATCTTACCTTACTAACAATCATAGCTGACGATTTTTTTATTTCTTTTTCGCCTTCCTTACTAGAGTCCCTTTTTTGATTGGGTTCCTGTATTTGCAGTTGCTGCCATAACAGTAAACTTACAACATCACCTACGAGCAGAAGAAGGACAGCAATAATTGGCGCGATATCATAAAGAGTCAACGTAAATGTTCCAGGGCGAAGTTGGTACATGAGAACAAAAAGAATAAAAGTATTGACAATCGTTGCGCCCGATGCAATTTTATAATTTGATTGAGCTTTTGTGAGGAATAATATAACCGGGACAATAATCAGGAAAATAAACAAAACAGCAAGAACGTTTCCTTCTAAGGCAAACATTAAGCCGCTTTTCCCACCAAGCATAGAAGGTAACCAAGGTAAAAGCGCTAAGATAAAAACGGCAAGATTGATGCCAAGGGCGGATTTACGAAGACTGTCGAGTTTTTCTTTGGAAAAAGAAAAATAAAACGTCTTCAGCGCCCAATATGATACGATTCCCCACGCTATCCAAAAAATAGCTGTTTCCATAGTATTATCTCATTCCCGCAGTAAACAAAGCTGCAATAACGGCTGTCGCAAAAAGAGAAACTGCCATGCTAAATACATTTAATCCAACTGCAATAAACGATAAATACCGCGTGGTCATATAGGGGTGCGCAGTAATTTTTTTCTTACCGACTCTTCCTTGGTATCCAAGAGGAATGACCACTTTTTTCTCGGGCATCTTAAGGGACAAGACGGCGAACATAAGACCGGGAATGGAAAGAAACAAGCTAAAAACGCCGGTCATCGACATGACAAAAGAAACTATCCCCAATATATAGGATGCAATTAACTTCGCCATTTTGTTTTTTTAACTTTAACAGTCTTATTCTCCCTTCTTTTGAAGAAGAAAAATACTCCTCCGATAATAACTACTAGAACCGCTCCAACCAAAATAAGTTTTGTGATTGAAAGTTTTTGAACAACGACAACTACCCCAGGCTTATTCCCATCCGGAGTAATTATTGTTATCTTCCCGTCTTTGGTTACAACTTCTACTTTTCCCTCATAAACTCCAACCAGCGTTTGCTTTTTTTCTGGATCGTTTTTGACCCAAAAATGCGTACCTATTACTATTAATTCAAGAAAATCTGTCTGGATGCCGAATTTTTCTTTCTTATTGGCTTGTTTGACCTTAACCTCTATCTCTCCTTTATTAAGTTTGACCATTCGTTTTAGCTCTTGAGTTTTTTCATCCTGGGTTGGTTTTAAAAACATAACTTCTGATTGAGGAGAAACATTAATCACTGCCCCAGAGTCAGCAGCCCATGAGTATCGAAGCTGAACCATATCAGAAGTAGATTCCATAACAGAGTCAATATAGGTAATAAACAGGGGTGTATCGCGACTGGTAACCGGAATAAATTGGTTCAAATCAGGACTGTTTAGCTGTCCTTGTCCTTTGACAACCGTAATATTTTCCTTATCCGGGAAGACATAATTTGGTAAAAATGCCCATGCTTCCTCCTCATCTTTCACAGTAATCGCAGTTTTTAGCTCAGACGGGAGCTGCGAGCCGAGCGTGCCTCCAAATATGTCCTCAATTGTTAACTGTTCAAGGGCACCAGGACCCCACAGAGCGTGCTCATAAAATATATCCACATATGCATCTGCAAAAAGTTGTGGTATGTCTGATACTGCTTTTAATTTAAGCCAGGCCTCAAAAGGATTGATGGCAAAAATATTAAAAGGATTATTATCTTCGCCGGACTTGTTTTGTTTTTCTTGTTGTCCAGTTTGATCAGATTGAGGTTGCCGAGATTCTGCTTGCTGGCTTTTTTGATTAGTTGATGAACTATCAGATGCTTTCCCCCCGCAAAACTGCTGTAACTCTTTTGCTTCACTTAATGCTTGCCAACCCTCCTTAGTCATCCCCATAACTTCATCCATGCGAGCTGCTTGGCTTTTATAATTGTCTCCTGTAGATTGATAGGCTAATGCATACCATGTATGAGTAAGAGTAATAACGCAGTTTCCTAATTTCCCTGCTGTACGGCCAAAATTACCGGAGGCGAGGAAATTTGGTCGCCCCTCTACACTGTCCAACTTTACTGTCCGCATACTGTAGGTATCACCCGAAACACTCTGATCCTCTACCTTAACAGACTCATCTGCTTTGAGTGAGGAAAGTTGGTCTTTGGCTTCTTCCTGATTTTGAAAATATGATACATTTATTTCAAAACCGGTCTTTGCTTCGCCTTCACTGTCATCAGTATCATACCGTATTCCCCCTATATCACAGGAATCACCGCTTACTTTACTCACTGTTTTCTTTTTCGAAGAAAATTTCCAGCCAGATATATTAGATATACTCCCCTGTCTAGGACCCCCTATTGTCAATCCGTCATCATCGGAAAGACTCTCCCAAAATTTCTGACAATCAAATGAATTTGGATTACCACCTATTACTTTAGTCCGCATATCCGAAATCGCATTTCCCCAAAACTTAAAAACATCAAATACATTATTTTTTTTGTCCTCTACCGGAAGTTGATCTGTCTTATCTTCAACGGAAGGTATTGGTATTGGCACTGATGTCGGTGTTACTTTGATGATTTGAGGTGCCTGGGTAGACGAACCGTTTATTCTCGTGTATGAGCCTGTTTCTTGGGATTCATCACCTGATAGAGAAACACAGCTATTTTGATCATACTTAAAGTTCGTATACGTAATGGTAATCGAGTTCCCATCCGGGGATATTGTCCCATTCACAGTAATATATCTTTCAAGATTAGGACACCCTCTTGCAACAATAATCTGCCTTCCTACTACAGTATTTCCCGTGATAGTGCCTTCAAAAGAAATCTTTCCTTTTATATCACCATCTGTTGCTATCAAAGTAAGGCTGTTTCCGGATTGCTGAGCTTGGAAAGAATAACCAAAGCCTGACCAGGAACCACTAAGATTTAGTGCTGCTGAAACAGGTGTAGCGAGGACTAACCAGTATAGTAGAAAAACTATATACAGCATGCTTTTTTTCATAACGTGGTTTTTTCCGTTGACTGATAGTTTGAATTGAAATACTTATAGAGTTCCGACATTTCACTATTTATTCTATTAGATTCTGCCACCTTGGCGTTATGCTGGGAAACTATATTATTGAACTGAGGCACCAAGCTATTGTAACCTGCTTCATCACCAGCTTTTTTGTATTGATCTAGTTGAGTGTTCAATGCCGTAAGTTTACTCTCAAATAATTGAATTTCATTTGACAGCTGAATCATTTTCCGAACACGTGTTCCCAATCCCCCCTGTTCGTAGAGAGATACGACTCCTGCCCGATTAGTGAAGTACTTCGCGTAATACGTTTCCAACTCTGGAGATATATCACGATATTCAACACCAAAGACTGAATGCATCTCCCCTCGTATCGCATCCTGATAATTACCACCTGCTTTTGTCAATATATTCGATAGTGAAACTATATGCGGGTCGTCTTTATGACGTTCTATCTCTTGATCAACCAAATTGTCTATCCGTTGTTTTTCGCTTGTCGTAAACTTGTGATAGACAAGATGTAATAACTCATGAGCCGCCGATGGATATTTACTATCGACAAATCGAATGTCATCAATTTCTAAAAGAAAAATTCTTGGTTTTGAACCTTTCTTCGCTCCTGGTGTTTCACTCCGTGCGCATGCCAATGCCATTTCGATACCACCTTTTAGGCAATATTCAACAAATGTGTCTGCTGGAATAAACTCCGGATCTGAGCGGTAAAACATCTTCTTTGCCTCATCTGTTAAATCCATTTTTTCTGCAAGATCGGCTATCTCTCGTTTCGGTTTATATGTTTTCAGGTAATTTTCCTCATAATTACGCACCACGTTTCTTCGAAAAATTTCTAAACCGGAGATTAGTATGACGACAACTATCAAAACCAAAAGGCAACCCGTGGAACAACCTTTTCCTTTTCTACCTGAAGATACGGCGGCAGATTTGACCGACTTGAGTTCCATACGCCTATTACCAGCTTACCGCTATTCTTTTTCCTAAGTCAATAACAAAATACGTGGTTAATCTATGATAGTTTCGGATAATGACATTTCTTCCATTTCTTGCCACTCCCGCACCAGCACGGGTCATTTCTACCAAGTTTTCTAGAACTGCTCGCCGGTGGTTGACTTGCAGTTGATTTTGGAGCATTTGTTTGCATTTTGCTAGCTGCCTGAGTAATAGGAGTAGTCGCAGGTTGTGCAATAACCCGCCGCGCAGACGTAGCACCCCCAGGCTGATCAACTGATGCTTGCGGCTTGTCCGCAGACGGGACGAAGGAGGGGGCTAGCTGTACCTGCACTTTGAAAATACGATGCACGATCTCAGAATCGATAGTTGCCATAAGCCGCTCAAACATAGTGAATGCTTCGTTTTTATACTCAACCAGGGGATCGCGCTGTCCGTATCCCCGAAGCCCGATGCCCTCGCGTAGGTCATCAATTGCATCCAGGTGATCCATCCATACATTGTCAACAACCTGGAGACTTACCCATTTTTCAATCTGGCGCATAACCTCCGGGCCGACCTGCTTTTCCCGCGCTTCATACATCTGCCGTGCAATACCGGTCAAAAAAACAGACAGCTCTGCTCCTTCATGTATCTGTTCGAGCTGGCTCTGGAGTTGTTTTTGGGACGCTTCATCGAAGGGAACGATCGAGATAAATTCCTGCGTTATTTTTTCGTGGTTGGCGCTGTTGTTTTCTTCTGTGTACATACCCACAACCGTCGAGATCTCCTGAGAGATCTTTTC
>Ga0209542_10011296_pt1 | contig 15859 bp, 22 predicted proteins | sample RifCSPhighO2_01_FD_184028 | JGI IMG/M metagenome (GOLD analysis project Ga0209542, IMG submission 184028) | Soil microbial communities from Rifle, Colorado - Rifle CSP2_plank highO2_0.1 (SPAdes) (version 2) | ecosystem: Environmental > Terrestrial > Deep subsurface > Rock core/Sediment ... | reverse complement strand
TAAACTCGATATCTTTAGTGACATTGTAGTGTTTCCACAAGGCGTGGACTATTAGGGCAGTCTCATCTTCCTGGATAGGTAGGGCAATATTGCCGTCTCGAAGCCAGGGATGCCAGGAGCTACCCAATGATTTATCGGCGCGATATTTATGCATGAAGTAACCTTCTTCAGTAATAATGTCACGACAGAATTCAAAGAAACGTTTAGCAACATTGACGTCACCGGCTTTATCAAGACCGATTGCTACCTGCGCTCCATCACGGGGCCACATGTAGCTATAGGTATCCCGCCCGTGCTGGAGCATGTCGGAATCGGCCGAAGCAATGATCGACCCGTTATTACCGACGTGGGCACGAATATAAACCAGAGATTTCTTAAATAACGAGATCGTATCATCATCGAGCCCATAAAAAGAAAAATTCTGCTTATTCGTCCATGCCTTCCAGAAATTTTTCGTGCTCTGCATTAAGTATTCCGGAGTCCGCTTCAAAACATATTCGTTCATTTTATAAGCACTATCCATATGTTTTGAAGCCGTGAGCCAGTAATTGACCACCTTTTTTTCTCCCGCCTTGATAAAAAGCGTCAGCCCAATCACCGAATCCACCATCCCATGTTCTACTGGATTCTTGGAAAGCTCCCCATCTTCAGCATCCCGATGAGTTCCTTCCCGACCTTCAATTTCAAAAAGTCCGACACTATAATCATCAAATTGCCGATGTTCCGTAATGGCATTGATTAAAAATACTCGTCGTCCTTTGTAGTGAATAATGACGCGCCGAATTGGATCATAAAAGGCCGTGTCGCCACGATGGGATTCGTATAGTTCAAACTGATGGCTGAAGTAGACTTTTATATCACGGTCGCGATCAGAAAGATTCTTTACCGTTACTTCACGCAAAAAGATATTCTTTTCATTGTAAACCACATCTTCAATTGTTAATTGGATCTGCAATTCATCGCTGACGGCTTTGGTAATCCCCGCCAAAGTATTAGGAATACAATCAGATTCTATTTTCCAGGAAGGTTCTCCGAGCCAACGCACCTGACCCTCAACATAAACTCCAATACGATGCTTATAATGACCGCCGATATGATTCTCTAACCCAACGTAGGGGAAGTATAGATCAGACAAATTGGCGTTCCTGTCAAGACATACAAGAACAGTGCCGTTTCCCAGCACTAACGACTTAGGCATATCTGAATTCATTCTAGTATATTTCGGAAGGTAGTGTCAATGAGGTATAATACAGGTGGAATTACTTGCCCGGTGGTGTAATGGTAGCACGCCTGACTCTGAATCAGGTAATCGGGGTTCGAATCCCTGCTGGGCAACAAAAGTATGGAAATTACCATAAAAGCAATCTCTCTAGAGGACTTGGAGGCATTTTTTGAGTTTTTTCAGAAGACGGTTACGGTTGAATTCCCCGAGTACTCAGCAGATGACAAAGAGTTCATACTAAATCAAGGCTGGAGTAAATCTGTATATGGAGACTGGATTAAAAATAACCTGAGATTGATCCTGGGAGCGTGGCAAGGAGATAAGATTGTTGGTGTTCTGGATGCAGGACTACCCATGGGAGGAGTTTGTTTTTGTAATTGGCTCATGGTGGACCGACTTATGCAAAGAAAAGGGATCGGAACAAAGTTGCTTCTTAAGTTAGAGGAAATGATGAAGGAAAAGGGAGCGCATATGATTTATCTTTATTCAAGCGAAAAGAATAATCCATACTATGAAAAAATCGATTATGAATTGATTGGCAATATGAAAAAGTCCTGGTTTGGTCAAGACCACCACCTTTTTACTAAGCAGATCTAGTGATGTTAAAAGACCTACTTCTTCGAATAATAAAACCTGGGCTTTTCTTAAACGATGAGCAGTATCGTCAGTTTCTGTCGCTAGTAAATAGTGGGAAGATCACCAAAGAAACTAATCCAACAAAGCATTGCTGTGTTTTCTTTATTCCTTTTAATTCTCAAACGAAAGAGATTTTTATTGTTGATCATAAAAAGGCGCGGCAATGGATTGTTCCCGGGGGCCATATAGAAGCAGGGGAATCGTTGGAAGATGCTTTGAGACGAGAAGCGAAAGAAGAGCTGGGAATTTCAATGGCGAAAATCCCGAAGCCTTTTCTGTTTACCGTAATGGATGTTTATAGCGAGGGACAATCTTGTAAGGTTCATTATGACGTTTGGTATCTGATCCCAAATACTAGAGGACTAAACGTTGATTTTACTGAATTTAATACGGCACGGTGGGTGAATAAACAAAAAGCCAAGGAATTGATTACTCATGAAGTTTATCTTCGAGGGATTGAAAGAATTGTCGGGTTTTAATTTATAATGGGTTCATGAAACTTTATCGATTTAGTCCGATAAAAAACCAGACACAGCTTATTGAGGCGGTAAAACACGTCCATTTTTCTTGTCACGATTTGTGCAAACAGGCTTTTGGGAAATATTTGCCTAATGCCGGGAATATGGGCATCTTTTGTCACTATGATGATGAATATGTTTTTCTCACCAAGCTCCGAAAAGAGCTTACAGAAGAATCAGATAATTTTAACCAGAAATATTTTCGCCTTCACGAACCGATTGTTATTCCCGCCCGAGATGATATTCCCGAAACTACGTATACATTTCTCTATATCAGAAAACCGGATCCTTACCGAGCCCAAGTTGGTGACATCGATTTCTTTTTAGAAACTGGTGAGTATTTGAAGCTGAAGGAATCAATTCAGAATGGCGCTAAAATTAAAGGAGCCCGGATTTTTGATCGACCGGAACTAGATATGATCGAACTCACCAATCCTGATATCGATGCCGCGGCCTATGTCAGCACCCATAAAATGACAGAAAGAGTTAGGCAACATTAAAATCAGAGAGGAGTAGTGTCTCCTATTAAATATGAATATCGTGTAGAATGAATGTGTTGCATATGTGGACACATTGTGTACACATTGTGATCACGTCGTTAACACATCTACAACACACTGAAAATGACGAAAAAAAAGGAAAATATCCATCTCCGGGTCGACGCCGAAGTGAAGCAAAAAGCTCAGCAAACTGCAAGTAAGCTAGGGATTCCACTAAGCATCATAATCAATGCTTTCTTAAAGGAATTCATCCGTAAAGAGTCGGTTGCCTTTGCGGCCCGCCCCAACGATAAAACACAAATGACTGAACTTGAGCTCCAAGACTACTTAATGGAAGCAGAAGAGCGTGCGGTGACTGAATACTTGAAAAAGAAAAAAGAAAAGGAGGAATCAGAGATAGACTTATGATTCAAACTATGTTATAATGCGTCATAGAGTTGAGATATTGATGCTTCGCAATCTTCACTATTAAGACTCCCCTTAGTTAGACATCATGTATAAATTTAATCGTAGTAACCGCAGTAACTTTAGTAGTACTAATCGTTTTAAGAGGAGTTATCCTCGTGGTGCTGGTGGTTACGGCGGTGGCCGCCACCGGATTAAATCTTTTGATCCGACTCATTTAGTTACTCGCAGTGCACAGGCTAAACCAGAAGAAGCGCCGTACGTATCAACGAATACTTTTAACGACTTCGCCATTAGTGAGAAGATAAAAGCCAACATTGCCGCTCGTGGTTATACGACGCCAACCCCAATTCAGGACCAATCGATTCCATCGATTTTGGAAGGCAAAGACCTTATTGGTATTGCCAATACTGGTACTGGAAAAACGGGAGCGTTTCTGATTTCATTAATAAACAAAGCCTCTCTTGATCGTAACCAAAGAACTTTGATCGTGGTGCCGACTCGTGAATTAGCGATCCAAATTGTTGATGAATTTCGCCTTTTCGCCAAAGGAATTGGCTTAGAAGCAGTGGCCATCGTTGGCGGGGTTAACATTAGACGTCAAACTCAGGGACTACGGAGTCGGCCCAATTTTGTAATTGGGACACCAGGAAGAATTAAAGACTTAATTCGGCGTCGGGAACTTAATTTAATGTTGTTTCAAAACGTAGTTCTTGATGAAGTGGATCGTATGGTCGATATTGGTTTCATCCAAGATATTAAATACTTGGTTTCGCTACTGCCAAAGGTTCGTCAATCTCTGTTCTTTTCGGCCACAGTCGATGGCAAAACTCGAGAAATTCTCCGCAATTTTGTCCATGATCCAGTGACCGTTTCCGTGAAACTGCAGGATACAATGGATAATATTGATCAAGATGTCATCAGACTTAAAGATGGTAAGCAAAAGATCGACGCGCTTCATGATCTGCTCATTAAACCCGGATTTGATAAAGTATTAATTTTCGGTCGGACAAAATGGGGGATGGAGAAGTTATCCAAGACATTAAATGAACGTGGTTTTAAGACAGCGGCGATTCATGGTAACAAGTCTCAAAGTCAACGCCAGCAAGCGTTGAAGAAATTTAAAGAGGAACATATCAAAATTCTCATTGCGACGGATGTCGCTTCTCGCGGTCTTGATATTGATGATGTTACTCATGTTATTAACTTCGATGCTCCGGAATCATACGATGACTACATTCATCGCATTGGCCGAACCGGTCGCGCTGGAAAACGCGGCACCGCACTGACTTTTGTAGAGTAAAATAAGAGGATGTTGGATCGAGTAAAACTACTCAGTGTTCTTCACATTTTGAATGACGGCTATCAAGCCAGTTTTTTACTTCTCCTGCCTTTTATTGCTAAAGATCTTAATATAAACTTAACGCAAATTGGTACTTTGGGAACTTTTTTGTATGGTTTTGAAATTATCTTTGCCTTGCCCGCCGGCTATTTAAATGAAAGATTAAATGGCCTAAAGGTACTAATATTGTCGATGGCACTTTATGGTCTCAGTTACCTTTTGCTGACTTTTTCGCCGTCATTTATTTTTCTAATCCTTATTTTCTCCTTGGCCGGAATCGGTTTTGCTATTTTTCACCCCATCGCCTTTGCACTGTTAGCGAAGTGGTCCCATAAAGATACCTTGGGTCGCTCCATGGGTGATTTTATGGCCTTGGGTGATTTGGGAAGAATTGGTTTGTCGACAGTGATTGCTTTTCTGGCGGTACAAATTGGCTGGCGGTCAGCGTCATTTTTATACTCTTTGGTGATTTTTCTGTTTTTTATGCTGGCCTTTTCATTCTTGCGGAAGAAGAGTCCGGAGAAACATCAGGCTCATAAGGATGCCCAGGACAGAGTTAGCTATAGAGATTTGCTGAAGAACAAAAAATTTGTTTTGGCGACGATTGCAGGACTATTTGATTGCGCCGCTAGTACGTCACTATTTGTTTTTTTACCATTCCTGTTGATCAGTAAGCATATTAATCCGGCGATATTAGGATTATTTACCGGGGCCTATTTTGTCGGGAATTTGATTGGAAAAACCACCATTGGTCGACTTTCTGATAAATTGGGTAGCGCCAAGATGTTTATTTATGCGGAAATTTTTATGGCGCTGTTTATTTTTCTGCTGACGATGACTTCGTCAATGGTACTAATTATTATTTTCTCGATTATTTTGGGGGCGCTTACCAAGGGGACTAGCCCAGCGCGAACGACAATGGCGATTGAAGCGACGAGTCATCATAAAACTTACGAGAAGTCAATTTCTTTGTTTGCATTTATTGCCACATTTGGAACAGCGGCATCGCCGTTACTTTATGGAAGAATTGGCGATGTATTTGGGATTACTACGGCGTTTTATGCGGCGGCCGGTGTGGCACTGTTAGCGGCACTGCCGGCCGCCGCCTTTATTTTCACCAAAAATGACGCCGACAGATAACAAATACTATTTTTATATTATCCGCTGTGCCGATAATTCCCTTTACTGCGGACAAACTACTGATTTGGTGCGGCGAGTTGATGAACACAATCTTAACGACACCAAAGGTTCAAAATATACCCGAACTCGCCGCCCCGTTCGTCTCGTTTACCATGAAGAATTTGTGACCATGAGTTTAGCAATGAAACGAGAAGCCGAAGTCAAAAAATGGCCTAAAGTCAAGAAAGAAACGCTAGTCAGTAGACTGCGATAGTTTTTTATTTTCCTACGAGCGGAATCGGTTGGTGAAAACTTACTGGCGGTTCTATTGGCTCGCCATCATCGTCAAGGATTCTGACAGTTATGGAGGCGTCTATGAGCTCAGTCACTACTTCCGCCTCAACATCTCGCTCTAGAGTTAGTGGGTCACCGTCATTGTGTACTCCGGAATTTAATTCCGTTCCCTCTGGAATACTTATGATTCTAGATTTTTCCATGAGGCCATTATACTACATTTATAACCTTAGAGGTTAGAAAAAGCCTGGTATAATAGTCCTGTATGAATCGAATTCACCTATTTTTAATTTTGCTCGTCGTCGTTGGTGTGTTTCTCCTTCAAAAAAATACTCCTAAGAAGGAAATTCATTATCACGCTGGATTCGTGGTTTTTAAAGATGATAAGAAGATTGACTTCTCTGATATTAAATATATGCATGTAGAACCTTGCGAAGAAGATGAAGAAGAACATGAAGACGAAGATGAGCAACAGGAAAAAGCCCATCTCCACGATGAAGTTGGTTATGTAGTTCACGTTCATCGAAATGATTCTCATTGGCGCGATTTGTTTAAGAATATCAATTATTCGGTTTCAGACGACATGGTTGGTTATATTGATGGCAAGAAAGTCGCTAAAATTCTCGACGAACCCATTAAAGAGCATGAAAGTGTAGTCATCTTTACTGGGAAAAACAAAGACATCGATAAAAAACTTCAGGAAGCGATTTCGGTTAAGGAAATCAAGCGGGTGGAAAAAGCGGGCGAGAGTTGCTGAACGCTTCAGATGAGATCACTTCATAATAAAATCCGTGTAGATTCCCCAGAGAAGAGTGACGGCAGAGGCGACGAAGATAAAGATATAATTCCACTTTTCTTTGCTAGACTTGAGAGTTTTCAGAATATAATTCAAGGCAGTGCGGTCTGTGTCGGAAAGTTCCTTCATGTTGGCGATTTTCTTTCCCAATTCGTGTTCTTTAATAATTTTGGCGCGCGTTTCCGAAATTTGGTATCGGTGGACAAAATAAATAATAAAACCAATGGTGCCGATATACCAGGATATCTTAACTAGATCAGCGCTGATATTATTAAAAACGATAATTAGTCGATAGCAAAGAGTGGCAATAATTCCGATCCAAAAATAAAATAGGCGAATTCCTTTGGAATGTACTTTTGGTTCTGTCATCTCTTTATGGTAACATAGTATCGATGAAGGGTTTTTTGGAATTTATTCGTGAACAAAAAGTGGCCGGACTCGCCGTCGGTTTTATTCTTGGCGGTGCGATTACCAAATTGATTGCTTCACTGGTGGCCGATATTATTAATCCGATTTTGGGATTGGCACTGGGATTCACCGAAAATCTGTCTGATGCGTCGCTAGTCATTGGACGGGCAGAAATTCGCTGGGGGAATTTTATTAATATTCTTATCGACTTCATCATTATCTCCATTGTGGTTTACTTTGCGGTGAAAGCATTTCGATTGCAGGATTTAAAGAAGGATAAAGTCAAAAAGTAGTCTATTGAGAAGTTTTAGGCACTAGTCTGTAAATGCGATCATCACCTTGCTTAGCGCTACCGCGTCCATCTTTGTTGCTGGTGGAGAAATAAATAAGTCCATCGGGGCCTTCGGTGATAGCACGGACGCGACCGACATTAATATCGGGGAGTCTCTCATATTCGATAATGGATTCAGGATTTTCTGCAGAAAAAACAACATGGAACACACCTTCTCCCTTTAAGCCACCGAAAAGGAAATTGTTTTTGAACTGGGGGAAGACGGTACCGGAGTAAAACATTGCCGCCGCCGGCGCTACTGCCGGGGTAAAAATAATTTTTGGGGCGATCAATCCTTCGCGATTTTTTTCATGGGAAACCAACGGCCAGCCGTAGTTTAGACCCGGTTTAATTATATTGATTTCATCGCCGCCGGGTGGTCCGTCAAACACGGTGGGACCATGTTCCGTGGCGACAAGAAGGCCGGAGCCTGGTTGCCAGGCAATTCCCTGCGAATTACGGTGGCCCAATGAGTAGACGGGAGAATTGGGAAAGGGATTATCTGTTGGGATCGTTCCATCGGTATTAATGCGGAGAATTTTTCCTGCCAAAGAATTCAAATCTTGGGCCAATTCTTTCTTGGTAGCATCGCCAGTAGTGATATAGAGTTTTTCATCTGGGCCAAAGCCCAGTCGACAGCCGGCGTGGAATTCTGCTGCCGGAATCCGGTCAAGAATAGCGCCTTTTAGTTCGATAAAGGAGTTTTTATCCTCTAGGACGACGACTTTATCGAACATGTCCGGCTGATTGCCATAAGCGAGACAGGCGTACAGCAGTTTATTTTGTGAATAGTGTGGATCGAGCGCTAGGCCCATTAGGCCCTCTTCGTCTTTGGATGAAACTTCCGAAAAACTTATCAACGGATCCGGTCGAAGAATGCCATTTTCTATAGCGCGGATTTTGCCGTCTCGCTCCGTCAGCAAAATCCGCCTCTCAGACGTAAACACAATTTCCCACGGCACAAAAAGATTTTCCGCAAAAGATTCTACCTTATAATCAACCGCTTCATCATCACCTTTCAATTGAGCAATTTCCTTGGTGATAATGTTTTGCAGCGGACTGACTTGATGAGTCTTCTGGCCACGCCAATAAATTCCCAGACCGATAATTAATACGACGACAAGAATAACCAGAGAGTATTTTCTAATTTTCATACACTACACTTCCTCATCCGTTTCAATCACCTGTTCTCGAATGGTTTGATCCGCTTCATCCATACTTGGATTAAGTTTTTTCAAAAGGAGATAGTATTTCTTTGGATTATGAACCAAATAGAGACAAACGTCCTTTTCAAGCTCCCAATCATGGAGAGTAAGCGATCCGTAGTTGAACATTCGCCCAAAAAAACTCTGGTCATAATTAACTGCGGAAATATGCTTAAAATAATACATTTCTTTTTTTTGAAAAAACAGGCCTTTTCGATGAATCACTTTGTAAGGAGTGATTTCGTAATATTCAGTGACCCATCGGTAAATCGTATAAATAAACAGAGTTAGTTTGAATCCAGAAATAAGAATTGAAGCGATTTGAATAAACAGTGGCGATTCTTCACAGCCAACAATTCGGCACGACATTAAGAAAGTAATCAATCCCATGAATTCGAGAAAGATAATCTTCATGACGAGGATAGAAATGCTTTGGCGAATGTTGACGTGACTAACGCTAATTTCTCCCGGGGCAAATTTCTCTAGGACTTTCTTTTCCTTTTTTTGATGGATGTCCACGATTCCATTATACTCCTAATTAAAACCAAGAAAAAACCTGAAGCATTATGCTCCTAAACAAAAATTAGCACGACTCCGACTTATTTACCTTTTTCCATACAAAGTTTACAGATTTTCGGGTGATTCATTAGTTCTACTACTGCTGATACACCGATGAGTATGTAAACAATTTGGACTACAACAGGCCAGGATCCAAGAAGCCTTTCTACGAGGTCAAAGTCTAAAAGACCGACCAATCCCCAGTTAAGTGCTCCAACAACGACCAGTATAAAGGTGACTTTGTGTAAATCGTTCATAAATTAGTATCACCTCCTCTCAACATATTTATCTTGATTGTAATTGGATCAGAGCGATAAAGTCAAGTAAAACCTGTATAATTGAGATTATGGTATCGAAGCCGGATAAAAAACTGCTAGAAAGGCTGTTGGAAAGGGACGAAAGTGCGTTACGAGAGTTTTACCTATCGCATAAAGGAGCCTTAATGGAGTATCTGATGAGGCGGCTCGATTTCCATGATGCCGAAGAAGTTTTTCAGGACTCACTGATTGCTTTTATTGAAGCGTTGCGGAGTTTCAGAGGCCAGTCTTCTCTTAAAACTTTTTTGTATTCAATTGCCAAAAGAAAAGCCATTGATAAAATTCGTCGTAAAAGAGTCAAAAAGATTCTTTTTTCCTATTTTCCTGATCATGTCGTTGATTCGCTGGCAACAGTTTTTCTTAAGGACGATCTGGAACGGGATTATGTTGCCAATAAAATTGAAACGGTCTTTAGCAAGCTTCCAAATGATTATGCCCTTGTTTTGAGACTAAAGTATAAGGAAGACTATAAAGTGGCAGAAATTGCCCGGAAAGTAAAACTGCCTTTTAAAACCACAGAAAGTCTTCTGTTTAGAGCCCGAAAAGCGTTTATCAAAACATATATCACTCATGAAAGACAAGGTTTATTCCCATTTAAAGAAGCGTTACGATGACGTCTATTCGATAACTCCTAATGATCTTGGCTTTCCCTGGCTCACAAAATTCTACAAAACTCTCACAGCCCAACTGAAGTTCTTTCCTTTTAAAATTTTTGTTCCTCTAGCACTGATCATTACGGTGATTATTTATCTAGTTTTTGGCATTCTGATTGTTAGATTAGTTTCACTGCTTCAATATGGTTTCTAAAATCCTAACTTCGGTGATTATGGTATTACACAATTTATCCCGGCTGATATTTTCTCCCTATACCGCGATGCGAAAAATCGTTCAGGAAAGCGATTATGGTCAAGTGGGAGTTATTTTTGGCCTAGTTTATCTGTATTTTCTTTACGCTAATATTATTAGAGAAAGGACGCTCCATCCCTTTATCATTTCCAAATCAGCCTTGACTTCTTTTACGGTTTTTTTAGTAACTTTTTTTCTCGTTACGAGCTTTTTCTATATCGTCGGGAAGATGTTGTCATTGAAAAATCTGAAATATAGAAAGCTGGTTTTTTCCTTTGCTTATTCAGTGTTTCCGGCCTTACTCTGGTTTATTGCCACATCCACACTATATTTTTTATTACCGCCGCCACGGACGATTTCGATTCCTGGAAAAATGTTTGCGCTAGTTTTCTCCACTTATTCCATTTCGCTATTTTTGTGGCGCTTTATTCTCCTATATTTGTCCGTTCGTTTTAGTCTAAAAACAACATTTTTTAAAACTATTGCTATCATTGCTTTGTTTTTTATCTGGTTTATTCCCTATTCATTTGTCATGTATCAATTAAAGATTTTTAGAATTCCTTTTATATGAAAAAACTCTCTGAATTAAAAAATAATCAGGAACGACGGGAGCATCTTGAAAAAATACTTAAGATTTCGTTAGAGAATACTGGCGCAGTCATGGTTGACGAGGAAAAAATGGTCCACTGTGAAAATCTGGTGGGTGCTGTTTCTGTACCTCTAGGTGTGGCGGGTCCACTGAAAATAGCCGGTGAATATACTAATGGGGAGTATTATTTGCCCCTGGCGACGACGGAAGGGGCCCTGGTCGCTTCGGTGAATCGGGGTTGCAAAGCGATCAGAGAAAGCGGCGGCGCTAATGTCTACAGTTACTCTGTTGGAGTGACTCGTGGCCCAGCGTTCGATGTTAAATCCATTGCCGGAAACAGAAAGATGTTTAAATGGCTTAAAGCCAATGAAAAGGAAATTGCTCAAGTTACTCAGTCTACTTCGAAGCACCTTACATATAAAAAAATGGTCATAAAATCTTCTGCCTCGTATGTATTTATTCGCTTTTATTTTGATACTGATAATGCCATGGGGATGAATATGGCGACCATTGCTACTGAAGCGGCGGTGAGATTGATTGAAAAAGAAACTGGTTTTCGCTGTTTATCAGTGGCGGGAAATTTTGATATTGATAAGAAACCGGCTTGGATTAATTTTATTGAGAACCGAGGAAAGAAAGTCTGGTCTGAAGTCATTATTCCTAAGAAGATTTTGCGGGAGGTGTTGAAGGTGGACGCCCAAACGCTTTTTGATTGCTGGCTCGCCAAATGCATGATCGGGTCGGCGATGAGTGGCTCGTTGGGATTTAATGCTCATTTTGCTAATAATATTGCCGCCATTTATATTGCAACCGGTCAGGATCCGGCGCATGTGGTGGAGGGAAGTATGGGAATTACTACCACCAAAGTTTTACCTAATGGTGATTTATACGCCAGCGTTTATCTGCCAGCGGTTTTGGTGGGTATTGTTGGCGGGGGAACAAAACTGAAAACTCAGCAAGAATCATTGTCGATGATCGGAGTTAAAAGTTCGCTAGCACTGGCCGAAGTGATTGGTGGGGCGGTACTGGCGGGAGAAATTTCCCTGTTAGCTTCTCAAGCCGAAGGCTCATTGGGGAAAGCACATCAAAAGTTAGGACGATAACATTATGATTGGAATTTGCGACTATGGTTTTTATGTTCCTCGATACCGTATCAGTACGGAAGAAATTGCCCGTCATTGGGGGAAAAATCCGGAACAGATATTAAATAGTCTTGGGATTGTGGAGAAAGCGATTGGCGGCGCCGATGAAGATTCGTTGACGATGGCTTATGAATCGGCGGTGATGGCGCTCTGCGATTCTGATATTGATCGGAAGCAGATCGGGGCGGTTTTTGTTGGCTCAGAAACTCATCCATACGCAGTGAATCCGACGGCAACAATTTTGGGGGAATATCTTGACATTGGCAATGATTATTTGGCTTATGATACCCAGTTTGCCTGTAAGGCGGCCACTGGAGCGATTATTTCTGCCTTAGCTCATGTTAAAGCTGGATTCAGTCAATATGTTTTGGTTTCGGGAACGGATAAGGCGACGGGCCAGCCGGGGGACGCTCTAGAATATTCAGCTGGTTCAGCAGCAGTGACTTGTATTATTGGGAGTAAGAATGTGTTGCTGGAATATATCGATTCGACATCGTTTTCTTCGGATACACCCGATTTTTGGAGAAGAAGTGGGATTTCTCATCCTTCGCATGCCGGCCGATTCACTGGCGAGCCGGCATATTTTCATCATATTTTTGGTGCCGTAAATTCTCTTCTAAAAAAAACTCGATTAAAACCAAAAGATTTTACTCGAATTATTTTCCATATGCCCAACGGTGTTTTCCCCGTAAAAGCAGCGTTACGTCTCGGCTTTACCGAAGCGCAAGTAAAAGAGTCGCTAGTAGTTAAACAATTGGGTAATTCTTATTCCGCCTCAGCTTTGATGGGTTTATGTGCGGTGCTGGAAATTTCTCAGCCTGGCGAACGAATTCTTTTAGCATCATATGGCTCGGGGGCCGGTTCTGATGCTTTTGCCTTTAAAGTTACCAAACATATTTTGCAGAAAAGGAAACTTTTGTCTAAGTTATTGGAGAGGAAAGAAAATATCAGTTACGATACTTATCGAAAATTTTTATGACGACAATTATTGGACACCATACCACGAAATTCGGTGAACTTTGGCAACACTCTTTGTTTGATCTGGTGAAACAATCTGTTTTTGGTGCCCTTAAAGATTCTGGACTGGGTAAAGACGAAGTCGAAGCGATTTTTTTTGGCAACATGCTTGGCGGTGTTTTGGAAAACAATCTCCATGGCGGCGCCAAATTGGCGGAAATGCTCGGTCTGAATATTCCTATCTTCCGGGTGGAATCGGCCTGCGCCTCTGGCGGGGTAGCTTTTAATCTGGGGATGAACTATATTACCTCGAGTCAAGCGAAAACTGTTCTGGTTGTCGGTGCGGAAAAGATGACAGACTATGCCGCCGACGCTGTTATTTCCGGTTTGTCATCGGCGACCTCAGGCGAAGAACAAGAAGCGGGCCTGACTTTTCCCGGACTTTATGCCATGCTGGCTCGCTACTATCTAGAAAAATATTCCTACACCGAGAAACATCTCGCCTACGTTTCGGTAAAAAATCATTATCATGGGCTTCTCAATGACAACGCGCATTTCCAGAAAAAAATTACGGTTGCTGATGTTCTCGCCAGTCCCTATGTCGCCGATCCACTCAAGGTACTTGATTCCTCGCCAATTTCCGATGGTGCTTCGGCTTTGATAATTACTACTGACAAAAGTTTAATTAAAAAAGCGAAAAGAGCCGTTTCTGTTTTAGCCTCTGAAGTGGCTACTGATTCGATTTCTCTTAGCGCCCGAAAAAATCTTGATGAATTATTGGCAACACGAATCGCCGCCGAAAAAGCGTTTCGGGAAGCGAAAATAACTCCCAAAGACATTTCAATCGCCGAAGTGCATGACTGCTTTTCGATTGCGGAACTGCTGGCGATGGAGGATCTCGGTTTCTGGAAAAAAGGCACCGCCGGGAAACATATGGAAACAATGTCAACGATGCATGGTAATGGGAGCGATTTCATTGTGAACTCCTCTGGAGGGCTAAAGGCGGCGGGTCATCCCGTGGGTGCTACTGGAATTAAACAGATTGGCGAAGTCTATTTACAGCTAACGGAACAAGCGGGCAAAAGACAGATACACAAACCAAGATACGGGTTAGCCCACAATGTCGGCGGTTCCGGAGGAACCGCCGTAGTTACTATTTTAGGCAATTAACAATCAATATGAAAATCAGTCCGATTAAAATTTGGCGACGACAAAAAGAACTGAAGCATTTGCTAGGAAAAAAAGGAAAGATTATTACCGGGACGACGATTTATGTTCCCGGCTCTCATCATAGTGATAAAGCCCCTTTCCCTGTGGTTTTAGTGGAGTTGGAGAATAAACACCGGCTAGTCGGCCAGTTGACTGATTATCGAAGTGGGGACCTTACTACTGGAACCAAAGTTATTGCGGTGTTACGGAAGACGAGATCGTCTTCAAAAAAGTCAGTCATTGTTTACGGCATTAGCTTTAGACCACTATGAAAATTACTTATTCAGCACCAGCCAAAGTAATTCTTTCCGGAGAACACGCTGTCGTTTATGGAAAACCGGCAATAGTCTCGGCGATTGATATTCGTCTAAGATTTAGTATCCAGGAAGGAGCCGGCAAGCGGCAAGATCCACATGTCGAAAAAATTGCGGAAATAGTCCAAAAATATCTCACCGAAAAAAAGCTTAAGGGTTCATTAAAAAAATCATATGTGGTTACGATCGAATCAGATATCCCCATTGGTCGGGGATTGGGATCATCGGCGGCCCTATCAGTCGCCGGGGCCGCCGCCTTTTTAGAGTTTTTTTCTGGGAAAGCTCGTTCGCCAGAAATAGCTAATAACCTTGCCTATCAAGTAGAAAAAATCTTCCATCGGTTACCATCGGGTGTCGATAACTCCACGGCCGCCTTCGGCGGCCTAGTCTATTTCCGCAAAGAATTCGAATTTTTAAAAGGCATTTACAAAGTCGCCTTCAAAATTCCCCAAAAAATTGAGGAGAAACTTTATCTGATTGATTCCGGCCCGCCATTGGAAACTACCGCCGATATGGTCAACCACGTTGGAAAATTTTATAATAGCCATGCGAAATCAACTGAGCAGATTTTTAATGTCATTGAAAAGACCACCAAAAGACTAGTCGTCAGTCTTGTCAAAGAGGATGGCAGTTTCTTCGCCCAGCAAATCAGCGAAAACCAGCAACTGTTGGAAAAACTTGGAGTAGTGTCAAATTCGACCAAAAAACTTTTATATGGACTGACAAAATATGGTGTTGGAAAAATCACTGGCGCCGGGGGCAAGAAATCGGCTTCGGGATATCTACTTTTCTACGCCGATAATCCTCCAGGGCTAGAAAAGCGATTAAAAAAACAAGCGGTTTCCTATATGAAATTTACCCAATCACACGACGGAGTAAAAAAAATCCTATGAAAACTTCTGCGCCAGGAAAATTGATGCTTTTAGGAGAACACGCCGTCATGTATGGCTATCCATGTCTCGTTTCTGCTGTAGATAAGCGAGTCTATGTCAATGCAGAACTTATTGACGGAGCAATAGATATTATAGAAGCGCCCCAGGCAAAAAATCCTCGTTTTGTTAAAGAAGTAATTCGTTATTTAAAAGCAAAATATCATTTAAAATCAGCCGTAAAAGTTAGTACTAACGGTGATATTTCCAATGGCATTGGCT
>Ga0209542_10011293_pt1 | contig 15864 bp, 16 predicted proteins | sample RifCSPhighO2_01_FD_184028 | JGI IMG/M metagenome (GOLD analysis project Ga0209542, IMG submission 184028) | Soil microbial communities from Rifle, Colorado - Rifle CSP2_plank highO2_0.1 (SPAdes) (version 2) | ecosystem: Environmental > Terrestrial > Deep subsurface > Rock core/Sediment ... | reverse complement strand
TTGGCACTGAACCAGGCAAGAGAGATAAAAATCCAATTAAAACAAAAAAATAAAAGCATCAAAGGCAAAAAATTGCTTGGTGTTGCAATTTCTGTAAAAGACGCCATTTGCGTCAAGGATGTTGAAAGCACAGCAGGCTCGAAAATCCTGCAAAACTACAAACCGTTGTTTGATGCTTTTGTGATTCAGAAAGTGAAAGAGGAAGGCGGCATTATAATCGGAAAGACTTCCCAAGATGAATTTGGTTTTGGAGGATTCAGCGTCAATGTCGGCATTGGATTTAAAGTCCCATTAAACCCTTTTGACATGGAGAGAAGCTGCGGCGGCTCAAGTGGAGGGGCAGCAGGCTTATCACAAAAATTAGGCAGCCACATCGCTTTAGGAGAATCCACGGGAGGCTCAATTGTCGAGCCAGCCTCTTTTTGCGGAGTTTATGGATTGTGCCCGACATATGGAAGGGTTTCAAGATATGGATTGATAGACTTTTCAAACTCTTTGGACAAAATCGGCCCAATTGGCAAAAATATTGAGGATGTTGCTTTATTAATGAATGTCATATCTGGCTATGACAAAAATGACAGCACTTCCTTGAATGCTAAAAACGAAGATTACGAGTCTTACCTTAAAAAATCCGTCAAGGGCATGAAAATCGGAATAATAAAGGAAGCCTTTGGCTCTGGAGTTGAAAGAGAAGTAGAAAAAAATGTCTATAACGGAATACAGGAGCTTGAAGAAGAAGGCGCAAAAACCGAAGAAATCTCTTTGGAATTGCCGATAAAATATGGAATTGCAACATATTACATGATTGCAACTTCCGAGGCATCAACAAATCTTGCAAAATATTGCGGCATGCGCTATGGAGCTGCTGAAAAATTAGAAGGGAGCTTTAACGAGTATTTTACAAAAGTCAGGAGCAATAATTTCGGCGACGAGGTAAAAAGAAGAATTGTTCTTGGAACTTTTGCAAGGATGACAGGCTACCGAGATGCTTTTTATCTGAAGGCGATGAAAGTCAGGACATTGATGATTCAGGAATATAAAAAAGCTTTCAGGAAATTTGATGCTTTGGTATCTCCAACAACATCGATACTGCCTCCCAAGTTTGAGGACATAGAAAAATTAAGCCCATTGCAGCATTACATGATTGATGTCATGACAGTCTCTCCAAACGTTGCAGGCTTGCCGCACTTGAATGTCCCTGTTGGATTTGAAAAAAATCTGCCTGTTGGAATGCTGCTGATTGCAGACCATCTGCAGGAAGGAAAACTGTTGCAATTGGGAAGTGCTGTGGAGAAGGGGAAATGAAAAGTGAGAAATATGGATAAAGATAAAGCAAAACTGGCTTTGAAACATTTAATTGATAGATATAATTCTAACAAGCATTTAAAAGATTTTATCAGTAATGAAAAGCAAATATCCAGAAGTTTAATCGAGCCTTTTGTAAGGGATGTTCTTGGATGGGATATAGAAGACCCTCAAGAATTCAAAGTTGAAGTTCCTGCAAGCGGTAAAAGAGTGGATATTCTGGTCTGTCTTAATGGCGTTACCAAATTTATTGTTGAAGCGAAGTCATTGACTCAGGATATAGTGGATTATAATGATTTTTACAAGCAAACCATATCTTATGCTCATTCAAAAGAAAAAACATTCGCAATACTAACCAATTTTAGGCATTTTATAATTCTTAGATGTGACGTTGAAGTTGATAATCCGCTAAAAGCTGCCGTCAAAATAATTAATATAGAAAATTTTACGGATGACGATTTTGACTTGCTTTATAATTTCAGCAAGGAAATTTGGGTTGAGAAAGGAGAAGAAAATCCACTTTACCTTAAGCTTGCAAATTTTAAAAGAAGAGCAAAAGTTGATGTTGAACTTCTTGAAAATCTTAAGGAATGGAGGCAGTCCATAATTAACAACATTAAAAAACATCCTAGGCAAAATAAATATGATTTTTCTGATGAAAAATCAAAGTACGAAGTTGAGGAAGAAATACAGCGCTTTCTGGACAGGATTATCTTTATTTGTTATGCTGAAGATAAAGGTTTTGTTGACTCTGAGCTTAAATCATTAATCGAGCTTAAAAAAGACAAGCATTATGAAAGCCAGTCTTGGCTTTTGGATAAAATAAGAAGCATATTCAAAAAATACTGGAATGATTATAATAGTGATTTGTTTAAGCTTGGCAAATGCGACGAGTTCTTTATTGAAGATGCAGTTTTATTAAAAATATTAACAGATTTAAGAAAGCCTAAGGATAAATTGTCTTACGATTTTGCTTCCATTGAAGCAGACATTCTCGGCAAAACCTATGAAAACTTTATAGGGCATGTAATAGCTGGAGAGAAAAGATTTAAGGAAAAAGAAAGCAAAGGCAAAAGAAAAAGCGAAGGAATTTATTACACTCCAGCTTATATCGTGGACTACATCGTTCGCAATACTGTCAAAGAGTATATTAAAGGAAAATCCTTTGCTTCTATCAACAAAGTCAAGATTCTTGATCCTGCATGCGGCTCTGGAAGTTTTTTGATTAAGGCATTTGATGCTTTGGCTGAAGAAAGCAAAAATATTCTGAAAAGAGAGCTAAATTATGAAGAAAAGAAAAATTTAATGTTAAACTGCATTCACGGAGTTGACAAAGACGAAAGAGCAGTTGACATTTGCAAACTGAATTTATCTTTGAAGTTAGCAGAAAGAGGGCAAAAGCTACCAGAACTTCATAATAATATCAAATGCGGGGATTCTTTAATTGATGATGAGAATATTGCAGGCTACAAAGCTTTCAAATGGGAAGAAGAGTTTAAGGAGGTAATGCAGAATGGTGGGTTTGATGTGGTGATTGGTAATCCACCTTATTTTAAAATATTTGAAGATAATCCAATAAACAAAACAATCCACTATTTAGAAATAAAAAGTGGTATGATGAATTCTGCAGCAGTTTTTATTAATAGAGGTTTTAAATTATTAAAAAATGATGGTTATTTTGGAATGATTGTTCCAAAGATGTTAGCATTTACTGATTCTTGGGATAAATTACGTGTAAAGTTATTGAATAATTGTAAAATACAAAAAATTGTTGATTGTAGGAAAGCCTTTGAGCATGTACTTCTAGAACAAATTATTTTTACTTTCATTAATACTGGACAAAACATTAAAAATAACATTGTTTACATAGGTAATATAAAAAACAATTTTATAGAAGAAACAGCCAGATTACCTCAAAATCTACTTATAAAAGAGAATACTCTATTTCTAGAACCAGAACCTAAAGCTTATAAAATAAAAGAAAAAATGGAAGAATCTGGAATAAGGCTTGGGCATGTATCAGATATAATTTTGGGATTAGGAATACAAAGTATGCCTTCATTCAAAGAAGATTATAAAACAGGTTATGAGAAATCTTTAAGAGGTGATGATATACAAAGGTATTTTATAAGGGGTTGTAAATTTTATGATAAAAATGACAAAAAATTATCACAATTTCAAAAAGAAATTCAAAAAATAAAATCCTCTCCACACATAGTGGCTCAGAGAATAGTAGCACATATAAAAGACCATATAAAAATCACTGCCACTTATGATGAAGAAGGTTTGTTTTCTTTTAATACAGTTACTAACATTTACGTCAAAGAATATAGTATTGACATTAAACTTATTTTAGCATTATTAAACTCCAAGCCTATTCAATACTTTACTTACAAATTTATTTATTCAAATGCAATTAGGTCTATGGATTTCTACAAAGCTTATGCTCAAAAAATACCAATACCAAAAAGGAATACCAAATTAGAGATAGAAGTAATAAAACTAGCTGACAAAATGCTCTCCCTCAATAAAAAGCTTCAGGAAATCGGAGACAAAAATACTCTGGAAAAGCAGAAAATACAGGAAGAAATCAGGAAAACAGACAGCGAAATTGACGAGCTAGTCTATCAATTGTACGGAATAACTGAAGAGGAAAGGAAGATTATTGAGGATAGCTTGAGATGAAACAAAAAGATTATGATTTTAATTTAAAGTTTTTGGAAGAAACTTCGCTAGGCATGTTAAGTCTGTCGAAGAAAAAGAGATTTGAGCTGCCTTTCAGGATTTATAGAATTCAAATAAAACCAGATACGAACGTTTATGGAATCCTGACACAAATTCAAGAATCATTTTTTGACAAAATTTCTACATCCTATAACTATGACAACATTTATTTTTTTGCAGTGCCTGAAGATTTTGAGCTTGTTCTGGAAACATTAAAGAATTTAAATCCTGAAAGCATAGAAACAATTGGAGCTGGATTTATTGATAAAATAGAAAATCAGTTTTTGTCGATTGAATTTTTCATGCATTACAAAAATAAAAGAGCTTCAAGAGGCATAGTAAAAATTGATGGCGCCAAACTTGAATGGAAAGGCGAGCCTGCCTTTACTTTGGAAAAAGGTAAAGAATAGGTTATGGAAGAAATATTGAAATAATTAACCATTATTTTCCATATTGTAAATAAGTATTTAAAGTATGCGCAAAAATGAACAATTCTGTACAAAAGTTTAAATAATCCAATATATAATAGACTACTCTGCGGGTAAGTCCCAGAGTCCCATGTGTACCTTGAGGTGCACGCTTATGTGGGTCTGGGGTCCGCGACCTTATTTCCACAGATGTAGCAAATTCTTGATTCTTTTTTCTATTATTTTATAGAATTTATCATCAGATGTGTTGTACTTTCTGTGAATTGCCCAAGCAACAAAATCAACAGCCTGCAAGCCCAAATTCTCATTAGACTCGAGATGCTCTATGCTTAGTTTTGCATTCCATTTAACTTTAAAATTTTTAACATAATCGTCAAAATCGGTCCTCAATAAACTGCTTCTGTATTTTTTGTCAATTATCAATTTAATATTGTCATAGCCTACTTGGGCATGCTCAACTAGAATGCCCGCTATATAATTGTAAAGCTTATCTTTCTTATCAAATAAATAGTCTTTTACTTGGGATTTATCAACTACAATTATATGAAATTCACATTCAGCATTTGCTAATTTATTAAGAATAAAATTCCTTATCTCATCATCGGAATTATTAGCTTTTATTTCGCTTAATCCTTTGATTTTTTTCTTTAGTTTTCTTTGTCTGATTCTTTTAATTAGATTATACAGAATTTTTGGGTTTGTGATGCAAAGGGCAGCAATTATAAAATACCTAGAGCCATGTTTTCCCAAATCGCCGCTTTCATCAATAAAAATATAAACTTCTCTAGTCATTTTGGACATTGATTTAAATAGTTTTAAATACTTTTTGAGTTTATTAATAAAAATGAAACACTTCACATCAGACATCATCATAGGCCTTGAAATCCACGCAGAGCTAGACTGCAAAACAAAGCTTTTTTGCGGTTGCCCAACTCATGGAAGCGAAGAGCCAAATACAAGAACTTGCCCAACATGCTTGGGAATGCCAGGCTCAAAGCCCGTTCTCAATAAAAAAGCAGTTGAATTTGCATTGAAATTATGTTTAGCCTTGAACTGCAAAATTTCTCCTGAACTTATTTTCTCAAGAAAGTCTTACTTCTATCCTGACATGCCAAAGAATTATCAGATTTCGCAATACGAAATCCCGCTTGGCAAAAGCGGAAAATTAAGATTGAGGGATGGCAAAGAAATCGGCATAACAAGAGTGCATATGGAAGAGGACCCTGCATCTTTAGTGCATCCTGCAGGCATGAAAGAAAGCCAGTATGTTTTGGTTGACTATAACAGAAGCGGCAATCCTCTTGTTGAGATTGTCACAGAGCCTGAACTGGAAAGTCCTGATGAAGCCAGGGATTTTATGAAGCAATTAATCACCATTCTAAATTATCTTGAGATTTTTGACATAAACAGCGGAATAATAAAGGCAGATGCAAATGTATCAATAAAAGAAAGCGGCTATACAAGAGTCGAGATAAAAAACATAACGGGGTTCAAGGAGATAGAAAGGGCTTTGGTTTATGAAGTGAACAGGCAAAAAAATGAGATAAAGCATAAAAAAATTGAGCAGGAGACAAGGGCATGGGATTCTGAGAAAGGGATTACATTTTCATTGAGAAAAAAGGAAACAGAGGAGGACTATGGCTATATAATTGACACTGACTTGACAATTGTTGATATTGATGACAAATGGCTCAAGGAAATCAAAAAAGGAATGCCTGAATTAGCGCAAGACAAGGTAAAGAAATTCATTGAGAAGCACAAGATAAAGAAAGAAGATGCTGAAATTCTTGCCGCAGAAAAAGAATTGGCTGAGATGTTCGAGAAGGTTGCAGAAGAAATAAATCCAGTATTGGCTGCCAAATGGCTAAGAAGAGAGTTAGTTAGAGTTTTAAACTACAATAAAAAAGAACTGCACGAAGTTGAGATTGACGAAAAGCACATGATTGGTTTATTAAAGCTTGTTGAAAACAAAAAAATAACAGACAATGTTGCAGCAAAACTATTGGAAAAGCTTGTTGAAAAGCCGTTTGATGTGAAAGAATATGTCAAAAAAGAAGGCTTGGAAGCTGTTTCTGATGTTTCTGAACTGGAGAAATATTGCAAAGAGGCTATAAGGGAAAATTCAAAGGCAGTTGAGGACTATAAGAAGGGAGAAAAAAGAGCTTTAAATTTTATCGTTGGAGTTATAATGAAAAAAACAAGAGGAAAAGCAACACCAAAAAAGGTTAATGAGATAATTTTGAGGTTGATTAGAGAAGAATAAATTAAAATATATTAAAAAGTTCTTCTTTTACTTTTTCGAAAGTATTATGGCTCAATATTCCAATCTTCATCACTATTAACCTTTTCTCAACCGTGAATATTTTATCAATCTTTATCCTGCTTGACTTTATCAGTTGCCCTGAACTTAAATCCTCCTGATTAATCGCAATGGAATAAGGTTCATCCTTAATAACCGAGGTTAATGGAAGCATTATGCAGTCTTTTGACTTGCTGTTTACGGAATCATTTGAAACAACAAGTGCGGGCCTTATTTTCTTGCCTTTCAAATCAGTGAATGGGTAAGGCAGCAAGACAATATCTTTTTGCTTGATTTCCATTTTTAATTTTTAATGCCTTGGACCAATCATCTTTTTAGATAGATAGCTATTCCAAACATCATCAGCCTTGTTTCCCCACACATCCTCTAAAGACTGCTCGCTGAACTTCACCAAATCCTTGAAATCATCCTTGATTTTTTCCGACACTTTTTGCACCTTCTCAATTAAAATCTTGCCATTGGACTCAAAAATAATCAGCTCGTCACCTTTCTTTATTCCAGCCTTATCCCTTATAGTTTGAGGAATGGCTATCTGCCCTTTGCCAGATACTTTTATCGTCTTTGTTATCATCTCGGTAAAAGTAAGAATTTTCTTACTTATAAATCTTTCGGTTTTTAAGCTTTGAGGAAAAGCAACTCCTAAGGAGGCTAATGAGATAATTTTAAGGATGATTGGATAAATTTATTGTTTTAATTAAAATTTTGTGTATTGATTAAGTTTTTATTTTAGATAGATTCCATGTGTTTCTATATAAGTTTCAACATATGCTACTACATCAATAACAGCTACATTTCCATTAGTACGTAGATTTTTAACATCTTTATCTGGAAACTTGATTTTTTTCCCGCTTAATCCTTCTATTCTATTTTCTAAATCTAGCGTTAATTCGAGAAAATTAAGCGAATCTAAATCTAAATCCTCAATAAGTCTAGTTGTTAGATTAACTTCACCAAAATCTACAAGAGACTCCTTTACAATGCCAACAATTTTTTGGTTTATTTGCTTTTGTTGTTTTTCATCCATAATCGTATCGTACACATGTTAAAGAGTTCACTTTTTAAACTTTCCTAAAGTAGTAACAATGATTACAACTCCATCTCCAAAACCCTTCCAATTTCCTCCTTAACCCTTTTCTCAAAGTCCGGAACTGTTTCACCTTCCTGCTTTTCTGTACTTAGAATTTTCATAAATGATTTTATTAATTCTTCTTCCTTTTCCAAGCTTAAGTTTTCCAGCTTGATCTGCCCAAGATGCTCCTTTATCAAAAATGACTCAATGTCCTCAACGTTTCTTGCATCTGTCTTTATCTCCTCAAACTCTTTGGAAGAGACTGCATGCGAGCTTTTCATCACAAAATATGCAGATTTATCATAAAGGAAAGTAAATATCTCTTTGAAATCAATGTCGCTTGGCTTTCCCGACTCAAGAGTGCCCCCCAGTCTAATTAGAACTATTGTATTATTCAATTCCTTGTTTTTGAAATGATTTAAAACCTCATTTTTTATGTCTTCAGGGGATTTATGGTTGCAGTCAACCTGCAGTTTTTCAATATTATAAATCTGTATCGGCTCCCACCTTGCTTTGCCATCCTCAACAATGTAAAACCCACCCCTTTCAAGCTTCTCAAGCTCTGCAAAGCTGTTCGGGAACAATGGGCCTGGGTAAGCAATCCTGCCATAGCCGTCAATCTGCCTGTCGTCAACAATATGGACATGCCCTCCTGCATAATAGTCAAATCCCCTCGGCAATAATGACAACGGCTGCGATATTATATTTTCCATCTCCTTCGGCTTCAGCTCGTCAATTCCTGAGTGAAATATGAATATTTTATAGCCACCCTCATCTTCAAGATTGTCAAGAATCAATTTTTCATAGTAAGACTTTTCAAGAGCCCCTCTCTTGCCAAGCATCCCAGTTATTTTTGCCCCTGTTTTTTTGTCAGTTGTGAAATTAAGCCTTAACTTGCCGTTTTCAACGCTTCCCTTGAAGACATTGACAAACAATCCAGCCTCTTCGAGAACATCAAGAATTGTTTTGCCGCTTGGGCTGTAGTCATGAGAGCCTGGCACAATGTAAACTGGAATGTTCAAGTCTTTTAACTGCTTGAATTTTGTCACAACTGTCTTCAGATTATCAAGCCTTGGAAATGAAGTGTTGAACAAGTCGCCTGCAATCAGAATAAAGTCAACTTTTTCTCTTACGCACTTGTCAACTGCCTTGCAGAAAGCCAAAGTGCTTGTATCCTTAAGCTTCGGGTCTCTCCATGAGCCAATGTGGCAGTCCGCTAAATGTGCGAATTTCATGCATAGTGGTAATATTATTGGTTTTTTAAAGGTATTTATACCACTGGACATCTTTGTGTAAGATTTATAAAGCTTAAATATATCCTAATTTTACTAATAAAGGGTTTAAAAAAGATGGCTCAAATGCAGTTTAAATACGAAAGCATAAAATGCGGTGATGTATTAGCTGAATTAGCTAAAATTCCTTCTAATTCCGTCCATTTGGCAATAACTTCGCCGCCTTATAATGTTGGCAAAGATTATGATAACCACAATGATAAAATGGACTATAAAGAATACCTTAAATGGCTGAATAATGTCTGGAAAGAAACAAAAAGGGTTTTAGTTACTGGCGGCAGGTTTTGCTTGAACATTGCCCCGACAGGAATAAGTAATTTTGTTCCACTACATCATGATTTCATTAACCAATTGACAAAAATGGGCATGAAATTTAGAACTGAGATAGTATGGTATAAGCAAACAATGCTTAAAAGGACTGCATGGGGAAGTTTCAAAAGTCCTTCAAATCCGCACATAGTTCCATCATGGGAGTATATTTTAGTTTTTTCAAAATTCCAGCCAAAATTAGAAGGTAACTCAAAAGATGCTGATATTACAAATGAAGAGTTTATGAAATTTTCCGATGGTTTTTGGCAAATTCCTCCTGAAACACAAAGAAATGGGCATCCTGCCCCATTTCCAGAAGAAATTATATACCGCTTAATTAAATTTTATTCTTATAAAGGCAATACGGTTCTTGATATGTTTGGGGGGACTGGGACTGTTGCGGTTGTCGCTAAAAAAACAAATCGCAATTTTATCCATATCGACATTTCAAAAGAATATTGTAAAGTTGCAGAAAAAAGATTAAATTCAGCAAAAGAAAAAATGTCACAAGCCAAATTGAACATCATTATTGATGAGAATTAAATATTTAATAATGTAAGTGATAGCCTTGAAACAATCAAAAGATAACAAAGCAAGCGACATTGTTCAATCTGAAATGCTTATGGAATTCTTTAAGAAAAATCCAAACAGAGATGTGCCTCATCCTGAAGTTGTAGATTGGGTTACTGCTGAATACCTAAAGCGAACTGGTAAGGTATTTAGGGATCCTGATAGGGGCATTCGCAAATTGCACCAAACTGGTTATCTACAAAAGATTAAGAAAGGAGTATATAGGTACGACCCTAAGCATTTCAAGACACGGGAATTGGATGATTTCAGCCCTGCCCTAAAAGAAACTATATTTAAGAAAGACGGTTACAAATGTGTTCTTTGTGGCAGAGGGCGAAAAGAAGGTTTTGAACTGCATGTTGATCATATAAAACCAAAAGATTTTGGTGGCAAAGCAACTCTTGAGAATGGTCAAACACTCTGTAGTCAGCATAATTTCCTTAAGAAAAACTTTAAGCAAACAGAAACTGGAAAAAGATTTTTCATTCGCTTGTACGAATTGGCTAAGAAAGAAAATAATCCGCCATTACTGCACTTTTGCGCTCAAATTTTGGAAGTTTTTGAGAAAAATAATGTTAATGGACATATTATTTGGAAGAGGTGAGTTAAAAATGAGCAAAAACACATTTATAAGTATTAAAGAAGTTGAGCATATCTATAAGGAAGATTGTGAAGAGTTTGATGTAAAGTTTTCAAAACGCGACTTTGAAAAGTTTTTAAACTTTTTACAAATCGATTTTCACGATTGGGTTAAAAGTAATTTGAAATATTTTGAACCATAACTATAAACTTGTTTAAAACTATTTCAGGAACTGCATATCTCCTTATGCATCACCTCCGTTGTTTTTGTTTTTTTGAAAAGAACACCGGCATCTTCGCTGATGCTTGAGTGTTCGTAAGGTGACGGATTTCCCAAACTTGTTGTTTGCTGTCTGGGGATTTGGAGTGCAGTTCCCAAATTAAGCATAAGCGCCTGTTTCGGGCTCCATAAACTCTTCCATGAAATAGTCAGCTTCCTTCAGCTTCTTGATTCTGGGATTATAAACTTGATGAACATACTTGCTGAGTGTTTCCTGCTCTTTTTCTGTCAATGGCTCCCTGTGCTTCGGCTTTGAAAAGCCATAAAGCATATTTGGGAATAAATGCGCTTTTTTCTTCTTCTCTTCATAAAAATCCTTGAGTGTCTTCACTATGCCCACCCCTTTAGGCATATATAACAAAATAAGTATATATAGTTTTTGTATATAACATATATAGATATATAGAAAGGAACCATTAGACATTCTTATTCCGATTGATATCTCGGCTAACTACCTGATAATATCTCTCCTATTAGATTGCACAGATATAATGGCATCCAAATGATCGGAACCATAGGTGGTTAATGAATACACTGGCTCTTGCCTTTTTTCAGATGGTGGACTTGGGCTTAGTTCAATATATCCTTCACGCTTCATGCGAGAAACAAAAAGCAGTACATACTCGAAGCTTATGTCTTGAAAGACTGCTTTCAATATCTTGATGGGATTAATTGTTCTTGGAAGAGTTTCTGGAATGCCTTTTTCCTGTCTTAATCCATCAACAATCCCGTCAATTGCCATTGGGTCGCGAGATATTACTTGCAATATTTCCAAGTCTGTTGGTTTTATCATTTTTTATTCAACGATTAGCAGATAACTCCGTCATTATTGCAGATAATAACCTCACCTTTAAAAAACTTTTTATCAGGTACGGGAGCATAACCTTCACCCCAACTCCCCAAACTCCATTACTGCTTCTTCCTTGTTTTTCAAAGTCTTTTTCACCAAATCCTCAAAATTTGGAATGCTTATCGGAGTCACAAACCTTGCAAAATTGCTTGTTATCAATGCTTCTCCAATATCAAGCGAAGCAATTGTCCTGTCATCATTGCTCAAGTCCTGTGAAGCGCTTTCAATAATCGCCAGTCTTTCTGGCTTCATTTCAATGCCAAGAATGACTTTAGTGTTCATGTTTGCAAGTATTTCTCTTGGAATCAATGATGGCAATTGTGTTATAGCTGTCAAGCCCACTTTAAATTTTCTGCCTTCTCTCGCAATTGTTGAAAAGATGTTAGGCCCTGCTTCAAGCACTTCCTTTCCCAAAACTCTTGGCGCTTCTTCCAAAACAATTGAAATAACAGGCTTGTCATGCAAAACTCCGTTCATCTTGTAATTCCTGTACTTGTTGAAAATTTCGTTTGCTATCAGGCTGCCAATCAGCAGTTCAACCAGGATTGTGATATTTGACGTGTCAATTATCACAATCCTGCCTTCCTCAAGATGCCTGCATATGTCGCTTATCGTTGCAAATCCCGAATTTAACTGAAAAACTCCGTTGCAGAACAATTGATTGTTGGAAAACTCCAAGTCGAGAAGGTACAGCAGTCTTCTTTTTACTACGGCAATTGTATCATCCTTGAAAACCTTGCCGATTCCAAGCTCTTTTTCCAGAATCACTGCTTCAATCCACTTTTCCCCGTATTCCTTGTAATAAAGGTTAAGGCACTGCCTTTGGGCATCGCTGAAGTCAACAACTCCGTCAAAATGATGCGGCTTTATAACATCAAGGTTAATCCTTAAAGTATTTGTGCCTATTGGTGCATTTTTAGATGTATAATAAACTATATTTTCTTTATATGGGTGGTCTTTCAATCCAGTCTTGTTTCTTCCGTAATACTCGTCATGGGGGTCCAAAACCAAAATGCCGCAATATCCCCTTCCGACAGCATTCCAAAGCAAGTTTGAAACCAAAACACTTTTTCCCCTTCCTGTTGTGCCTGCTATCAGAATGTGGTGGGAGAATACTTTCTCTCCGTCAAGGTATATTGGCACTTCCAAAACCTTTGAGCCGCTTCTTAAATTTCCAAAAAATAATGGATTTTTCGGCTTTGTCAAAAATGCCAAGTCATTTTCCGTTATTTCCCTCATTTCAGAAAAAAATTTTGGCAACGACTTGCTGATGAAGGCATTTTTATCTTTTATTGTAACAAGGCTCTTCATAATTGCGAGCATGTAATTCCTTAGGCTAGCGTCAAAAAGCTCAAACTCTGTGTTTTCCTCAAGCTTCATTCCTGAAATCATCTCAAGGTTCTGCTGGGATATCTGGCTTCCGTAAACCAAATCATAAACCTGCAATAATATTTTTCCATCGCTTGAGTCAGCAACCAGCAGCTCGCCTATCTCAATTGACTGGCTTGATTTTTGCCTTGCAATTATCCTGCCAAAATCCCCAGAAATAATCTGCCCTTTAATCAAAATAGACTCACCCACAAATATTTATTGTTTATTTGTTGTGGCTTCGTAATGTTCAAAAACAACAATAATATAATAATTTTTACTTACTTGCTTTTAAACATACCACCCAAAAGTATAGAAGACAACAAGTATTATTAAAGATTGTTGTTGTCTGCTATCTTGCCACTCACAACAAAACCTAATAATTATTGTGAGTAGCAATAAAGAATAAAGTTGGATATATAAAAGTTTTTATGTAATCATTGTACTTTTGGAAATAAGCCCTTTTTTTTCATAATCCAATAAACTAAAACAACTGCTAAAACAGTCGAAATAATGATTATCCATAACTGAGTGTGCCAGTCCAGATGCTCTGCAATTGGCGTGCCAAAAACAGTTGCAATGGTATTTGGAACCAGAAATGCAGTACCGAGTATCGCAAGCCACACCGCAAGCATAGACATCCTGTTATTAAGCATGGTCAGTTGGTTGTTGTAAATGCTCTGCAAAACCTCTAGCCCAGAAGCCAAAACAGTTGACATCTGCTCGCTTATTGATATTTGCCTTGTCAAGTCAGTAGAAAGCATGCCGACCTTCTGCAATATTATCGGATCATCTGTTATCAGCTCTGCATCCCCGTATCTCAGGTAATGCACAACATCCAGAGTGGCCCATAAAGCCTCCAAATAAGAGATTAAAGCGTGCTTCATTTTGTATATATCGTTTCCAAGCTCCTGCCTCGGCGCAGAAGGCTGTATAAGGTACTTGCTTATCTCCTCGCCCTGCTCCTGTATCGAACGGATGCCGTCAAAATTCCTTTCGTTGTTCTCGTCAAGAATCCTTATCAAAACTTGTGATATCTTATCAACATCGTCTAAATTTTTTGGCACCTTCTTGAAGAAAGTGACAGCGTACCTTGCAAACTTAACAAGCCTTGTTACATGCTCGCCGTGGATTGTGACAATCAGGTTGCTCTTCATTAAGATTATCAGCTTATTGATCTCGACATCAAGCTTATTAACCCTTACAGCAGGCAGCAATAATCCAAGCTCTGTTGTGTGGTCGTCATAGCCAGAAAACCTTTGCGAGACAAGCTCGTCAATTATTGCTTGGTTGAAGCCAAGCATAGAAGCAACCTTTTTTCCTTCCTCCTTTAAGTCTTCCACCTGTACATTAATCCAGGCAAAGTCGGCATCTTTAATCGTCTGCAGGAATTCCTCTGGTTTCCCTTCAATCTTTACAGTGCTGCCGTTCTTGAGCATCGCAACGCAGAAAGTGGGGCTTGTGCTGTTCATTGTCTTATTCAAAGGGGCTTCTGCCTTTGTTTCTGATTTATTATCATGCATCATTTTGATTCCAGATTCACTATCTGCTCTATTTCGTCCTTTGACACCGCGCACCCGTTCAGCTTTACTCCCCATAAGACGCCCTCCAGCAAATTTTTTCTTGCATCAGGTATTTTTGTTATGTAGCTGTCCAGTATTCCAAGCTCGTATGCAACTGTAACAAGCTCCACAGAGCGTATTGTCCTTATGCTGCTTACATTGTTTCTAAACTCTTTTAAATTACTTTCGTTTATGCTTATAGGCGTATGCAATGTCTTGCGGAGAATATAGGCTATGATTTTCGGGTTTTCTATCAGAAACCTTGTTGTTTTTTCATCAATGGCTATTGCATCTGAGTTTGAGTCGGCTGCAGCGGCAATGACAGAAATTTCGGCAAAATGCACGATTTTTATGTAATTGTTGTATGCCTTGAAAATTTCATTTGCAGTGTTCAGCAGCCTTGGGGTTTTTTCCCTTATGAAATTATTGTCTACAACTTCCAATATGCCGTTCTCAATCAATTTTTCCACCTGGATGGCTTCAAACTTGAATTTTTTTGTCTCCAATGGCCTGTCGACTAATTCTCGCCTTACGGGCTCTGTTATGCAGAATTTGCCGTTAAATTTTTTCTTCAAAGGCTCTAAAATCCACAACAGGTTGTTTGTTGCCAGGCTTATTACAGGCCCTGCATCAAATATCAGCGATTTCATGTGAAAAGGCTCCTTGCAATCTTCAGTCGTTTTGATACGTCAATCGGCTCGCTGAATTTGTCGATGATTGTGGTTTTGCCCATATAGTGCATCAGCTCCCACTGGGAAATGCCAAGCACTTCTGAAGCCCTTGCAATTGAAATGCCGTGCTCGCAGAGCTTGCAGCCTTTTTTTATCTGCGCTTGATTAATCACCTCATGTATGTACAATCTCAATTTTTGGTCCATTGTCCTTATAAAATTGAACATGTTTTTTATTGATTTCCTGAAACCATTGTCGTCATTATTTTTCAGGTTCAAAATGCATGAATTGAGCATGCTTAACACTTTGTTGTAATCCATTTCCCCCTGCTTCCTTTCAATTATTTTTGAAAGTGAGTAAATTAAAATAGCGATAGAAACAGAGTCTTCATCCTGGAAAACGCTTGCATTGTGTATAACATGGTTGCTTAATTCCTTCATCTGCACCATATCACTTTCTTCCTTTACTTTAAGAATTTCAATTAAATCACTCAATACAGCAATGATGTCTCTTTTTATTATGTCATGCATTGGAGGA
>Ga0209542_10011291_pt1 | contig 15868 bp, 12 predicted proteins | sample RifCSPhighO2_01_FD_184028 | JGI IMG/M metagenome (GOLD analysis project Ga0209542, IMG submission 184028) | Soil microbial communities from Rifle, Colorado - Rifle CSP2_plank highO2_0.1 (SPAdes) (version 2) | ecosystem: Environmental > Terrestrial > Deep subsurface > Rock core/Sediment ... | reverse complement strand
AGACTACAAAAAAGCAAACCAGGAAATGCTTAAGATTATTACAGAAATAGAAGCAAAAGCCAAGAAAGAAAAAGCTGAATTTTCTGTGAAAGAAAAATGAAGAAAATTGAAATTTTCTGCCTCTTAAATTCCAGAAGAATATTAAGATGAATGAGATAATAGAAAAAGCCAGACAATATGCTTTAAGTGAAATAGAAAAGTATAGCAGCCCAAAAATAGAGCATTTTGAATTAAGCAATGTCAAAGGACAGGAAATAGCAGAAAAGCTAAGAGTAGATAAGGATATTGTAATGTTAGGCATTATTTTAATGGACCTAAAACTAGGAGAATGTGTTAAAAATAACAAGGTATCAGAACATATTGAAGAAAGTTCAAAAGCAGCATTAGAATTTCTAAAAAAATCTAATCTAAGTAAAGAAATAATAAAAAAGATTATTAATTGTGTAGAAGCACATCACGCAACAAAACAGTTTATATGTAAAGAAGCAGAGATATGTGCAAATGCTGATTGCTATAGGTTTCTGTCTTTAAGAGGATTTGTTGGCGGATTAATATTATTTGGAAATAGGGATGCTAATATAAATTCCGTCTTAGACGAAGTTGAAGCAAAAGTAGATGAAAAATATAAAATTCTTTCTTTAGATGTCTGTAAAGAAGAGCTTGAACCTCAATATAAAATAATAAAAAAGGTAATAGAAAAGGCGAAAAATGAAGCTTAAATTCTGCAAATTATGCAAGAAGTATACTTTAAAATCAGATTGCTGCTCGCAGGCTGCAATCCAAGCAGGATATAAATATATTAGAAGAACCAATAACTCTGATTAAAGTAATAATTAACTATTTTATATGATAATAAATTCAAAATAACTTTTCTTGACCTAAAAAATCTAGGAAAGATTTTTTATGGGCCTGAAAATCTGTTAAGATTTTCTTGCTTCTCAGAAAGCATAGGCTCGCCGTATTTTCCGTCGAATCCAGGTTTTACTCTTATCTTCCCATCTCTATTCTGCATAATTAAGTCTATTAATAAATTATCATTAGGCATCGCCTTGATTAAATCTTCTTTCTCAATATTCAGCAGGATGTTCAACTCATTTCCAAATTTTTCAATCAAAGAATTATAAACTTCCCAAGTTTTTCTTCCAGCCAAAGCAGAAGCTTTTGCCAAAGATATTAATTCATGAAGTGGTAAAAGCTTGTAAAATACTTTTTTATTAGGGTGCTCTTCTATACTCTGATTAGTAAGTTGCTCAACTCTATTTTCAACACCAATAGTCAAAGGCTTTCCACAAACAGGGCAAATCCCATTTAATTTCCTAGTTTCTTCAGGACTAGAAGAAAAATTACAGTCTTTATGCCCATCATAATGATAAATCCCATACCCAGGATCAGTCTCAATTGTTCCTATAATAGTATTTCCTCTTATTTGTTCAATTAAGTCCTTGTAGCTATCAACTTTATTAAATATTGTTGCTTCTCTTCCTATTCTCCACGGCCAGAAGCTGTGAGAATCAGAAAATGAAACTATAGCTTTATTATTTAAAAAAGGAAGATGCCACAGCATTTCTGGAGAAGCTGACATCCCACTCTCAACTGCATGAATTTCTTTTTCCTGCTCCTTAAATGCTTCTTTTAAAGAATCAAATCCTGATTTGCTCCCAAAAATTCCAAACCACGGAGTTAACGCATGAGCACATATTATCTCTATATCCTTGCTTATATTATGCATATCTTTCACAAAAACATCAGCAGGAATTTTAAAAATTGGCCTGCCATCATAATCTCTTCTTCCTTTTGTATCAAAATAAGCATTAATTTTATCAACAGCCTCAAAATTTGGAGCCAAAAGCACAAGATGAATCCTTCTCCCTCTTTCCTGAGTATACATCAAACTTACTTCTCCTGACAGAACAAAGCGAAATCCAGTTTCAGAAAGCAGAATGCCATCTTTTTCCTTAAGATTTTCCTTAATCTCTTTAATCCATTCTGGATGAGTAAAATCTCCTGTTCCAAGCAATCCTAAACCTTTTATTCTAGCCCATTTTTCTAAACTCTCTAAAGTTATATTTTTGCTGCAAGCTCTTGAAAACCTAGAATGTATATGCAAGTCAGCTATTACAACTTTATTTAAATCAAGCATGCACATGATAGAAAAAATTGGTTTAAATAGTTGATTGTTAATCAGTATATACAACTTAATAAAGATAAAATTAATATGTTGTTTAATCTCTCCCTAAAATTATTTCTCTGACATAATAATTATCATCTATAAAATAATCTCAATCTCCCTAATTAAAAAAATGGATATTAACTCTTCCCTCTTTTTCCCCAGAAAAAATTAATATCCTTTTTTATAATATCTTCCTTTTATTATTATCTTATAAGCTAAGATTATTATTAATAATACAACAACAATTCCAACTATCCAAAAGATTATAGTCTTTGTGCTTGTTCCTGTTTTTTCTGACTCTGTATTATCAGTAATTGTCTGGTTTGCAGTTGTAGTTGTCTGATTTGATGCATTTGATGCTGCAACAGGCACTTTTCCTGTTGTTGCCTGCAAAAATAGTTTTGCTGTGCTGCTGATAGAATCAAGCCTCACAAGAATATCATATTGTCCATCTTCATTTGCATCAAATTTCTTTTCTTCTCCAATTGCCAATACAGCAGTTTGAGGAGTTGAAGAAACATTTATTATTGCTGTTGTTGCTGTCAAATTAGTTACCCCAACATAATGTGCAGTTCCATTCAAATCAACTCTAATTCTATATCTTAATGGCACATTTGCAGTATATCCTGAATTAAAATCTGATTGAGTTGGATAAAAAGTTCCATACCAATAATTATCTGTATTATTTGCTCCAGCTCCCCCTCCGCCCCCTGTTGTAGTTGTTGTAGTTGTGGTAGTTGTTGTAACAGGTGCATTTCCTGTAATTCCTGGAGCTACACCCGAGAAATGAGGTATTCTCATATAAATATTATTAGAAGTTGTATTTACATAGCAAGGAGTTACATTAAGATTTGGATCTGTTGAATTACAAGTTACTCCTGTTGAAGATAGATAATTTCTATACAAAGCAGTTGAATTATAATCTATAAAATCATCTGTCAAATTAGCTGCTGTATCTCCTCTTGTTTTATTGTAAATAACATTCCAGTTTTCATCATAGAAAAGAGGCGTCTGCATACTTATATTTGCTGAATCATTTATAACACTGTCAGAATAAGGCATTGTCATTGTAGCATAATCATATGTATTTGAAGGAGCAAAACTTCCAAACTGCCAAGTCTGGTTAGCAGAGCTTCCTCCAGAAGTTGCCTGGTCATTCATAACACTATCCATAGGAGGCTGTTTTGCAGCAAACATATCAAAATTAACAAATGTTAATGTAACATTAGTTGAAGTTATTTTTAACTCCATATTTACTTTTCCTGCAACTAATGCTATTAAAGGATTGAAATTCTTTGCATCCATAGAAGTTATTGCACAGCTATCAGCAGGATTTCTAACATTGCATTCTGCAGTATTTCTTAAAAATCTCATCTGTATTGGCATTGAAACATCCAGTTGAGTTGAATTAATCATTTCCATTCCTCCTGAAGCATTAATCCTCTTCATTCCTACACCTCTTCCATCAGTCATAGTAACAAGAGTAATATTATTTTCAGCTTGAGATAAATTCAATGTAAGCTCTTTAGGTGGAGCATCATTTGCAAAAACAGTAATCTTTGCTGAGTTGCTATTATTTAATATAGGCAAATAAAACACTCCGCTCGACATGCTCTCAATAATATAACTAACAGTTCCAAAAGTAGGATTTTTAACTACAATATTTGCATTTATATTATTTGTAATTGCTCCTCCAGTAGAATTCTGTATTGAAATTTTAAATCTTGATGTATTTAAGTCTCCTGCATAAAAACTTCCGCCTAATCTATATAAAGTAATATTAAGACTTTTAGCTGTTGTATTCATAGTAACATTCTGGAATGCTGCAAGCTGCCATGCTGTAGCCCCAGGAGTTTGTGCTTCTGAAGTTGTATTTTTCGCATACATTTCCACCATATATTGTAATCCTGTTGTAGCCCCCATAATAGATATATTATAAAAAGCAAATGTGCATTCTGGATGTAGAGTTAAATTATAACTTATATCTGATGCAATATTTATATCTCCTCTGTCTGCCCTCATTGGGGGCAAGAAATACGGGAATGCTTTTGTCCCAGAGCCCCAAGGCACCATTTTTAATGAAAGAGAAGTTATATTCAAATTAGTATTATTATTTCCTGCACTAATGTTTATACACCCGTAAAGTCTAGGATTTGAAACTATCAAGCTTTGATTAACAACAAAAATCTGCCCTTGAACTAAAGTGCTTGTTGTATATGAAATAGGAGGAGTTGGGCATGAAGAAGAATTCATAAAGCTTCCATCACATCTAGGGTCAAAAGTAAATCCTGAGCTTCCAAACGGAGCTCTTGCAAACATAACTGTATAATTTCTATCTATAGGGATATATACATCTGTTGTATTAATAGCAGCCATCATATTACTTTCTGTAGGAAATCCTGTTGTCTGGTCAATTACTTGATATCCGAAACTCTGCGATGTTGCACTATCATTCCTTGCATACAATCTTAAAGTTGCAGCAGGCTGCAAATAAAAACTTGTTCCATTTAATGAAGGCGGTCTCATAAACTGAAATGCAGGAATATCTGCTAAAGAAGGATAATACATCATTCCTGGAAAAGCAGGCAAAGTAGTGCTGACTTTTGTAACAGTTCCTGATGAGTTATAATACAAAATCTTTAATAAATAAGCATCAGCAGAGCCATTTATATCTGGAAATGCAAAATAACCATTTGCATCAGACAAGACACTGCTTTCATATGTCTGTGTTGGAGGTCCATTCTGCCCCATCACAAATCTATATATAGTAATATTTGAAGCATTTTGAGCTCCTCCTGTTTCATTCTTGACATATGCAGCAAATGCAAAATTAACTGGGAAATTATATGAAGAATAATTTCCAGAACTATCTGTCCTGTTTGATGTTATTGTAAAGTTTGTGAAAAATGCATTTCCTAAATTTCTTAAAGAAACATTAAAACTAAAAACTGACATATTGTTATTTGAACTTCGATTGCCCATTATTCCGGCAGCAGTTGTATTAGCCCATATTAATATTTTCTGGCCAAAAACAGATATATTAGAAAAAACAGCATTTGAAGCATTTGTAGCATTACTGCCTGCATAAAATGTTGTTTCATAAGGAAAAGTAATAATAATTTGTGTTATATTTAATGCTTCTGTATTAGTAATTGTAAAATTTACCTGTGCATTCGCGCTCCTGTTAACATAGCTTGGAGTAACAGACACCGTAAATGCAGAAACAACACTTAAACCAAATAATATTAATACTAATGCTAAAAACAAACCTTCTAATAACACCCTTGCTTTTTTATCCATCTTACCCTTTTTTATTAATTTTAAGTAGAAAACCAGCTTTATAAATATTTCTTTTTATTTACTACTTATTTTTAATCAAAAAATCTTTATATTATTAACCAGAGGGATAATTTAATAGCAATTATAATTATATCAGCGGAAATAAATTTTCGGAAATTTTTTCCTTGATACCACAAAATTCTATTGAATTTTGGGACCCAGAAAACATATAAATGTTTTCCTTGGGATAGGAAATTAAAACATCTACAAATTAATAAGCACTTTAATCATCCTTGCACTTGGGATTGTAAAAATATAGGAAAGCAGAACAAGATTGTAAAAGGGGTTTGTCAGATTAAGAATGTGTGCACTTTTCATCTATAATTTATATACTAATAACTATTGTATGATTAGTTGTCATATAATTAAAATATTCCTATAAAAGATATAATTTATCCATTATAAATAAAAAATGAAGTAATAGACAACTTTTAATTATCACTTTATATTTACTGCCAATTTTAATTTTTTCTTAAATTTATCTAAGAATAACTTCTCCAGTAATTGCCTCTTTTGATTTCCAAACATCTTCTTTTACACCCTTGCTGTCTCCACCTTTATTATCTTCCCCTTGATTATCAGGTTTTCCTTGCTTGCCTCCCCCCTCTCCGCCTTTCATTATCATTGACATAAATTCTTTAAACAAATTTCTTACATCTTTTTCAGATTCAGCAGGGCTAATTTTCGCTGAATTCATTATTTTTCTTATTTTAAAAAACATTTTTACACCTTCTGTTATTTCTTTTATTTTTTGCACTGGCTTCATTTGTTTATCCCAGGGCGGGCTTTCAATTCTTTCTCCCCGCATTTCTTTTTCCATCTCATAAATCATGTCATAAATAATTTTAAAATCAATCTCAACTTTAGCATCTTCTTGCTTTATTTCTTCAGGCAGCATAGGCTCTATTTTCAGAATATCATTTTCATTTACCTGTGCATATAAATTAAAAACTACTTCATTAGTTTCATAATCTTTAAACTGAATAGAAATATCTAAACCATTATATTTCTCAGAAATTTCTCTTATCTGCTTCATAAACTTTTCATCTTGCTTTATCATTTCTCTTTCTTCTGCTGTTGGCCCCTCTTGATTTTTTCTTTCCATCTTTTCTTCAGGAGATCCAGGAAACTCGTGATTTTTCATTGATTTTTTCATTTCATAAATTATAAATTCTTTTGGAGGAAAAACCCATGCTTTCATATAAGGAGAAACAATCTGCACTTCTTTATCCATTCCTTCTAATTTTACTGTTTTTATTTCTTCCCAAAACTCTATACTCCCATACTCTGTGCTGTATTTTACATTAATTAAATTAATGCTTGGCAGCTCATCAACTCCAAGGCACTGCATCCTATATGCCATTTCTCTGGAATTATCAACATCTTTCCAATAAAGCTCAAAAATCCCAGATACAGATTGTTCCCAGTTTTCTGCAGAATTAGCTAAGTGCTTTTCAAAAAACCAGGCAACAAATTCCTGATTAAATCCTTTTTCAAACTCTTGCCTCTGTTTTTTTAAGTTTTCAAAATCATATTTGCACCAGTCAGCCTGCCCTCCTGAATAATACTTGTTTTTCAAACTCTGAATTTGTTCAAAAGGTTCTCCCCATCCCCCAAACCAGATAAATCCTTCTGTTTTTCCTTGGCTGGTTCTGCAGCTGCCTCCTGCCTGAAAAACTCCTTTTTCTTCTTTATGCTCATCTTTGTTTTCAAACTCTTTCCACCAATCTCCTCCTTTCATGCACTTTTCAACACAATCATCTCCAGCTTCACAATTTCCTTCACATTTTTTTTGTGCTTCATCTATTACACAATCAAGTCTCTCCCCGCACTCTTCTCTAATGCATTTCTCAACACAAGGCTTTTCACATTCTTTTTTGCATCTTTCTTTATTTTCTTCTCCTCTTCTCTCATCTTCTCTTTCGCGATTCTTATTATCTTCTCTTCTTTCATTTATTTGATTTTTATTATCTTCTCTTCCTTGATTTTCTACTGGCAGATTATTTTGTTCTCGTGGCTGTTGATTATCTTGAGGTGGATTTTGAGATAATTCCTGAGGTGATGGTTGAGGCTGTTGATTATCTTGGAATTGTTCTCGAGGAGGCTGTTCTTGTGGCGGAGAAGGCTGGGGCTCTTGAGTAGGTTCTGGAGAGGATTGTTGTTGTTCAGAGGCAGTTCCTTCTGTATCAAATCCAGTAATAGCAGCCCCGGTGCTTTTCATCTTTAAAAATAATGCTCCAACAAAATCAAAAAGTCCTTGAGTTAATTTTAGGACTTTAGGATGTTCAGAGATGCGGTCATCTCTGACATTAAATATAATATTTCCAGTTGTTCTTGGCTCTGATTCTTGAGATTGTTGAGGAGCTTCCTGTTGTTGAGCTTGTTGAAGCTCAGGAGAAATTTGTGACTCTACTGGCTGTTGTTCAGGCTCGCGAGTTTGTTCTTGAACCGGCTCTTGATTATTTTCTTCTGGTGGAGATGCTTCTGGTTTAGGAGAATTTTGTTCTTGAGTTTCCTGCTCTTCATGTTCTCCAGATTGAATTTCTTCTATAGGTGTAATTGTAACTTTTGGCAGCATCTGGCATACTCCATTATTACAAACATTATCATTTCCACAATCATTTGCACTTAAACACTCATTTCCAACAACAACTTCTTTTCTAATTTCTGGCTTTTCTTCACACTCTCCTGTTTTTTCCCAAAACCCGTTGCTGCAAACTTCAACAATTCCCCCATCTGACTCGCAAATTTTCTTATCTCCATCTACACATTCTAATTCCCTGCATTCTGTTAATTTAGTTAATTCACATTTATTTTCTACACATTCTGCTATGCCGCATGCAGGCTGTTTGCAATCTTTATTTACTTCACAAGATTTTATTTCTTTCAAGCAGCTAGTTTCTACTGGACAATTAGTCTCATTATCATATCTGCTGAAAAATACTTTGCTTCCTTCTGGACATTCTATAGAAGGAATTTCTTGGCAGACTGAAGAAACATTCCTAATAACTTCTTGTATTTTTTCCCGTGCCTTGCACTCTTTTTCAATGCAATAAAAATCAGCCTCAGTTTCTCTTGTTTCATTTCCCTCCTGAATAGTATTTTTTCCCTTGCCGCAAACTTTGCCCCCGCATTGCTCATCAGCACAATCAATTGCTTCATTTTTATTATCATCTTTATTATTATCGCAGATTTCTTCTCCTCTTTCTTTAAATTCTTCAATAAGCCTTTTTTCAAATTCTATCTGGGTAAAATAAGAATCCTTCTTATCATAGCCAGTAAATAAATTTGAGTAGAATTGCTTTCTCTTTTCATAATTAGCCTTTGTTAGCTCTTTTGATTTTTGCCTTTTTTCCTGTTCCTGCTTTATCCAGCCATAATTCTTGTCAAATTCCTGGCGCTGTTCCTGTGTCATTGATTCTACTTGAGATTTAAAAGTCTTGTCAATTTCATTCCAGACATTATTTGATTTTTGATTCCAGGCATCATTTAATGGCCAGAGCTTACTTTTTTCAGCTATAATAGAGCTAAAATCTTTATTATTGCATGACTGTTTCATTTCTTCTACTATTTTTCCTATTTCTTCCTGAAGCTTAGCAGCATCCATATCCTTAAAACTTTCAGGAGAAATTGAATTCATTTCCCCTTCTTCCTGCTTAAATCCTGACCCTCTTCCTTCAATATGAAAATCTAGATTTATATAGTTCCATTCGCACTCGTCGCACATTTCCAGTCTTGCAATTACTTCAAAATTATCTCCTTCACAAAAACTAATTTCCTGAACAAGTAATTGCTGAGTTTGTCTTTTATTTTCAGTGCCAAAAATACTGCTCATAACATCCTCGCATTTCTCCCCGCTCTGCTTAAAATAAGACTCAAAGGTTCTTTCTGCATTTACACTTTCTTTAGCTAAAGCCTCTGCATTTCCAGATGAAGGATTCAAATTAAAAGTCTGTGCAAAAGCTTTAATATTATCTATTTTACCCTGAATATTTAACTGCTCTTCTGGTTTTTTAAATTCAATGTCAAAATTTAATCTATAAATTAATTTTCCTTCTAAATCTTCCAAATTTTTGTTTTTATTTTCTCCTTCTATATCTCTTTTGCTAAATATAGTTGGCCATGCATTCAGCCTTATTTGTATTTTTCTTCCATCAAATATTATTTTTTTCCATACTGGAGCAGGATTATCTAATCTTATCTCTTTATTTTCACCTTCTGACCAAACCCATTTTGTTTCCTCTAATGGCTCTCCCAAAATATTTTTTATCTGCTCTTGTTTTAAAACTCCCCCCATTTCCCTGCCAGTTGCCCCTAAAATTTCATTCATTTTCTCCCTGACAGAAGAACTATAAACTAAAAGCTGAACATAGTCTATATTACCTGTTTCATATTCTCCTGCATAATTAGCTATTTTTTTAAATTCATCATCAACAGAAGTAGCAGAAACACTAGCAAGAAAGAATAAAAGCAAGACTAATATTGCAAAAAAACCTCTTTTTACCATAATAATTAAATGAAAGGCATATTTATAAGCTTTCTTATAAAATTTATAAACTTATTATAATATCCTAATTTTATGAATACTATTAAAAGACTATAAGATATTTATAGTCTTTGACAATAATAATTGAGCAGTTTTATTGATATCCTATCTATCAAAGGCGCACAATTGCTCAATTTTTAGCGTCCTTTGATATAATAGACTTTGCTTAAACAAACTGTAATAAAGAAATTGCCTAAAATTTCGCTATCCCTACAGCAAGCTATAGGGTATTTATCGCGAAATTTTTCGCTTTCTGCGATCGGCAATTTCAGTCCCAAGAAAATCTATAAGATTTTCAGGGTCATCAGAAACATATGTTTCTGAGATTTCAAAATCTGCCATGTCAGAAATGCTGCAGAGATTATGCATTTCTGAGCATGCTCAAGAATCCGAGCACACTTTGTCTTTAGCTCAAGATTCTTGACACAGCAAGCTGTGGGGTATTAAACCCAGATTTAGAAATAAAATTATATTTTTTAAAATACAAATCATTTTAAAATGTGTATAATATTTTTTATACCTGATGACAAGAGAGTATTATATAATGATAGAAGAATAAAATTAGTATATCAGAATCTTCAGATAGTGTTGAAAGACTAGGATAGGCTTTTGCTAAAGCAAGAATATGAATACTAAAAGGAGAGGTTTCTTATTTTGCGCAACAAGAGAAAGATAACTTTATAAAGCTCTTAACTTGTGTATAAATATGAGTTAAAGTCTTCGGACTTTCTATTTCCGAAAGGAAAGCTCTATTACAAACATGGGAATATATGATGTAAAAGTTGAAGAAGTAAACGCAAAGATAGCTGAAAAGCTTAAAGAATTTGACGAGTTTAAAGCACCAGAATGGGTTAAATTTGTAAAATCTTCAGTAGCAAGAATGAGGGTGCCTGCAGAAGAAGATTTCTGGCATAAAAGAGCAGCATCTATATTAAGGCAAATTTATATTAGAAAAGTTGTTGGAGTTAATAGATTAAAGACAAGATATGGAGGAAGAAAGAAAAGAGGAGTAAGACCAGAAGAATTTAGAAAAGGCTCTGGAAAAATTATCCGCGTGTTGCTACAGCAAGCTGAAGCAGCAGGATTAGTTGAAAAAGTCAAAATGCCTAAAGCTGGAAGAAAGCTAACTCAAAAAGGTAAAGAGCTTTTGGAGGGAATAAAATGAATGGAGAAGAAACTGCAGCCAATAATAGTTCAATATATGGAGATGCTGAAAGTCTTAGATTAATCCATATTAAATTAGATGCAGGAGATTATTTTGCGAGAAAAGTAAAAGTTGAAAAAGGAAGAGAAGGAAGAACAGAAGTTCGAATATATGTTGCTGATGAAAGCAATGGGGAGCCTAAGAAAGGATTATTTAATAGAGTTAGAGTGACTGAAGAATTGTTTCAGAAAATCAGAGAAAGATTGCCTGAAGGAAGTTGGAGGGAAAATTAAAATGGTATTAATACAAATTTAATATGGCGCAAAAATCAATAACAAAAGCAAGGCAGAAGAAAGTAAAATTAGCTGTGCATACTAGAAGAACAAAGTGGGCTCCTGTCTGGGCAGTTATTAGAAAATACGGGCCTGGAAAAAAGATTCATCCTTCAGCTATTACTCGCCTAAGGAGACATTGGGCAAGAGGAAAGCTTAGAATTAAACCACGCAGAATTCATAAGAGGCATCTAGGATGATTCAAAAAATTTTATTTTTTGAAATCCTGAAGACTGATGTCCTCAGGCTTTTAAACATCAGAGAAGACCGCTTCTCTGAGTGCATTCAGAAACTCAAAGGTTTCTGATGTTTTCGTGCGACTCAAATTTAAAATGGCAGACGAAAAAGCAGAAAAGAAAGATGAAAGAGAATATATTGTTCCACTTAGAAAGGGGTGTGACAAAACTCCTTATTATAGAAGAACAAAGAGAGCAATAAGAGTTTTGAAGCTGTTTATAATAAGACACATGAAAATTTATGACAAAGACATGAATAAAGTTAAAATTGATAGATATCTAAATGAAGAAATAGGATTTAGAAATGAGCATCCTCCTGCAAAAATTAAAGTTAGAGCAAGAAGAGAAGGGGATATAGTTAAAGTTGAGCTTGCTGAGATGCCTGCTGAAATTAAATTCAGAATGGAAAAAGAAAAGAAAAGATTTATTGAAAAGCCAAAGGAAGAGAAAGCTGAAGATAAAGCTAAAGAAGAAAAGAAAGAAGAAGTAAAAGAAGATATTGGAGAAAAAGATAAAGTAGAAGATAAAGCTAAAGAAGAAGAAAAGAAGGAAGTTGAAAAAGAAAAAGATAAATCAGTTGAGGCAGCTGAAAAAATAAGGGAACTTGAGCAAAAGAAAGAAAGAAAACACGAAGCAAAATGGCCTAAAGGGTTAAAGCATTCTGTGAGAACAGCTTCACAAAATAGTGATAAGAATTAAGTTTTTAATCTCTATTTTTCTAGTTAATTTATGAATAGAAAAAAATTACCATATAGAAATAATTGTGAAGGATATTTTTTCTTAAATGATAATGTGCTTGCTAAAATAAGAAAAGGATATATTGAATTTCCTGGCGGGGGATTTAATGAAGAAGAAACCCCTGAGCAGGCAATTTTAAGAGAAACAAAAGAAGAAACAGGAGCGATTATTAAAGATTTGAAAAAATTAGAGATTATTTATTTTGACTGGGATGAAAATTGGGCTAAGACAGAAAAGCAAAAAGCGAGATATAATAAATTTAGGGGAGAAGAGATGCATTTATTTACTGGAATGATAAAAGAATTAAAAGAAGCTTCTGGAGATAAAGAAGAAAAAGGGAGGGAAGAGCAAAAACTGATTAAAATTAAGGAAGCAATTAAATTTTTAGAAAATCTCAAGCCATTTCCTAAAAATATGAAAGAATATTATTCAAAACAATTAAATATGCTAAAAGAAAAATTATGAAAACAAAATATTCCAGCTATTGCCTAAATGATTTTCCAGAAGGATGCCGGCGTTGTGTAAGAGGGGAGAAGCTAGTATTATTTATTTCTGGGAAATGTTCAAGAGCTTGCTGGTATTGCTCTCTTTCTGATAAAAGGAAGAACAGCAATAAAATATGGGCAAATGAGAGGGAAATTTGTAATGTAAAAGAATTAATAGAAGAAGCTGAAGAAAGCAATGCAACATCTGCTGGAATTACTGGGGGAGATCCTTTGCTTTTTCTGGATAGAACAATAGAGTTTGCTTCTGCCCTTAAAAAAAGATTTGGAAAAAAGTTTCATATTCATATTTATTTGCCTACAAAGCTTGTAACTCTCCTAAATCTAACTAAACTTGAAGAATTTATTGATGAAGCCAGGTTTCATCCTGAATTTTTAATTAATAAAGATAAAGAGAATGAAGACTTGGAAAAAATTAAAATGGCAGAAAGAGTATTTGGAAAACAGAATATTGGGATAGAGCTGCCAATGATTCCAGACAAGCATGAAGAAATAAAGAAATTTATTTTAAAAGTTAAAGATTATGTTTCTTTTGTCAATCTTAACGAGTTTGAGATTTCTGATACTAATTTTGATGAGATTGAGAAGAAATATGAAGTTGATAAAAATGGATATACAATTAAAGGAAGCTTGTTTGAAGGCAAGAGATTGTTGAATGAGCTGCAAAGAGAAAAGATAAAGTTGAAGGTACATCTATGCTCAGCTGAATTGAAAAACTGGCATCAGTATAAGAACAGATTATTGAGGCATAAAATTCTGCCTTTTGGAAAGAGAACTGAAGATGGAACTGTTATTTATCTTGCAGTATATACAAATAATAATTGGGATGCATTAAAAAAGGAATTTGCTAATAATAAAGATGCTTACATTGATAATAAGAAGGAGCGAGTAATTATTAATAATAAATTGGCAGAAGAGCTAAAATTAAAAGGAAAATATAAAATTGAAAGAGTTGAGGAATATCCAACTTATGATGGGGATGAGGTTGAGAGATGGGAAGTTTAAATGAAACCCCTGAAAAAGCCATTCCGAAAACACCATTAGCATTCTGAAGGTTCCTGTTGTTGCCATTCAGGTCGAACTCATTGTCAAGCCCGCCAAAGATGTAGCCCGATTACCTCATGAAAAACAATCTTCATGCCGAGAATCTTGCTCGTACAAAGCAAGTTTCCTTGCCCACCAAAGCTTCATATTTCTCTTGTGATACTTAATGTCGCTTTTGAATTTTATGACAATAAAATCAAAACAAAATGTCTTAATAATCTGGCGTGTGGCCTCTTCATTTTCAAAAAAATGTCAGGGGCAGAAATTAATAAAAATATGAGTTAATAAACTTTTCTAAAAATTTTTCCAAATTTTTTGGTTCCTGAATAGAGGAATAATAAACTAAAAATTTGCGACTGGCTACGCCAGTCAATTACACCCCGAAAACACCAACAGCATACTGAAGGCCCCTGTTGTCGCCACTCAGGTCGAACTCATAGTCAAGCCCGCCAACCAAAAGCTGAGTTCCCACAATTCCCTGTACTGCTGAATCAATTCTTGGAAGGAAAACCTTTTGAGACTTATTAATTTTTTTTGCTTTTTGAAAGTGAGTTCCAAAGTAGTCTCTCGCATTTTTCACTCTTTTTATTCTTTGTTCTTGAGTTCCTTCTCCACCATATAAAGCAAGAGTATACTTTTTATGCTTTCCTGTAAATTCTCCAAGCATTAGTTCAAGAATGTTATCTTTAATGTCTCTCTCATCTATCACAACCGCGCTTCTTAAAGCTTTTAAAATACCCTTTGCAGACTCTTCATCTGGAGAATACAATCTTCCTGCAGTATTTGCCTCAACCGCTTGTTTAGGATTGATTAAAGGCAAACCGAATTGAACAAGTGCACGGAAAGGAGCAGGATTTGCAATATATCCTTCAGGCACAACAACTATTCCTTCTTTTACTCTCCCATAAACATCCTCGCCTTTCATCCATTTTGGCCTTTCTTCCTGAGCAATCCATAAAGGAGAAACATGCTCTGCCCCACCAACTTCGGCTACTCCATCTGCAAAGCTTAGGTTGTTTCTTGTTACTCTGTCTTTATTTCCGTATAAACTATCCATCTTTCTTCTAAAAAATCCTAGTTTATAAATATTTCTATTGTTGTATTTATTTAGTAGTTACTAATATTGAGATGGTTCTCGAAAACTATAAAGTATAGACAATAAGCTTATTTCTGCCAATTTTTATCGTCGAGCTAAAAATACGAGTTTTGTTCAATTTTATATCTTTATAAGATTATTGAAAAATGGGATAGAAGTTACCAAAGAGAGTTTTACTATAGCAAAGGGCCTTTAAAATTGAGCAGATTTAGGCCTTTGCTAGATAGGATAAGAACAAAAAACTGCTCAAATATTTTATTCTTATCTTATATCTTTTCAGTTATTCTGCCAATTTGAATATAACCTACGACGAGCTTTATACTTACCTTCTCTTTCTAAATTTTCATAATACCAGTCAAATGTACAATAAAGAGCTTTTATTGGAGAAGTCAGAAGTGCTAAAATACTGGCATCTGTTCTGGCTTGACTAGGCATTAAAGCAGATTCTCCTACACCATTTTCTTTCCATGCAGCTTCAACATCACTCTGAAGCCCTCTGTTTCTTCTAACTTTAAACTCTAACTCTATTCTTTTTGTTACAAATAGATAATCTCTAATAAATGGGTGTCTTATTGCCATAATTCTTTATATGCTGTTAAGTAAACCTCGCTACTTAACATAAAGGTTAGCAGGATAATCTTTCACACCTCTATGATATCTCTCCTCATTAAACCAACATCTCCACTCTTCTATGCATTTCAAATTAAGCCACTTTGGAAA
>Ga0209542_10011290_pt1 | contig 15868 bp, 14 predicted proteins | sample RifCSPhighO2_01_FD_184028 | JGI IMG/M metagenome (GOLD analysis project Ga0209542, IMG submission 184028) | Soil microbial communities from Rifle, Colorado - Rifle CSP2_plank highO2_0.1 (SPAdes) (version 2) | ecosystem: Environmental > Terrestrial > Deep subsurface > Rock core/Sediment ... | reverse complement strand
ACTTACAGATGCTGGCGAGGCGCTGGTTGAATCAACAGGTTTTGACAATGTGTTTGAGACAAACAAGGCCGACTTCTTCAGTTTCATTGATAGCGAAAACGTCAAATTAAAGTATGATGTGGAGGCGACAGCAGTTAAATCCATTTACACCTTCTATGACAAAGAATATATGAGCTTTCTAAAGGTTTATTTATACAACCATCCCGAGCGTAGCATTGAAAATGTTGCCCCCACCCTAGGTGTTTATGTTCGTGATAAATATTTATCAGAACATCCAGAAATAACTCAATAAGTATATGCGCAGAGACTGGATCATTTTTGTTTTTGGGGCCGTAACGTTTTTCATTCCTCTCCTCGGCTTTCCCCAAAAGTTTGACACAGCGGTCCTTGTTATATCCGGACTTCTCGTTATGCTTTTCTCACTACGGAATGTACGCTTGCAGTATTTGAATGAGGCCGATGAGAAGAGTGTTATCCAGTAAAATCTTTTGGCTAGCCCTGTTTGCTTTACTTGTTGGCGTCTATGTATCAAGTGCTAAAATTAGGGCATACAAGTATCAATCAGCCCAAGTTTTGGGTACTAGGCAGGAGCCAGTAAAAATTTTACATGTGGCTACACCCGAACCCGTACGGGCTCTCTACATGACCTCGTATGTGGCAGATGTGCCAAAGTGGCGCGAGCGCATCCTTAAACTTGTTGACGACACGGAAGTGAATGCTCTTGTGATAGACATTAAGGATTACACGGGCGTACTTGTGGCTGAACGAGCTCCGGAAATAGAGGATTTTATCAAAACTTTGCACGAGCATGGGGTCTATGTCATTGGCAGATTGTCTGTTTTCCAAGACCAGTACTATGTTAAAGAGAATCCCAGCCTTGCAGTAAGGCGCAAGGATAATGGCCAAATCTGGAGAGACAGGAAGGGGATTGCTTGGCTTGACCCCGGTAGCGAGGAAGTCTGGGACTATGTTGTGGGCTTAGCTCGTGACGCACACAAACAAGGTTTTGATGAAATCAACTTTGATTACATCCGCTTTCCATCCGATGGAGATATGGCAAACGTACATTACACTTTCGGCTCTTCCACATTAAGCAAGGCAGATAGGATGAATAATTTTTATAAATATGTGAGTAGTCGATTGAGGAGCGATGGCATCCCTATCTCGGCTGACCTTTTCGGTATGACTACAACAAATACGGATGACCTTGGTATTGGCCAAATTTTAGAGAACGCTCTCACTAATTTCGACTATGTAGCGCCCATGGTTTATCCATCGCATTATCCACCGGCTTTTAACGGTTGGCATAATCCAAACACAGTGCCATACGAACTAATTTATTATGTTATGAACAAGGCGGTGGAGAGAGCTATCGCCGCCAGCACAAGCCCGTACAAGCTCCGCCCATGGCTTCAAGATTTTGATTACGGTGGCGACTATGGCGAGACCGAAGTTAGAGCTCAAAAAAGAGGGGTCTATGATGCCGGGCTTACCAGTTGGATGTTATGGGACCCGGGGGTGAAGTACACTCCAAGCGCCCTAGACCTTATAGCGACTAGTAGCTCTATATAAGGAGTTATAATAAACTATGATGCAAGAATCTAAAAAGCGAGTGCTTGTTTTTTCAACCAATTATTTTCCCAATATAGGTGGGGCGGAAGTGGCTATTAAGGAGATTACAGATAGATTGCCTAATTATACTTTTGAGCTTATTTGCGCCCGTTTGGAAACTAAGCTCCCAAGTGAGGAGAAAGTGGGAAATGTTTTGGTTCACAGGCTCGGCTTTGGCAGTTCCTTAGACAAATTGCTAATTCCATTTTGGGGAGTGTTCAAAATTTGGCAGATAAATCACAGCAGGCCAGTTAAACTTTTTTGGTCTGTTATGGTTAGTTACGCGAGTTGTGCTGCGTATTTCTATAATGCATTCAAGTTCTGGCGGCCTATCCCGGCGGTGCTCACTTTGCAAGAAGGGGATTCAGAGGAGCACTTAACCAAGCGCTATTTTGGGTTGTTAGATATGACTTGGCGCTTATCCGTATTACATAGCAATGTAGTTACCGCCTTAAGTAATTATCTGGCCAACAGAGCTAGACGCTTTGGATACAGAGGGGAACCCTATGTAGTGCCAAACGGCGTGTCAGATGATTATTTCACTGAACGAAAAACAAGAGATGATGGCAAAACCATAATTACAACTTCACGCCTCGTGCATAAAAATGGTGTTGATACATTAGTTAGAGCCATGGCACTTTTACCCAAGCACAACCTTTTGGTAGCGGGGGATGGGAAAGAGCGAAAGAACTTAGAGGCTTTGGTCAAGGAACTCAAAATAGGGTCTCGGGTCAAGTTTCTTGGTACAGTCTCTAGGGAGGATTTACCCAAGCTTCTCTCTAGTGCTGATATATTTTGCCGACCATCAAGGTCGGAAGGTCAGGGCGTTTCCTTTATGGAAGCCATGGCTGTTGGACTACCAGTTATTGCTCCGCCAGTAGGTGGCATACCTGATTTTTTAAGAGACCCTTCGACGGACTCAGGGCAGGCGCCGACCGGATTGTTCTGCCAGGTTGACGATCCAGAAAGTATCGCAGAGAAAGTTAGGTTGCTTGCGAGCGATAAAAATTTACGTATAAAAATTATTGGCAATGCCAAAAAGTTGATGATAGACAAATACAGGTGGCGGGGAATCGCTGAATCTATGGGGCAAGTGTTTGAGACAGTGGTGATGAACAAACCGACAATTTTACTTGCGGCCGGCATTTACCCGCCTGACCCTGGAGGTCCGGCCTTGCATGCCCAAAGATATTTTGAGGAGTTTCCAAAACATGGCTTTTCGTGCCGTCTAGTTAGTTTTCGCGACTACCGCAAGTATCCCAAAGGCATCAGCCACTTTCTGTATACCTGCGCGCTTGCTCGAACCACCATGGGGGCTGATATTATTTATGCTTTTGACACGCTATCTTCCGGTGTACCAAGCTTGATTGTAGCAACTATTTTTAGAATTCCCTTTGTGGTTAGGATTGGCGGAGATGCGCTTTGGGAAAGGGCAACCGAAATAAGCAAGAACCCAATCAGTCTCACCTCCTTCTATCAGTATAGTTTGCACAGGGGCAAATTAAATTTCTACATAATTTTTATAGTTGTATCAGCGGCAAAAAAAATTATAGTGCCCGCGCAAATTCTTAAGGATATATACATCAAACACTATGGAATAAAAAACAGCGATATAATCGTGGTTCCAAATCCAATATGAAAATACTTTTTGCCAGTCGCCTAGTTGCTTACAAGAATCTCACCTTTGTTTATTCGGCCATATCCGAAATGAAACGGAATAAATCTTGGCCAGCCAATTCCAAGTTTTTAGTCATGGGTTCGGGTCCAGAGGAGGGCCATTTGCGCAAACTTATGACTGATTTGGATATAAAAACCGAAGTTACCATGTTGGGTATAGTAAATGAAGAGCGAGTTCTAGAGGAGACAAAGGGCTGTTCCTTTGTATTAGCTCCGGCCTTGACTGAATTCTCGCCCAACTTTGTGCTACGAGGCATTTCTATGGGGAAACCATTTTTAATAAGCGGGGAAAATGGTTTGGCGTTTGCCACACCCCCGCAATTCGTTTTTGACCCCCGTGATAAAAATGATTTTATCGCAAAACTCAGATGGATTATTGAACATGAAGATGAAGCCAGAATTCTTGTTAGTGAGATAAAGTTTAAACAATCATGGAATGATGTTTTGAGTGCCAATGTGAAAATTATTCGCCAAGTTATAGGCCCATGAGAGTGCTGATGTTATCAACTGACATGAAGATTCTTAACCCCGGCAGTTCTGTTGGGGAGCGTATGGCAAGTTATGGCGAGAGAGTTGATAGCTTGGAGATAATTGTATTTTCTCCGCCCGGCTATTCCTCACAAGATATCTCGCCCAAGGTCAAAGCAGTTCCGACAAATTCTAAATGGCGGATTTTAGCCCTTATTGATGGGTTTATTGTCGGAACGAAGTTTGCCTTGTTGGCCAAAAGACTCAGAGCCAAGGCATTGATTACAAGTCAAGATGGTTTTACGCATCTTTTAGGCTTAGCTCTCTCAAACCTTTATGGTTTGCGTCTTGAGGTTCAGGTGCATACGGATATTTTCTCAAAATATTTTCGCAATCAATCGTGGGCAACCTTTCTCCAATACCTATCTTATCAATTAGCCATATTACTTAGTAATTCAGTGCGGGTAGTTTCCAAGCGACTGCGAGAAAACATACTAAGGAGGTACAAACATAAACACGGGAAGGTTTTTCTTTTGCCAGTAGCACTTGACCCGAATATATTCAAAAATGCGGAACCTTGGCCACTTCGTGCCCGATACGGCAAGTTTCAGAGAGTTATTCTTTGCGCCTCGCGATTAACTAAGGAGAAAAATTTAGAGCTAGCAGTTTCCACTCTAGCTAAGGTGAGAGAAAAATATCCGGACACAGGTTTGGTTATTGTTGGCGAGGGTTCAGAGAGAGAATCTTTAACCAGTCTTGTGGCCACACTTGGTCTTGGTGATTGGGTGGTTTTTTTGCCGTGGCTTTCAAGCAAGGAGCTTGCCGGGGTGTATAAAGTTGCTGATGTATTCTTACTAACCTCCAACTTCGAGGGTTATGGTTTGACCCTTGTAGAAGCGGCCATTTCTGGAGTGCCGATTGTAACAACAGATGTGGGTTTGGTTGGTAGTTTGGTAAATAAACACAATGCCCTCATAGCTGAAGTGGGCGATGCAAATAAGTTGGCTAAGCACATAATGTTTTTGTTCCAAAATCCACAAGCCGGATTGTTGATGCGCGATAGACTTATTGAGTCAACTAGAGAGTATCCCTCTGTTGAGGCTCAAACGACCTCAATTGTCAATCTGTGGGAAATGGCATCGGCCACTCCGCCCAAGGGCTTGCCGCTTTTAATCAGATATCTTATTTCGGGAGGGAGTTCTGCTTTTGTCGCCCTAGTTTCTCTCACTTTTTTTGTAGAGGTAATTGGTCTTTGGTACATTTTCGGGTCCATCCTCGCCTTTCTTGTCGGTTTTCTAGTTAGTTTCTTGTTGCAAAAGCACTGGACTTTTGAAGATAAGGCCAAACAAGTACGGAAACAAATGCTTACATACCTCCTTATTTCGGTTACCAATCTGGGCATTAACACACTTCTTATGTATATTTTCGTGGACTTGCTCGGCTTGTGGTACATCCTCTCGTGGGTCATTGCCGGCGCTCTAATTGCCATTTCAAGCCTGTTCGTGTACAGGAAGTATGTTTTCTTAAGCACATGAGATTACTAATTATTACCCAGAAGGTGAATAGTACCGATTCTAATCTCGGGTTTTTTACGCGCTGGATACTAGAGTTTGCCACAAAGTGTGAGAAGATTACGGTTATTTGTCTGGAAAAGGGTGAATATAATTTTCCCAGTAACGTGAGAGTAACTTCTTTGGGTAAAGAAATTGGTTTAAATAGGTTTGCCAGATTACTTCGTTTTTATAAATACATCCTCAAGTATTCCAGCGAATATGATTGTGTTTTCGTACACATGAATCCGGAGTATGTGATTTTGGGCGGACTTTGGTGGAGACTGGCGGCTAAGAAAATTGCCCTCTGGTACACTCACAAATCTGTAAATTGGCAATTGCGTCTCGCAGAGAAATTGACAAATTTTGTTTTCACTGCTTCAACCGAGAGCTTCCACTTATCCAGCAAGAAGTTGCACGTGCTTGGTCACGGCATTGACACTGATTTTTTTAGGCCATCTCCAGGCCATCTTGTGTGCAACAATGTCATTACTGTTGGGCGGATTACGCCAAGCAAGAAACTTGCGGAGATGATTAAGGTCGTAAATCAAGTTCGGGAAAGGGGAACGAAGGTTTCGTTTTTGGTGGCTGGTGAAGCAAGCACAATTCAAGATATAAAATATAAAGAAGCTTTGCCGAAAGGAGTAAGTTTTATTGGGACCATCCGGCATGCCAAGCTACCAGATTTTTACCAGTCTGCAAAACTATTTCTCAATTTTAGCGCCACCGGCAGTATGGACAAGGCTGTCCTAGAGGCCCTTAGTTGCGGAGTGCCCGTACTTACCATCAATGAAGCCTTTAAGCCACTGGGTCAAGATGTGTACAAAGGGGATTGCACGACAAACGAAATAGTGGACTATGCAATGAAGATTTTATCCGGAACCCGCCCGCAATCCAAAAGAGACTGGGTTGTGGCAAACCACAACTTGTCTGTTCTTATTGCTCGAATTGTTAAGTTGTTGGCGGGAGAGTAAGATTTGATATATGAAGATTGGGATTGTTGTTGAACCTTATGAAGAGGAGAGTGAGTCCGGCATCGCTCTCTGTATTAGAGAAGAGATACTAGGTTTGCCAAAGCTATTGGCTAGGAATGATTTTACTTTATATTCTCGCCGGGCAATTAAGAAGGAGTGGCTAGCCAAGAATGCCGCCAACGTAATTGTATCCGGGTCTCTTTTGGGCAAGATACTTTGGTTTTGGAGGAGATACTTTTTTGACAGAACTAGCTTACCAGATGTGCTTTTGTTTAATATGCCACTTTTGCCACTTGTTTTGCCAAAGTGCATCAAGACAATCCCCGTGTTTTACGAACTTATTTATGAAACTCCCGGGATAAAAAGTTTGGAAAGGAGACTCTCTATTTTAATTGAGCGACTCTTTGCCCCAATAGCGGTTACTCGCGCAAGTCATGTTATTACACCTTCAGCGGGGTCGTATTCTGACATTTCCCGCGAGTACAAGATTCCAGCACATAAAATATCACGGGTGTATCTTGGATACCAACCTGTGCCGGAAGTTGATGAGGGCGAAGTTAGCAAAGATTTACTTTCTTTGAATGGGACAAGCTTCTTTCTTTTTGTCGGCAAGGTTAAATATAAAAAGAATTTGCACGGCATGATTGAGGCATTTATCAGATTTCGTCAAGACAAAGCGAGAAAAGATAAGTTTGTCATAGTTGGGGATTATGGGGGGGAATATTACGCCAGTCTTGTCAGTCTGTTAACTAAGACCGGCTTGAAACAAGACGTCCTATTTGTGGGTTATAGAAGTGGGCAGGATAGGGCGTTTCTTTATCGGAGAGCCAACGCGCTCTTCTTCTGTACTCTCCAGGAAGGATTTGGAATGCCGGTAATTGAGGCTATGTCTATCGGAGTGCCCGTGCTCACCTCCGATATTGCGCCGATGAATGAGATAGCTTGCGGAGCGGCTGTTCTTGCCGACCCACTTTCTGTAAGTGCTATGGCAGGCAGTTTAGAGAAGCTATGTTCTAATGAGGATAATAGAACAAGGCTGGTAGAAGATGGTAAAAAAGTGGCCCAGAAGTATTCTTGGGGAACGCACAATCAAGAGATTAGTAGGATTATAAACGAACTATGAGTAGAAAAATTTTAGTAACCGGAGGTTGTGGTTTTGTTGGGACAAATTTGGTTATGCGCCTGTCAGCCCGCGGGGATGTTGTTACTGTCTATGACAACTTATCAAGAAAAGGAGTGGAGCGTAATCACAAGATGCTCACAGAGAAGTTTCCTGAAGTTAAATTTATGCAAGCAGATGTGGCAGAAGCAGGCCCATTTCTGTCGGAAAACAAATTTGACCTAGCGTATCACTTGGCCGCTCAAGTGGCGGTAACTACAAGCTATGACGACCCAGCTTCCGATTTTCGGACCAATGCTCTGGGCTCATTCAACATTGCATCAAGCGGAATCCCGACTATTTACGCTTCCACCAATAAGGTGTTTGGAGAAAATGTAAATGCCGTGTCGCTCGTGGAGAAAAAGACACGTTACGATTTTGCGGGGAAACTCGCAGGTTTCGGTATTTCGGAAGATTTTCCCCTTGACTCTAAAAAACATACGCCCTATGGCGTATCTAAACTTGTTGGTGACCTTTATATGCGAGAATTTGGCGGCGTGGTCAATAGGTTCTCGTGTATGTATGGGCCCTGGCAACACGGCAACACTGACCAAGGTTGGTTGGCGCACTTTATTAAAAGCAAGCTAGAAAATAGACCAGTTACTATTTATGGCGATGGCAAGCAAATCCGGGATGTGCTTTATATTGACGATGTTATTGACCTTCTTGAACTTGAGGGAGACAAGATTGAGAGCTTCCGAGGCGAAGTTTTCAATATTGGCGGAGGTTATGATAAAACAATCTCGCTTCTTGAGCTTTGCGAGATGCTTGATATGAAAACGAGTTTTGCCGACTGGCGTCCCGCAGACCAGAAGGTTTATTACAGCGATATAAGAAAGGCAGCCAAACTTCTTGGTTGGAAGCCGAAATGGACAGTGGAGGGGGGAGTGGAGGAGACCAAACGTTGGTTGAGCGCAAATCTAAACTGATGGATAAGCCGCTATTGCTTTATGCGCCGATGAGTTTGCGCGACCAAAGTTTGCCTCCGAGCGCTATGATGTATCCATTTTGGGGAGAGTCTGTGAGTGATAAGGCTATTTTTACAAAGGCCGTATTTCGGCAACTTTCTTTCAATAAAAATTACTACAGCCTTACCGAAAATCCAGCAGAAGCTGACTACATTTTTTTGCCCTATAACTATTGGGCTGTTGAAAAAAATAAGCCCATTCTTCTTGAGAAGGCTTTTGTATTATCAAAAAAATTGCGGAAGCCACTCTTACTGGATGCCTTCGGCGATAGGATGGATAAAATTGAGTTTGAGCACTCGGTTGTTTTGCGTTGCGGTCAATATCAAGCAAGTTTGACCAACCGCGATGTCATTGTGCCCGCCTATGTTGAGGACTTGCTCGTAAGTTACAAAGATGGCGTCTGGCAGGCCAGACTAAAACAAGAAGGCCCTCCAGTGGTTGGTTTCGCTGGCTGGGCCCACCTTCCCATTTTGGATAATTGGCCGACTTACTTAAAGGACCTGCCTCTGCGCTTCGGTAGCCTTTTCCATAAATCACTAAATAAATACCGCAAGGGCGTTTTTTTGCGAGAGGAGATTATGCGCGACCTTGAGAGTTTTAGTTCCATTAAAACCAATTTTTTAATAAGACCTTCTTTTTCTGGTCATACTAGTACATTATCAGGCTTGGCCGGCAAATTGAGGATAGAATTTGTGAATAACATTGCTAATTCCGATTACACTCTTTGTGTTAAGGGCGATGGCAACTTCTCCACTCGTTTTTACGAGGCACTTTCACTTGGGCGTATCCCTGTATTCATAGATACGGACTGTGTTCTCCCGCTCGCAGGTATTATTAAATACCCCGATTGCATACTCACGATTGCTTTTGACGATGCGCATAAAGCAGGGGAGGTCATCACGGCCTTTCATACCCAAATCTCACCAGAAGAATTTATTGCCCGTCAGAAATTGGCCAGAGAAATTTTTGAGAAATATTTGCGCTTGGATAACTTCACACCGCACCTTATGAGTTCTTTAAGAGATAGGCTTCCTCTTGTAGGATATAAATAATCATTTTTATGGATTACAATCCCCAAACAGACCCCAGTGACTACTTCAACCGTAAGTACGTCAACAGTGACAGATTGGCCAGTTATACTCACCAAGTTGAGAGTGTGACCGACCTCTTGCCGGCTAGTGTGCTTGAGATTGGCGTTGGCAACGGCATAACAAGAGACATTATCAAGAAACTGGTTGGGGTTATCAAGACCCTTGATATTGACCCCAAACTCAAACCGGATTTTGTGGGTAGTGTTACGGCAATGCCCTTTCCTGACTCGTCCCATGACCTCGTTTTGGCCGCCGAAATTCTGGAGCATCTGCCTTGGGATGATTTACCCAAGGCTTTGTCCGAAATAAAACGAGTAAGCAAAAAGTTCGCTGTCATCACCTTGCCCCATGCGGGTTATACCTTTAGCCTTCAGTTCAAACTCCCCCTATTAAAGAGGAAAAGTTTTACTTGGAAATTGCCTCACTTTTGGAAAGAACATAAATTCAACGGTCAGCATTACTGGGAGTTGGGTAAAAAAGGATTTTCCAGAACTAGAGTGACCAAAATTATGAACCAAGCGGGTTTCAATGTTATTTCGGACACTATTTACCCAGATGACCCGGCGCATTGCGTTTTTATTCTCAAAAATGATTAAGAAACTATATGGAACTTTGGTAGTTGCTGTCTTTCTTGCAGGCCTGTTTCTTAGCCTATACCACCTTACGGAGAGTCCGCCCACATGGATGGATGAGGGTATTATCACCCAAACTTCTCGCAACCTTGCTCAACAGGGGATTTACGCCATCCAAACTGGACCGCAAAAATTTGTCTCGCCTGGTTTTGTGACCACAAGCTATCCGGTAACTTTTCCCGTAGCCTTGTTTTTTAAACTTTTCGGCCCGAATTTATATTCAGCCAGGCTAGTTATGGTTATCTATCTTATCTCTTTCATATTGTTAGCCTTCGTTTATACCAGAAGGCGTTTCGGAGACTGGCCAGCCTTAGCCACCCTTGCTTTTTTGGTCTCATTCGGACCTCTCTACGGTCACGGCAAGGCCGTTTTAGGAGAAGTCCCAGGACTTTTCTGGTTCGTGGCCTTCCTTGTATTTTTAGACAAGATATCTGCAGGCGACAGGCGCTCTCTTGTTTTCATCTTAGCCGGTTTATTCGGCGGTTTAGCTATCGTGACCAAACCCATTTTCTTACTCCTTGTTCCAGCCTTTCTCATCGCCAACCTTTTTCTACGACTATGGGTTAATGTGCCGCAAAGACACCTTCAGTTGGCTTGTTTATTTACCCTGTTGCCTGCGCTTTTATGGTTGAAAGTTCAATTTTCGGGGGACAGTTTTATCGCCACCATAAACCAGTACATTAATACTCACGGGACATTAAACGTAGATACTTTCATCTCAAATCTCACCCGATTTTTCACAGAACCCCAAGCAGTTTATGCTCTCATTGCGCTCTTAATCTGGACATTCTTTTTATATAGGCTATACAAAGAAAAAGCTATTATAAAACCAAGTGAGTTAACCGCATTCTTTTTTAGTCTGCTTATTTATCTGGCTTATTTGCGCACAGCCGGATTCTATCGCTACTTTTTCCCGGGAGAGGTTTTGACCCTTCTTTTTGTACCGGGGTATTTTTTGACTGCTATTCCCAGACGACTTTTGGCCTACACTATTCTTGCTTTCCTTCTTGCTGGCCAAACATACTATCTTCTAACCAACTCCTGGGTTCTTAAATCATTCAATGGCAAACGTTATTTTGAGCTCAACCAAACAGTTTCGCTTATTCCTAAAAACAAAAACATCTTTGTTTTTCAAGCTCCCGAGGTCATTAATTTTTTGCAAGGCAACAACTATACCCAGTATTTGCCAGTCACTCCAACGATCATTTTGGGGCGTGAGAATATAAGTTTTGTTCAGGAAGGCGTGCCAGATGTTGTTATTGGTCCAGAGACAATGGCAAACAAGCTTAGTCTTGATAAATATTATCTAAACGCAAGCTCTGATCGCTACGAGATATATTATAGGCGATGAAACTTGTATACATAGTAACTGGTAGATTTCCCACCGAGCGGGCTTATGGTATCCAAATCCAACAAACCGTATTGGCCATGCGAGAGCAGGGCGTTGAAGTGACTATTAAAGTCCCTAACCCAGCACTCCAAAATCTTTTGTATTTAGGCAAAATGGGCTATTGGTTGCGCACTCTCATGTTTTGCAAATGGCTTTTTCTTTCGGGCCAAATTAGTGATTTCGGTGCGATATATACTCGCGACCCGTTCGCAGCACTCCTCCTTTCGTTTGTAAGCAAGAACATATTTCTTGAACTGCACAACATTAGCTCACTATGGTTACTACAAAGGGCGGTCCTCCGTATCCGGGGGGTTATTGTAATCAGTAAGGGTCTCGCAGATACTTTGAGAGAACTTGGATTAGGGGGGGATAGAATTTTTATTGCACCGGATGCCGTTGATTATAATAAATTTGCGATTAATCTTGACCAAACTACTGCCCGCAGGGAATTTGATTTGCCCAAGGATAAAAAAATTGTTCTGTACGCAGGATTATTTGACGAATGGAAAGGTTACAAGATTTTACTCGAAGCATCGCGTTCATTTGTGTCTGATATTTTACTGGTAATGGCTGGAGGCCGCCCCGAACAAGTGAATGAGTTAACGAGAGAATTTGCCAACGTGCGATTCTTGGGTTGGACAGATTATGACAAACTGCCGATATTACAACGTGCGGCTGACGTGCTTATTTTACCCAACTCTGCCAAGCAAGATATTTCTCGTCTCTATACCTCACCCCTCAAACTATTTGCTTACATGGCCTCTGGTGTGCCAATTATAGCAAGCGACCTACCCAGTATCCGCGAAGTAGTGGACGAAGGCATGGTTACTTTTGTACCACCAGACGACCCCAAAGTTCTTACCGATGTCATCTCTGGGGTTCTCCGAAATCCCTCCAGTGCGGAGTCCCTAGCCTCACGAGCGCGCCAGCGCGTCCAGAATTACACATGGCAAAACCGCGCTCGTGTTATACTCCACTTCATAAATAAATGCGGGCAACAGTCGTAATACCAACCTATAACGAGGTAGCCAATATAGCCAAACTTATTGAGCGCATATTTGGAGCAGCGCCAAACATGAATATCTTAGTAGTGGACGATAATTCACCAGATGCTACCGGTACCGTGGTAAGCCGTATTGCCCAGATAAATACCAACGTTAATTTGCTTTCGCGGGACAAAAAAGAAGGATTAGGGCCAGCCTACGTAGCTGGTTTTAAAAAAGTGACCAGTGATGATAAGTTCACACATATAGTAATGATGGACGCAGACTTCTCGCATAATCCGAGTGCCTTACCCGCAATGCTTGAAAAAGCAAAGTATCATGATGTGGTGGTAGGTTCGCGTTATGTGAGGGGGGGAGCTACGGAGGGTTGGGAGTTTTGGCGGCGCATATTGAGTTGGGGAGGCAACCTATATGCCCGAACCATCACCGGTTTGCCCGTTCATGATTGCACCGGCGGTTTTAATGTCATAAATGTAAAAAAATTAAGACAAATTGATTTTGACCGCATGGACGCTTCCGGCTACGCCTTCATACTTGAACTAAAGTTTATGTTGGCTAAAGCCGGAGCCACCTTTGTTGAGGTGCCAATCCTTTTTCGCAATCGTACTGGTGGCGAATCCAAAATGTCCAGTCATATCATCCGAGAAGGGATTCTCGCTCCTTGGAAAATGCGTTTTCTTAACTGAGAATTGTCTGATGGTATAAACTGATAACTGATGTTAGATTAAGGTCATGATGGTGGCGTTAAATCTTACGATGTTTATTGGGGTAGCTCTCCTTTTTGGTTACACCTTTACGCGTGGAGTTTTAGGTCAACGAGAGGCGCATGTGCTTGTGCCACTCTCACTCCTTATCGGGCTAATTGCCCACAACTTTTTTGTTAATCTGTTTTCGTACTTTATGCCGATTAAAACAAGTGTTTGGTTGGTGCTTGGGCTCATGTTGCTTGCCCCAATATTGTTATTGTCAAAACGCATAAAGTGGTCTGTTGTTACAGAGTCCAAGTTTGAACCGCGAAGGCTTAAAATACTTTTTAGTTTTGCCATTGTCATTTCAATTTTATCTGGTTTGGTAGCCATTAAGTCGCTTGGACACGACGACTTTTTCATGGGTCATATGCCTCTAGCTTCCACTATCACAGATGGCAATTTCCCCGTTATGGACCCGAGCTCGCCGGACAGGGCGTTATCATATCACTATGCGGCCGACCTTGAATCGGCCAACATTAATTTAATCACTGGCCTGCCGATTTGGTTAGCATATGATTTACAGATTTTCCTTTTCACTGGCCCATTCTTCCTTTTGCTTTTTGCCCTTCTTTACGAAATAACCAGGGCCTTTGGAGTCTCCCTTGCCGGAGCGGCACTTTTCTTTTACGGCCACGGCCTGCAATGGCTTTATTTTTTCACCAAGGGTTTGCCAGCACTCTGGCGCCGCTTTATTCTCCATGAACAGATACCAGCATTCTGGAAGTGGGTCGCGGATATCGCCTTTCCCAAACTCAACAGCAGTTATATTTTTGTGATGAACAATCACTCGGTTGCTATCGGAGTCCCCGCCCTTGCATTAGGTATCTATCTCCTCGTGCTTGCTTTTCGGACAAGCGAACAAGGTCGGTCTTGGACCACGGTACTAGCCGGCGGGCTTTTATTTGGCTACAGCGCGCTTGCCATTGAAACTTACTTTTCCATTGTTACAATAGCCCTTTTAATATTTTGTATTTGGCAGTTTTTTAGAGATGGTAGGCAGGCCCTATTTACACTGACATTTCTTGTTATCGCGTTGCTCGTTGCGTATTTTCAAGGCGGGATTTTTTCACATGTGTTGTCGGACCCAAGTCGCGACGCGCTAGTGCCAGTATCTAGTTTCCAAGAATTTCGCACACTTGACCTAGCTCCGAACCCAGACAAGATAGACAATTCTGCAAACTACGTTTATCTCTTGTCGCCTGAATTTTTTATTCAATTCGGTTTACCGCTCATTCTCATTTTGCCTGCCCTTTGGTACTTTTTACGTAAACATAGCCCGCTTGTATTTTTCGTTATAGCTGGACTGGGCGCTTTCGCCGTGCCACTTCTCTTCCGTTACCCAGTTAGGCCATGGGAAATATCACGTTTTTTTGCTTTGGCCATTCCCATCTTCTCATTAGCAGTTGGCGTCTGGCTTATGTACCGATATGATGAAACCCTCGTCAGAAAGATGAAAATAATTTTTGCTACCCTCGTCGTTCTCGTGGGGGCAAGCGGACTCCTGTCGCAAACTATTTTTGCCGTTTCAAGCCTTGATACTTTTGGTCAAGTCAGACCTCTAATCAAGCGTCCGCCCGAACCTTCCGCCCAAGACGCGCTGGCCATTGCTTGGATTCGCGAACATACCACGATATCCGACCGCTTCTTCCCCTACTCCGAAGAGTTTGTGCGCTTTACCGGACGCTTTACCCCCGGCTACTATCCGTATTTTTCCTTCAGTCAGCATGAGAGTGAACAGAAGGCCTATGCCGATATGGTGGAGCGTTGTTCACCTGAAGCCTTCAAGTTTTTCAAAATAAATTACATCTACATGTTCGACAATTTCCCAATCAAAAATCCCCAAACCTGCCTCCGTTCGCTTGACGCAAAGCTGGTCTATGGCAGCAGATTTTCTATCCCCGTTATTTACAAAATACCACATAGTTGGTAGTCTTCATTGGGTTCGGTCTCATGTAGATTAAAAGACAATGAAAGGAGGGCGAAATGAATACGACTCGTAAAGACGAGCTAGTTTGCCTGATTATCCCGCCATCAACTTTCTTGCTCGACGAGCGCGTTTTCATGTCGCTCGGGGTGTTGAAGGTGGCGGCCGTACTTGAAGCCGCTACTGTTCCCGTAGAGGTTCTCGACCTCTCTGGTGTCTCTAACTATCTCGATGCTGTCACGTATCACGTGCGTGTGACGAGAGCAACATGCTTTGGTCTCACGGCTACCACTCCACAATTGCCTGCCGCCCGGGCGATTGCGCAAGTAATCCGGCAAAAGCGTCCCGACGCTAGACTCGTGCTTGGCGGTCCCCATGTGACTCTAGTTTCGGCTGCGTGTAAACGTGAGAAAAAACTAGGACTACATGCTCGGGCTCATCGGGCTATGGGTCGCTTGGAGGACCTTTTCGACGTGCTAGTTGCCGGGGATGGAGAAGAGGCAATTTTCTATGCTCTCGCTATCAACCCACCGAAGCTACTAGATGCCGATGACCCAAACGGGCCGCTGTGGGTACCCGAAGCACGACTCTCTTCACTACCTTTCCCGGCGCGTCACCTCGTTGATGTGGAGAGTTATCATTACGGGGTTGAGGGTTTCCCAGCCTTATCA
>Ga0209542_10011289_pt1 | contig 15869 bp, 13 predicted proteins | sample RifCSPhighO2_01_FD_184028 | JGI IMG/M metagenome (GOLD analysis project Ga0209542, IMG submission 184028) | Soil microbial communities from Rifle, Colorado - Rifle CSP2_plank highO2_0.1 (SPAdes) (version 2) | ecosystem: Environmental > Terrestrial > Deep subsurface > Rock core/Sediment ... | reverse complement strand
CTTAACGATCCATCTAAAATAGTTTCACGATTGCATTATCCGATACTTGAACCAACAGAAACCTTTGAAAGAGAAGGTTTGGTAAAAAATGTGGTTTTTCCTTGCGGTATGGTAGTTGTCAATGACATTTTGTATGTTTATTATGGTGGAGCGGATTCTGTAATATGTGTTGCTTCAGGACATATTAATGATCTAATACAAAATCTGCTTGAACGTAGAAAGCGTACTTTTTTGATTTAATATTTGAAAGTTAGAAAAGAGGTGAAATATATGATGGGTTACAACACGACAATGGCTGGGTTAAACATAGTTGGTTTTATCACCTGGTTTGCAGTGATAATTTTTCTTGTTCTTGGCAGTATGTATTTTTGGAAGGAGATAAAGAAAAAGTGAAATTTATTTTATTCTATTCATCTGAATCACGCTTCCGATAATCAAAAATCCCCCAATAAGTTCTTTAAATGTCGGGAGTTCTTTATAAAATATGAAAGCAAGAATAAGGGCAAAGATCGCTTCAAGTGTCAGAATGTTTCCCGCAAGCACGGCTTTGACATTTTTAAATCCGTAGTTTATGAAAAACATGTTTACGGCATTAAATAACCCTGTAAAAAAAATTGACACAAAAAGTAGTAAGTTCCAGTTTATAACAGGCAATTTTTCACCAAGAGATATTGAAATGATAAAAAGACTTACCGTTCCCAATAGCAGTAAGATTTGAGTGATTTCTTTGTCATTAAGTTTATCGCTCATCCATTTCCTCGTAACAAAGCTTAGCGCAAAAAGCGCTGTTGCAATAAGCGAAAATAACTCGCCTTTACCAAAACTTAGCGTTGAACCATAATCTTTTACTGCGATAAGAATCACCCCTAAATAAGCAACAAGCACCAGAAAAAATTTTAAAAAAGTAAATTTTTCTTTAAAAAGAAGCCAGCCAAAAATCGCTGCAAATGGCAGAGATTGAATAAAAGTGACGTTGCTTATTTTTGTAATAACAATTGCTTCCCGATATAACGGTGCTCCAATTAAATATCCAATAATTACGCGCACTGACATTATGATCCAATCATTTTTAGGAATGTTTTTTATTTTTGAGAATGAAAAATTGGTTTTGAATAAAAACAAGCTAAATATAAATGCAACTGCCAAAGATAGATAAAGCTGCTGGAAAAGCGTAAAATGGTAGCTTAGATAACGGGCTGTGATTGCGATCACTGCAAAACCAAACGTGAGCAATATTAGCGATACAATTCCTTTTGTATGCTTTGAATCATCCATAAAGCATAGTATAAATCATACTCTTAACCCGTTTTTAGTATTCTTGGAAGGTCAATAATATTGCGGATACTTACAATTGTCTCCGCCTTTTTTCTAGCTTTCAATTCGATTTTCTGAACTGTGATTTTATCTTCGGTTAACTTAAGATACGAATTCCAGGCGTCTTTTCTCCATGAAGAGATCAGGTTGTTAAGATAATATGCATAAAGTTTTTCAAAAATATTTTTTGTGACGTTCATCAAGCGATTTTTTTCATGTAACGATCTCACGACTTCATGAAGACTGTATTTTATGATTTCATTTATCAACAAGAAATCATACTGAAATCTACTCCCCCTCATCACATCGTGCAAAGTTTGCGGTAAATCGTTATTCACATGAGCATTCACTCCAAGGGCCATATAAATAAATTGGAATTTATTATCCTCAACACAGCTATCAAATAGTATTTTCCAAGCGGGAGGACAATTTTTTTTATTAAAATAACTATTTAGTGCACGAAAGTAATAATTGACGAAATTTATATCAATTTTCTCCATAAGCGCATCTTTTTGAAAATAATTTTTACCTAACTTTGCGTAGACATTTTTTGTGATGATAAGATAAGTATGATTGAAGGCAGTTAAGTTTTGCAGCTTCGTATGTAGCGGTTTTTGATCCAAAGTTTTTAATATCGAAAATACGTCTTCAATTTTTTTTGCTACCATTACGATTTTTCTGAATTATATTAAATTCTCTTGAATTATAAAGCGGTCTTCGGAAGTTTGTATATATATAAAGCACTTAAAAGACAAAGCGTCGCCATAATAATAAATAAAGTATCAAACCCAAAATTCACGGCGATCAACCCTCCGACAAAAGCACCGACAGCTGCGGAAAAATAATTCATCGATTCCCAGGCACCCCACTCACGCCCCATCTTGTTTTCGGTCAGATGATTTGAATAGACAGCGTCAAAAGCCGGTGAGTAAATAGCTTCTCCAAGTCCGATTATTACCTGACAAACTAACAAAAACCAAATTGAGCTAACAAAAATATATAGTGTATAGCCGATACCTATTAGAATATAACCAAAAACCACAACCAGTTCGGGACGTTTTACTTTATCGCTTAAGCGCCCCGAAAGCAGTGAAGTAATGCCGGCGGAAAGTGCAAATGCTCCACCTGCAAAACTAGCATCAAGTAGATTGCCGCCAATATCTTCGACAAAAATTGCGTATATTGGCCCAAGCATATAATTTGCGATGAGTATTAGAGCGTTTGTGATAAGAAGAATTCTTAGAGCTCTATTGAAAAAGACCTTTTTTAAATGCAAAAACGTAGTGATTTTATCCATGAAACAAATTTTTTTGTTCTAATTATTCGTTTGGAGCTGTGCCATAAATTACAATTTCGGTACCAGGATTGTCGGCCGTTGCACTGATACTGCCTTGGCCTTGAGTATCCGGTAGCGCCCAACTGTAAAGTTGTTCAACTTCTTCTGTTTTCATGTTGATACAACCGTGCGACATGGGGTGACCAAAATTGCTGTGCCAATAGGTGCCGTGTATGCCATAGCCTCGATATTGCGGGATTTCGTCATTATAAAAATACATGGTGTACGGGACATTGGGTAGATAATAATAAGTACCCAAAGCCTGAGATCCGCCGCTCATCAAAGTATAGCGAAGTTTGATCCAAATTTTAAAAGTGCCGGTTGGAGTCGCTCCCCATTTTCCGGTCGAAACCAAAAAGTCGTAAACTTTATTATCACCTTCGTAAGCATAAAGTCGCTGATTTGTGAGGTCCACCTCAATTCTTTTTTTTGAATTGCTTTCTCCCAAAACCTGATTATTTGAATTATCGTGAGCTAATAACTGTGGCGCTGGAACAGAGCTGTTATTAAACGCCGCCTTTTTTTCAGACGGAGTAAAATTGCCTGTTAAAGATTTAAAATCAAGGCTGTTTTGTCGTGATAAGAATCGTGGAAGTTGAGGAAAAACGTAGACGCGAACCAATACCAAAAGGAGTACAAAAAAAATAATTTGTTTTTTATTCATATAAAATCATTATACATATTACTTTTGTTTTTCAAGAAAGTATTGATTATTCTTATTCGTAAGACAATTCATTTATGAAAAGAAAAAAGTATTTTTATTCAAAAGGATCAGTATTAAAACGGAAATTCCGTCCGTTTATCATCGTGATTTTTTTTGCATTGGTAGTGCTTCTTGTACTAACAGGAATTTATCTGAAGCGTAAACTGGTAAAACCAGAAACATATAAGCCTACTGAAAAAACGAATCTGATCGAAATCCCTAAAATCATAGAAAATATTGAAAAGTTAGACGTACGAGAGGCGGGTAGTAGCGCACTTTTGCCCGGCGCAAAATGGGTACCGCAAACTTTCAACAACTGTGCTCCGGCGACAACTTCGATGATTTTACAGTACTTTAATTACTCTGTCGGACAGGATATCACAAAAGCAGATCTTCGCACCAACGAGGATGACAAAAATGTTTTTACATATGAGATCCGTGATTATCTCAAAGCAAAATATAATATCGAGTCGAAGCTTTTTTATAATGGCGACATCGATCGGATAAGATTACTTCTTGCTAATGGTTTTTATGTCATGGCCGAAGACTGGCTGCATCCTAATGAAGATATCGGGCATGTCACGATAATTCGAGGATTTGATGACGCGCAAGGTGTATTTATTGCTGACGATTCGTATATCGGCGTCAACATTGTCTACAAGTATGATGAGTTTGACAAGACTCAATGGAAGGCGTTTAATCGTGAGTATTTACCAATCTATAAAGCAGAACAAGAAAAATTATTACTGGAAATTGTGGGTGAGGATTGGGAGGAAGATACAATGTATAGAAAAGCCGTTGAGCGCGCAAAAGCAGAGATCGCCGAAAACGAACGCGATATGTATGCTTACTTTAATCTGGGGACAAGTTATTTTGCGCTTGGTGAGTATGATAATGCCAGGGAGGCTTTTGAAAAATCGCGTGATTTGGGTTGGCCGCGAAGAATGTTGTGGTACCAGATTCAGCCGGTGCAAACGTTAAATGAGCTACAAGATTATAGGGGAGCAATAGAGCTTGCCGATATCGGACTTGCCGGTAACGATTCGTTTGCTGAACTTCATGTTGAAAAGGCAAAGTCATATATTGGTTTGGGTGAGAAAGACAAGGCAAAACAAGAAGCAGAAAAGGCAATTTTTTATTCGCCTGATTTAAAATCTGCTCAGAATATCTTAAGTTCTCTTTGATTTTTCCCTTAAGCTCACGATACAATAACTGTTATGTATCAATATGAACAGGATGTACTTGGCGCCTCATATTTTGGTCCGGTTGCCGGCTCACCGCTTGTCCCTCCCGAGGTCGTCACTATATATTTTGTAGTTTTTTTTATTATTCTTGCCGTCGTTTATTTCATTCTTCATCAAAAGAGGAAACCCGTTCACATAAAACACAAGGTACAGCTTCTCGTTGTCACTGCTCTAGTTTTAAAGCTTTTTGTTGTCATCGGCGGCGGGTTCGTTGCTGCATATTGGCTTGTTCCACGACCTGGGATTCAAAATATTACTCCACTTGATAATTCAAAAGGTCATGAAGTTACAAAAAAACTTGAAATTATTTTTGACCGTCCGGTCTCAAGAAACGATCTTGCTAAAAATATCACGCCCGAAGTGCCTGGTGTCTGGCTTTTTGAGGACTCGCTTTACACGACCCATCTTTATAGAAAGTTGGTTTTTTATCCAACAGTGAGCTTCAAGCCAAGCACTCAATATACAGTCACACTTTCAAACATAAAAAACGTGATTGGAACATCAGATGGATATGATCAAAGTTTTACTTTTGTTACTCAAGATCCACCCGGCGTAAGTAGTGTTTTCCCAAAAAACGGGGATTCGGATATTGAGATCGGCGCCAATCTTCGCATTGAACTCTCACAGCCGAATGACCGTGTTTCAGAGTTTGACTTTTCAGTTTCACCATCCCATCCCATAGAAGTACGTCTTGACCCAACAAAAAAAATTTACACTTTGCTTCCAAAAGAGCCTTTTAAACAAGGCACCAAGTACCAGTTGACAATAAATAAAACCGACCTTTCTTATAATCTGCCGACAAACACAATTATTGAAAGAGGGGATACCACACAGGTCTATGACGGTAGTTTCACCACCAAAGATGCGCCGGGCATAGAAAGCTTTACGGTTTCTGAAACAAATTTTTTGCCAACTGACCCGGTCGTCATCATTTTTTCACAGGCCATGGATAAAACTTCAATTCAAAATAACTTTTCGATAACTCCAAGTGTTACCGGACAGTTTATCTGGAAAGATGATAAAGAGCTTACCTTCAAGCCGGTCAGCTTGGACTTTGAAACAAAATATACCGTAAAGATCGCAAAAGGCACAAAAAGCTTGCCGTCGGGATTTATAGAAAATGATGTCGTCAAAACATTTACGACGATTGGTGCGGCAAAGGTTACGGAGTCATACCCTGTTGATAAATGGGATGCTGTTTCAATCGATGCTCCTATCAAGATCACTTTTGATCAAGAGGTCGACAAAACTTCGGCCGAGTCTCAATTCAACATACAACCTAAGATTGATGGAGAGTTTACATGGGAAAATAATACTTTGATCTTCCAACCTTCCTCACCTTTTAAATACAGCACTACATATAATGTTCAATTAAAGCCAGGTATTAAGAGTGTCCATGGTCTTGATTCAACACAAGATTTTTCTATGACTTTTGCTACTCAAGAACAGACGGTAAAACTTGCGGTTCCTGTGATGTTGCAACAACACGGACTATCCTGCGAAGTTGCGGCATTGCGCATGGCGCTTGAGTTTAGAGGTGTGAAGGTTTCCGAAGAAACTTTACTTTCAAAGGTGGGTGTTGACAACACTCCTCACAACGGAGATATCTGGGGTGATCCTTATGAAGCATTTGTCGGTAACGTTGATGGGAAGCAGATGGTTGACGGTTACGGAGTATATTGGGGTCCGATCGAACGTGTGGCAAAAGAGTACCGTGATGCCGAAGATTTTGAAGGCTGGGACGTATCTTCTCTAACCAAAGCTATTTCGGAAGGTAATCCAGTCGTGATCTGGGTTTATAGTTCGAGCGGGTGGCCGACTTCTTGGCACACTCCCGGCGGTAAACTAATACCCGCAATGAGAGATGAGCATGCGGTAACAGCCGTTGGCTATGTAGGACCAAGCAATAATCCATCCCAACTTATTATCAATGATCCGCTCCATGGACAGGTCTACTGGGCACGTGATCTTTTTGATAAAAAATGGGCCTCGCTTGGAAGAAGCGGAGTTGTAGTTTACTAAATTTATGTCAAAAATTTTTAAAGCCTCAATTTTACTCACCTTCTTTTTTGCCATAAATAAGCTTGTTGCTTTGGTCCGTCAGGCGCTTATAGCCAGGCAGTTTGGCTTTGGAGCCGAAATCGACGCTTTCAATGTCGCAAACAATCTGCCCGATCTCGTGCTTTCGCTTTTTTCAGGCGGTGCACTCGCTCTTGCGTTTATACCGGTTTTTGCAGAATATATTCAAGAGTACGGTAAAAAACCTTCATGGAAACTTTTCTCAAAAACGGCAAATCTTTTGTTTGTGGTGACGGCTCTTGTCTCAATAGTTTTAGCTATAGTTGCCAGACCCATTGTAGAAAGTAAATTCGGTATCTCGCCCGGATTTTCTGCAGAAAAACAAGACTTGGTCGTAGCGCTTATGAGAATCAATTTTATTGCGCTTCTTATTTTTTCGATAAGCGGACTTATTGCCGCCTCGCTCCAGGCTCATAAGCATTTTTTCCTTACGGCACTGGCCCCGATTTTCTACAACATAGGTGTCATCATCGGCGTCATGATCCTTGCTCCAAGTCGCGGATTTGAAATTTGGGGTGTCACTCTGCCTGCTTTCGGTTTTGGTATTTATGGATTGGTATATGGCACAATTTTAGGAGCACTTTTTCATCTCGCTATACAGATTCCCGGACTATTAAAATACGAGTTTAGCTGGACTCCGATAATCGATTTTAAGGATGAGGGTGTAAAAAAAGTACTCAGGCTTACCGGGCCACGCGTGGCAACTGTATTTTTTATACAGCTCATATTTTTGGCACGTGATAACTTTGCATCATATTTGCCGCAAGGATCGGTGACGGCGCTCACCTATGGTTATTTTATTTTGCAGGTTCCCGAAACTCTCATTGGAACCGCCATTGCTACTGCTCTTTTGCCAACGATTTCAACGCTGGCAAGTAGTAAAAAACATGAGGAGTTTGCTAAAACCGTAAACAGTGCACTGCGTTTTCTGATCGCAAGTTCAGTCGGAATAACGGTTTTGCTTTCGCTCACATTGCCGGGATTTATCGAACTTTTCTTTGACTTTAACAAAGCGGAAACAGCTCTCATCGTTTGGGTTACACGTGGATATTTACTTGGTCTTTTGAGTCAGGTGCTTTTGGAAGTAGTGATTCGCGCATTTTATGCAAGACAGAATGCCAAACTGCCACTCATCGCGACATTTATTCGAACAGTAGTATTTTTAGTTATTGCTTTTTATTTTTCTTCAAAAACAGGTGCTTTCGGACTAGCGATCGCCGATACAATAGCGGTCACAGTCGAGGTTGTGATTTTGCTAGTCTTGCTATACCGCATTATGCCGACAATTCTCCATATTAGCGATACACTCGTAAGATCAATACTTGGCTCTGTGGTGAGCGCGGGAGTGCTACTGATCGGGATTTCATTTCTGCCTTTTGCCCCGTTGGTAAGCATGCTAATTTCTCTGACGCTTGCGTCATGTCTTTATCTTTTATTTGTGATGAAAGAAGTAAGAATACTCATGAGATTGTGAAAAAAAACCGATTCTATTTTAAGTTAATGAAGTTAATCCAGGAAGTGATATCATTAAGACATGAAGCTTTTTAAAAATACAAGAATATTAGTTACAGTATTTACAATATTTGTAATTATCATTCTATATATTATTTGGTCTTTTCTATCGAATCCTTATAAAGAATCTTATAGATATTCATTACCTTCTGATTATCAGCTAGTAGATACAGTTGAAGGTGGAAACACATGGTGTATGGATGCATGTCCCTGGTTAAATAGAGTGTATGTTGTATATAAAACTAAACAGGCGACAAAACAGGAACTTTTTGATTATACTTTGAAAAATGGGTACACCTTTGTAAAAGAGTATGAACAATTTGGTTACAATGCTGAGGGTGAAACGATGAGCGAAGTATTACAATTTGAATCGGACAAGATTCGTGAAATGAAAATAAGTCTAGCTGACTCACTATTTGAAATTCCTGAAGATAAAAGAAAAGATATAAAAGAAAATGCTGTGGTTGTTATTGTATATCAGATGAATAACTATAAGGATTAATTAAATCTCCATTGGTAAAATTGAGTAGATATTACGCAACTATCATCTGATTCTTTGTAATCTAGCGAAACAGTCTATTATTTGATAATTACGAGTTAAAAAGAATCATTGGTTAATCCTTTTTTTGTAGTCCATTCTGGTTGACTTTGTAGGAACTGGCATATTAAGTAACAGATCAGAATACTGATGAGATTGTAACCAAATTTCAGTTGTGTTGAAAGTAAGGCAACTGTGAAAAATTGCTTAATCCGGCAGTGATATTCACGGGAAAACTATTAATAAGTGTATTGTAGTCTGCAGCATTTGAGTTATATATTCTTCTTGCACTGGCTATTTGGTCTTCTGTTTCTGCAAGTTGAGACTGGAGTTTTAGGAAATTTTCGTTTGCTTTTAAATCCGGATACGCTTCAGCAATAGCAAGTATTGAATGTAATGAAGTATCAATTTCTTTTTCTATACCCGATAATCCTTTAATATCAGATTTAGGCAGTGATAAAGCTTTGGCTCTTTCTTCCGTAATCTGTATGAATAATTTTTCTTCATGCTTTGCGTATCCTTGTACTACATTCACTAAATTTGGAATTAATTCATGACGACGCTTTAGCTGAACATCTATACCTGACCACGCTTCATGTGCATTTTGTTTTGCTGAAATAAGCTTATTATAGAAATATATATAAAGTAGAATAATAATTACTACTGCGATAAGCGTATATTCCATAGTCATTAATCAATAAATTGTAACATTTCCATTGGTATTGATATCATCGTTTGAACAAGCTTATTAAAATACGATTTATCTCTTTCGTCCACTTTTATTTCTTTAAAAAAATCTGTATATCGGGATTTCCATATTTCATCATGAAAATCTAAAACCATAGTATCTCCATAAAATCCAACTTTATCCAGTGGAAATTTATTGGCAAGTTGTATTAAGCGTACTTGTACGGAAGGCGATAATATTTTAAGAAGCTGTAATTTGGTATCTGGTTTAATGTCGTCAACCTGAATATTAAATAGTTTATTAAATTCTTCGGATTCGGTTTTTAGATCATTACCGAAAATTGAAATAAGACCTTTTTTGCCAATATGAAAATTAATTGGAACCTTTTTGTATATTCTCAACATAAATATATTGTGTTTGTGCGTTTGCCTGCTCTTACCAGATCCTGTTACGTATGTAAACGTTGTGTGCCAGAAATGTGTTGTTCTGTCTTTGTTTATAAACCCCCAAATTTGATCTTCTATTTTTTGTGAGTGACCTTGATTAAAAAAATCGGGAAATACAGAATTGAGCTTACTTAAACGATTGGATCCATCATGAGGATCATAAACCCATCCATTTTCCTGACACATTAGAAACAAAATAAAATTTTGTTGAAATCCGTTGATTATACCGCTGTAAATAAATAACGGTGCGAGACTAAAAATTATTACAGTAATTAATTCTCTGTAAAAAAATTTGCTAAGCACAATGTACCCAATAATAATTGCTGCAGCAAGTAATAGTAATAAATATTTATTTCGTTTTAAACGATAAGGATGTTTTTTGTATTCTTCTGCTTTCTTAATTAATTTTTGACTATGGAGATTGAAGGTGTCTTTCCGTATATTTTCTCCAAGCGGATCCCAGTAGTCGGCTGTAGTTTCCATTAGTATTGATTGTATCAATAATTTCGCCATGAATTTTCATATTAATTTGTTTTCCAGTTTTGTATAACAAATGGTGAAGGAATAAATGGCAGAATTTCTCCGTATGATTTTTCAAAAGAAAAATTACAGGATTTGAGATCATTATTATTAACAATATAAGGGAAGATCAGTGGCGCTGTAATTTTGAACGCATCATTTACAGTAATTTTTTTTAGTACGTCTTCAACGCGATTCATTTTTTCAACTTCTTGCAGCATATTAAGGCCGCATAAAGGGATAGCCAACTCTTTCGTTGTTCCGAATAAAAAATAGAGAAACGCGTGAATACCATCTGTACTTATTTCATCAATTCTTTCTGATTCAGATAACAATCCTAATTTTTTAAGGCCTGAAGAGTACTGTTTCATCATTGGTTGGAGGTAGCCTATCTGATTAAAAGCTCCAGAGCAAAATAATCCAAAATGCCCGGCCATGATTAAGTAATTCATCAAAAGAGAAGGCGTAATTTTGTTCTCTTTCCAGGCTTGAGCTATAGAAATCGGATTCCAGTTTATTGAAGGGAACGATTTATCTTGAGAAACTAACTGTTTGTTTTTTCGCAGTAGTGGGATCATACGATGATTTTTATTGATTCCCCAAAAAAAACAAGTTCCTCCACCTTTAAAGTCTTTTAATAAATCAAGAGACCAACAACCATATATCCCGTCGAAAAGTTTTAATTGTTCCTCTTCGGATAAATCAAAGAGAAATTTATACAGCGGTAAACTGGTATTATTAACCAGTTCTTCTGCAAAAAAAGTCTTTGATAGAAGGTCGATTGGTAGAAATTCCATGTGATAATTTGGAAAAAATTTTCTCCATAACCATTTATTCCACACATTTATTTGTTGAGAATAGCTTGCACATTGATTAATGTCAGTTTTAGTTGAAACTAAATTCAGTACGGAATAAATAAAGCCTAATTCTTGTTTAGAAAAATTATTTCGATTTACCTCAATCCAATAATTAATTGTCTTCTTGTCAAAACAAAGAGGTTTTACTGTTGGTAAAGCGTCATGCCTCATTGAGGAACCAAAAAAAGTAAATCGCTTTTCACCTTTTGGCGAAGCCATCAACAACCCTCGAATATAAGCTGTATTGTTTATAGGTAATGATGAAAAAGATAAAATTGGTGGCATTATGTATGGCTTTTTATTAAGTGAAAATGATTTTGTAAATAAAGAAAGTTGAATATTACTGTTAATATACACAGGATGATTGATCGGACATTGATGATCGGCCGTGGAAACGAGGGGATTTTTTTGTAAACAAATATCAAGTTTTTGTAGATATTCGCTTTCGAGATGAGGGAAGGTTGATTGAATTACGTTTATAAATTTTCGATTAAATAAATTTGCATTTGCTTTTCCTTTATCGAGTAATAAATTAGTTGCCTCCCAAATACTTAGATCACCATATTGGTGGAGAATAGTTTTAAGAAGTGGGCGCCTTTCTAAAATGATATCCGAATAAACGGAAATATTGCTCATCTGAGTGAATTATATCAAGAAGTTATGAGTTTACCGCTTTATGGCAGTTGTAACTTATACTTGACAAGTCCAGGCAGGCTTTGCCCTACCGTAGTTAGCTCAACGAGATGAAGGAGGGTTGAGATGGATACTCAAAGGTTAAACAAAGGTGATCGCTGTACCCGATTTATCACCGCGACCGGTTCTTCCTATTCGATGAATGTAAGTTTCGTATGATTCGGGCGGATCGTAGTTTATGACATGACTTACTTTATCAATGTCTAATCCTCTTGAAGCCACATCGGTAGCTAAAAGTATTTGGATGTCGTTTCTTTTGAATTTTTCCAGAACTCTTTGTCTTTGGGATTGACTTTTGTTTCCATGAATTGCATCTACATTAAAACCTCTTTTATCAAGCTCGTCTGATAGTCTTTGAACTCCCCATTTGGTTCGACCAAAAATAAGAACTTTTTCAAATTCTTTCTGAATCAAAAGATCGTGTAATTTTTCGATTTTTCTACTTTGGTCAGAAACCTTGACTATGTCATGTTTGATATTTTGCAAAATATCCTGTTTTTTAACAGATACCGTAACCGGATTTTTGACAAAGCCGGCAAGAACTTCTTTGGTTTTCTGGTCAACCGTGGCTGAAAAGAAAAGCGACTGACGATTTTTAGGAAGCAAGGATATAAGAAATCTGATGTCCCCAATAAAGCCAAAATCTACCATTTGATCTACTTCATCCAAAACAACAATATTAAAAGTTGAAAGATTCAATCCTCTTTGATTCACCAGATCCTTAATTCGTCCCGGAGTACCAATGACAAAGTTCGGATTTCTTCTTAGCTCATATTTTTGTCCATAAATACTGACTCCTCCTATACAAAGGGAGGAATAGATATTCATACCTTTTGAAAATGCTAAAAATTCATTTTTGATTTGAACGGCCAGCTCTCTAGTTGGCGCAACGATTAGTACTTTTTTACTTCGGTTTTTCCCCACGTCATTAAGAAGAGGTATGAGAAAGGCCGCAGTTTTGCCCGTACCCGTGTTTGCGATACCGATTACATCTTTTCCTTCTAAAATTAGCGGAATTACCTGATCTTGAATAGGAGTTGGTTTTGTGTAACCTTTGGCTAAGACATTCTTTTTTATGGTGTCGCTTACAGCAAAATTCATAAACGAATTAACCACAGCGTATGAAGTATCTTTGGCCGGTGTAAAGCTAGTATTTTTCACAAGCTCAGTAGGATCGAAAGATTTTATGCGTCTTTTAGCATTGGAAAAATTTCTTTTAAAACGATTATTACGATATCGAAACATAAGATGGATGAATTAATTAAAAATTATTAGGGAGCTTTAATAGTGAAGACGGGTGAAGTAGGAAAACGAATTTCTCTTAACCACAAATCAATATCTAAACTCTAGTTAGTATTATAACACGTTTAGTGAAGAAAAGGATAAAAAACAATCACACTTGTGAAGCTAAGATCATGATTTACTATTTAGTCCATACTGACCGATAGAATGAAAGCTATGATCATTACAATAACGAGGATATTCGGAAGGCCGGTAATGGTGAGAATTCCAAGCACGGAGACAACCCATAATAGTAGCAATAATGAAGCGATTATTTTTAAGATACGAGGCAAAATGCCTATCGCCCAAACAACCGCCATGAATATAAGAATTTCCCACAGCGTAACCAAATGAGTATTTATTGTAAAAAGGACGATATTCGGCATCGTAATTCCCGAAATTGGAGAATATCCAAGAAACCAGAGAATGACAAGAATGGCGATGATCGCGACTAACATATAGGCTTAAGTATACATAATGATAAAAAAAATTACGAAAGATTGTCCAGGGTGGTGGAATATGTTGAAAATTATTATGCTTAAGTTCTGTTTGGAGAGGGAATAGGCACCAAAGCTCATGTACTCCCTAGCAAAGTCAAAACAGAGAAATTCAAAATCATAAATTGTGAGCCATACGCTACTATGTTGAAGCGAGTCTTCTGAAGGTTTCTTCATACTCTTTTATTCCACGCTTAACCGCTTTATTAATGATAATTGCTTTCTTACGATTTTTCTTAATATATTTTTTTTCTGAAAAAACTACCTTTTTCATAGCATGAAAATTATAACATAGGTTTTAACAGTAGTTTGCCTTTTAAATTTAGATTGTTTTAGTAGTTTCTTTGAAGATTCAGGTTGACTTTGAACTTCCATGTTTTTAAACGAAGGAGGGTTGGCTATGTTGGAACCTTTTATGTACGAATGTATTCTTAAATTTTTCCATTTATATAATTCCACAAATTGTATTGTAGCTTCCGAAATTTTATAAGCAATTATTTACATAGCTCTTACAGAATTAATAAATTAAATCTTTAAAATATTTTTATATGAACCAACATGAACATCATGCAGAACTGGTAAATGGATTTTTTAATCAGCAGAAAGAAATTTTTGATTCATCAAACCAGGCGATGTATGCGTATCTTGATGACGATTGTAGAGTTTGCAACGATAAATTTGCAAAACTTCTTGGGTATGAATCTCCCGATGAATGGTTTAAAGTTGATGTCAAAGGAGCATTCCCGGCTGTTTTTGTAGCTGACAAAAGTCAGAGAGCATTGGTTGACGCATATCAAAAAGCGATGCAGAATGGTGTTGCTTCGAAAGTTAAAGTGACATGGAAGAAAAAGTCAGGCGGAACAGTCGACACGGAAGTTATGCTTGTGCCGATAGCTTATCAGGATCATGTATTTGCCTTACACTTTGTGGTTTGATTAAATCTATCTTTAGACACTTTGAACTCTAAAATTCATTCTTCTTGTGAGGTAATTTAAAACTGCAACAATTGAAAATTGTAATAATGACTTGGTCCAGGGGGAAGGATTCCCCGCCAAGGCGGGACTAACTCGCAGTAATCTCACTTCGTATCGGAAACTGCGAGTTGAGCGAACCTTACGGTTCTCATCTCTTCCAAAGCTAAAAAAATAGAAGGCATAAAGCCTTCCATTTTTTCAGAGTCCAGGGGGAAGGATTCGAACCTTCGTAGCCGTGAGGCGCTAGATTTACAGTCTAGTACAATTGGCCGCTCTGTCACCCCTGGTGAAGTTGGGAATTATTATACCATTTTTGTTATCATGATAATATGACTCTCACCGAAGTGAATTATTATATTAGGAAGTTTTTCCCGGTCATCGTCATTCTTATTCTTGTATTCGCCATTCTTTTTTTTGCCGCACAATTATTGCTAACATACCTTGCTTCACAACAATCTGCGCCTCCGGTTGTCACAGCGCCGCCAGTAACAAATGAAGTCTTTGGTAAAATCAAACCTCCGGTCATCCCACAGTCTAAATCATCAGACAAATATACATATATTTTAGATACTCTTGATGGGACGGCGAATATTGAGGAGGCGTCACCAGGTGCTAACGTATATTTCCTGCCGAAAGAACGACCAACATTTGGATACGTACCCAAAATTAATCTTATGGCCAAAGAGGTGGGTTTTAATACAGAGGGGATAAATTATAAAACCGCAGACGGAGTAGCGATATTTGATGATGGCAAAAGGAAGCTCACCATAGATATCGGCAACTTTAACTTCAATTATGATTTTGTTTTAACAAAAGAAGATGTCAAACTCGATGCGTCGTCACCTCCTTCGGAGCAGAATATCCAATCAGATGCAAGTGATTTGTTACAGAAAATGAATCGCTACCCATCAGAGCTTAGTCAAGGAAAAACGAATATAATATTTCTGCACTTTAATGCAGAAAATCTGCAAATAACTACTCTTGAAACATCAGACGGCGCCAATATGGCCGAGGTTGATTTTTATCGTCCAGATATTGACGGTTATCCTGTAGTCACTTCGACTTATTACAATAGTCCGCATTATGTATTATTTGGTTTTAGTGCTAAAAATTTCTTGATTAGGGCACAGGTCAAATATTTTGAGAGATCTGAGGAAAAAATTGGGATTTACCCATTAAAAAGCAGCG
>Ga0209542_10011288_pt1 | contig 15870 bp, 20 predicted proteins | sample RifCSPhighO2_01_FD_184028 | JGI IMG/M metagenome (GOLD analysis project Ga0209542, IMG submission 184028) | Soil microbial communities from Rifle, Colorado - Rifle CSP2_plank highO2_0.1 (SPAdes) (version 2) | ecosystem: Environmental > Terrestrial > Deep subsurface > Rock core/Sediment ... | reverse complement strand
AGATTATCGCCTCTTCTTTGGCATATTTTTTCAATCGTTCGGCAAGTTGTCTGCCTGCATCTTCGCGATTCTTAAATTTTATTAATCCAGTAATCATATTTGATATATTGAGATACTCGGGTCACTCCGATACTTAGTTCTCTTGGCGGGCCGTCTCGGGCTAGAACCGTAGTCGGTCAAGCCCAGATTGACGGAATCAACCTATTTTACACTACTCTCCCGACGTCGCTCGTGCGCATCAAAAAGTGACAAAAGTGACACGGAAAGGCCTCCTAAAGTTACAGACCTATGTAACTTTTTAGTTATCTTTTTATAGGTGATATTGATAAAATATACTCATGCCCCACGAACTCCAATTAAAGCCATTTGAAGAAAAAGAGGGTTTTAAATACGTAATTCTTCAAGTCACTGATATTGCTTGGCATACCAATAAATTGCGCCCAACCGAGCTTATTGGTGAGAAAGTCAGAACAGCCATAGATACCAACACTCCTGGGCGTATCTACACAGAAATCGACCGAAAGAACGGCCTTAGCACTGGACTGGTGGACATTGAGAGTTTGAAGAAAAACCCTGATTTTATAAAGTTTATTCAAGAGCAAGAGAAACAAGGGGTTAAGGTTCTACTCCACATTCCCAAAGATGGTGTCCCTATGGCACCAGGCAAGGACACGGTTAAATTTATGCAGAGTACTAAGGGTAAGAGGATTCTCCACTGGCTTTACAAAAAGCTAGGTGCTAAAATATAAGTGCGTCGTAACAAGTGAATAGCTACCGCCACGAGGCCGTGCCTATTTCGCGCAAGAAGTGTTTGGCTTTTAGCCTTTCTACTTCGTGTGTGGAATAGGCCTTTTTCTATCTCCATACATTTTATTGGTTCACTAATAAAATGTTATGCAAAAACTACAATGGCAGACTGTCTCCAAGAGGGTTAATGATCTTATCCCCCAAGACAATAACCCGCGTGTCATAACAGACAAGCAAATGTCTGATCTTCAGAGGAATCTGAAGAGGTTCAACTTAGTAGAAATACCCGCTGTCGATAAAGACGGCAGAATTCTCGCTGGGCATCAAAGAATCAAAGCTCTCCAACTCTTAGGGCGAGGAGAGGAGATGATTGATGTCCGTTTACCTAATAGGAAACTCACAAAGTCCGAAGCTGAAAGGTATCTTATCGCAAGTAACTCCTTGGGTGGAGACTGGAATATGGATAAGCTCAAATCTTTCGATCTCGATCTCCTTCTGGATATCGGATTCGACACCTCTGAACTCTCTAAATTTTGGGACAAGGATTTGGAGGTCCAGGATGATGAGTTTGACGAGGAAGCTGAGATTAAAAAGATACATGCCACGGATGTAAAACCTGGGGATATATATGCCTTAGGGAAGCATCGATTAATTTGTGGCAGTTCCCTAGATCTAAGCGTTGTAAATAAATTGATGGGTTCCGCTAAAGCAGACATGGTCAATGATGATTTGCCCTTCAATATAGGCCTCTCATATGATCGAGGTGTGGGTAACAAGAAAGGTAAATACGGCGGTTCAACCAATGACTCTAAAACAGACAGTGAATACCGAGAGTTTGTAAAAACGATCATGCAAAATGCCATCTCTGTTTCCAAACCAGATTGTCACTACCTATTCTGGTGCGATGAACGGTTTGTTTGGTTATTACAAACTCTTTATAAAGAGCTGAGTATCGACTCTAAAAGACTACTCATCTGGATAAAAAATAATTCTACACCGACCCATAACGTCGCCTTTAATAAGGTGACAGAATTTTGTGTCTACGGCACTCGTGGAGTTGCTCCAATAAATAATGAAGTTTCTAATCTGAGTGAGATCGCAAACAAGGGGGTAGATATTGGAAATGAATCATTCGATCAGATTCTAGATTTGCTGAATATCTGGATGGTAAAGAGACTACCTAGCAAAGACTACAAGCACCCTACGCAAAAGAGCCCTGACTTACACGAAAAAGCATTAAAAAGATGCACCCGCCCTGGAGATGTTGTTTTGGACCTTACCGCTGGATCTGGATCCATACTATCCGCCTGTGAACAGTTAAAACGAGTGGCATATCTCTGTGAAATTGAGCCAATTTTCTGTCAGGTAATCATAAATAGATTCCAAAAATTGACTGGTCTCAAAGCTAAGCTTATTAACTGACATGAAAAAGAATACAAAGAAAGATGAGTTCTTGGAACAGTTGAGGAAGATTCCTATTATCCAAGTAGCTTGTGAGAAAGTCGGCTTATCCAGAACAAGTATCTATCGCTGGAAAGATGAGGACGAAGAATTCAAAAAGGATATGGAGAAAGCCTTGGCTGAAGGAGAATCTTTCGTAAATGATATGAGCGAAAGCCAGGTGCTAGCACTGATTAAAGATCAAAATTGGTCGGCAATTAGCTTTTGGCTAAAACATCATCATCCTGCTTACCGCAACAGAGTTGAAGTTACTGCTGTGGCTCCTCAAGAAGAACTTACCTCTGAACAAGAGGGTGTCGTTCGCGAAGCTCTACGCTTAGCCTCGTTACCACTTAACACAATAGAAAATGATCCCGATGTATCAACCCAAAGTAATTCCACCAGAACTGGTGGAGAAGATGATCAAGGACCGGAAGATAAGGACGGCGATAACCAAGAGTAGCCACTGGTTTTTCTTCCACTTCTACTTTGCTCACTATGTTAAATACCCAACTGCTCCATTCCAGCGGGAGATATTTGATTTAAGTGAAGATGAATCTAAGGGGAACTTCTTTATTGTGGCTTTTCGAGGTTCAAGCAAATCGACCATCCTCACCACCTCATACCCGATATGGTCTATTCTTGGCAAACAGCAGAAAAAGTTTGTGCTCATTCTCTGTCAGACAATGGGACAGGCTAAACAGCACATGATGAATCTTCGTTCAGAACTTGAATCCAACGCTCTCCTTAAGTCCGATCTTGGACCATTTAAGGAAGTGGCAGAAGAGTGGGGTTCAATCTCTCTGGTTTTTGCTGAATCAGGGGCAAGAATTACGGTAGCCTCTTCTGAACAGAGTATTAGAGGTTTACGACATCAGCAACACAGGCCTGATCTGATTATAGGCGACGACGTTGAGGATCTTGCTTCTACTAAAACGCGAGAGGGACGCAATAAAACTCATCAATGGCTCACTGGAGAAGTGATCCCAACTGGAGACATAAACACCAGACTGGTGATAGTAGGTAATCTTCTTCATGAGGACTCTCTCCTTATGAGAATCAGAGAGGATATTTTGGCTGGCAAGACACAGGGAGTCTTCAAGGAATATCCTCTGGTAAAGAACGAGAAAATCCTCTGGCCAGGCAAATATCCGACCATGGAGGATATTGAGGTGGAAAAACTTAAAGCTGGGAATGAGTATGCATGGCTGAGAGAGTATCTCCTCAAAATAGTTCCTGCTGAGGATCAAGCAATCCATAGAAGCTGGTTGCACTTCTATGATGAACTGCCGAATAGGGATATGGTTAACAAAAGAGGTCGTCACATACACACTACAACTTGGATAGGGGTTGATCTGGCCATATCAATGAAAGATACGGCAGATTATACAGCCATGGTTCCCGCTCTACTTTTCGATGAAGACGAGAGGACTGAGATTTATATTATGCCTGGTATCATAAACCGCCGTATCACGTTTCCAGAAACAGTAGAGCTATGCCAGGCACTAAGTAAAAATTATGAGTGTGGCAGAAACCTGCCCACATTCGTTATCGAAAGCGTGTCCTATCAAGAAGCACTCCCACAACAACTGGAAGATTTAGGATTGTCGGTCATAACGATCAAGCCTGGTAACAGGGATAAGAGAGAAAGACTAATTCTTACTGCCAATATGATCAAGACTGGCAAGGTTAAATTTCCAAAGGAAGGGGCGGAAGATCTCATTAACCAAATCATCCACTTTGGAGTCGAGAAGCACGATGATATGGTAGATGCTTTTTCTACGCTTATATTAAAAGTGATCGAGGAACCACCCCACACACCATTCATCGGTTTTGCATAGTTTCTTTCCACACACCTTGACAAAACACCTGTTTCTTGCTATACTATATATAGTTCTTTGTAATGGATCAGTTAGGTTGAGACAAGCTTTTTGAGCCTTATTTTAGGACCTAAAAAGCTTGTCTCAACACGGGACTAGTCGTGCCGAAGCGTACTTCGGAAAAAGCTCAAAAGGCAGAAGGAGATAACGTCATGCAGACGATTACTCAGGCAACTGCCGGTCAGATCAAGCAGATCAACCGGTTCGCATCCGACGCCGTGGAGAAAGTTCTCACGGAGCTCGGTCTCGACAACCCTGGCGCCCAGCGCGTCATCGAACACGGCGACGAATTCGCCGAGGCCATTCGCACGGCCGCCCTCGCCTCGCTCAAGGACCTGTCGGTTTCCGACAAGTTCAAGGACGAAGAGGTGAAGTCCAACTACGGTTACCTCTCCGGTTACCGTAAGCCCAAGTCGATCACGGAGCAGACGAACATTCTGCGCCAGATCTTCCCGGGTGTCGGATTCGCCGACGAGAAGCTCGCGGAACGTGAGGTCCCTGCCAATGCCGAAGGATGGTTCGCCATCCCGAAGTGGCAGACGATCGCGCCGACCTACAGCGAAGCCGTGCAGAAGGTGCTCGACGCGATCAAGAAGGCCCGCAACGGAAAGTTCTACAACTACCGTGACGGCCAGCTGAACGATCAGCGTCTGCGCCAGACGGCCAAGACGGCGTCCGTGTTCCAGAAGCTCAGCGATGAGCAGAAGGATCACGACATCCTCGTGGTGGCTGGTCAGTTCGGTCTGCGCCATCGGGGTCGTTCGGTCCGTCGTGCTCGTGAGGTCTTCTCGCAAAACGAGATCGGCCTTGGTGCTTTCGCGGTCGGGATCATGATCCTGACTCACGCGGAACGCCTCCAGAACGTGGACGATCTCTGGATCGACTGTGCGGGTGACGAGTTCGATGATCCGGATGCCGGTGTTCGCTTCGATCACGCCCCGTACTTCTACTTCCACGACGGCGGGGTCGAGTTCGGCACGTACTGGTTCGACCTTGCGGGCGACAACTACGGTTCCGCGTCGGCGTTCGTTCCGCAGAACTGATCCTTGGTGCTCGAACTCTTGAATCTTTTGAATCCTTTCTTTTGATTCTTGAGTTCGCGGCAAAAAATGATCGGCGTTATCCACAGGTCTCACGACCGAATGGGTAACGCCGATTTCTTTTTATACAGAAAATATATTTTGTTATACTTACTGATGAGTCTAGGCTAATGCACGGCCGTTTACGGATTGCCGTCGCCGAACTCTTTCTCTTTGTTCTCATTTAGAGAAACGACCAGAGTCTTCCCGATTACGGTTTGGAAGAGCGTGTCGCGATGAGGAGATACTGCTTGTCTTTGTCTAAGACAGACCATTAAGCCTATATGGTTGGTGCTGTCAGATAAAATTCAGGAGCAAGATCGCACCTTGTTGCCAACAAGGAATACTTTCAAGCTCTGGTGACTAGGATGGGCAAAGACAAATATCCGGATGCCGATGTTCGCTTCGATCACGCCCCGTACTTCAACTTCAACGACGGCAAGGTCAAGTTCGACACGAACTGGTTCGACAATGCGAACGACAACTACGGTTCCGCGTCGGCGTTCGTTCCGAAGTCTCTCCAACTTCACAAAAGGCATCTATACGATGCCTTTTGTTTTATCGAGGGTTAGATGATCTGATCCATCCGCCAAGCATTCGCCCGATTTCGTCAATCATTCCTTGGAGTGCAGTATATTTCTTGTTATCGAGCGACCTTGTTTCTTTCATGAGGCGAACGAAAAAGCGGAGGGTATTTAGTCTAACGCTTGCTGTTTCAAGGATTACAGATTTGTTACTACTCTTGGTATAGCCAGCTTCAAGAAAATACTCGATCAGGTCTACAATGAGATTTTCACTTCTCTCGTAAACAGTAAATCGGTCTGCTTTCGGAATCAGTTTCCGATATTCGTGGAACAATTTATACAGTTCGTAGGATTTTTTAAGGATCGGGATATCAATATCATTCATGAGAGTTTATACAAGATTATTTAATAAGATAGCTGATGCAGAAAATCTCTTTTCTGCATGGGATGAGTTCAAATGTGGAAAGAGAAATAGACTTGATGTATTGGCTTTTGAAGAAAACCTCGAACAAAACATCTTTGCTTTGCATAGAGATTTAATAAGTAAAAAGTATAAACACGGAGCATATAGTAGTTTTTATATTCACGATCCTAAGTTGCGGAGGATACACAAAGCCACGGTGCGGGATCGCGTTCTTCATCACGCTACTTTTAGTGTGCTTAATAAAATATTTGAACCGACATTTATCAACGATTCCTATTCTTGCCGAATCGGAAAAGGAACACACAAAGGAGTAGACAGGGTTGCAGAGATGCTGGGTGAAGCGAGTCGTAATAACACGCGCACCTGCTATGCCTTGAAGTGCGACGTGAGAAAATTCTTTGATTCCATTGATCACCATGTACTGATAGATATTCTGGGCAAGAAAATTAAGGACCCGAAAACCAATACTCTTCTGGAGAGAATTATCGAAAGTTATACACACTTGGCGGCACCACCGAGAGAGAGAGAGAGAGAGAGAGAGAGAGAGAGAGAGAGAGAGAGAGCAAAATGCGGACGCTTTTTGATGCCAATACCTATAAAGGAGTGCCCATCGGTAACCTGACCTCGCAGATTTTCGCCAACATTTATATGAACGAGTTTGATCAGTTTGTTAAGCATAGGCTTCGTGTTAAAAATTATGCACGCTACACGGACGATTTCATGATTGTATCAGAAGACCGGAGATACCTCGAAGACTTGCTGCCTCAATTACAGGATTTTTTGAGAGAAAAGCTGAAACTTGAACTGCATCCCAATAAAATATCGATTCACAAATTCCATGAAGGCATAGATTTCCTCGGGTATGTCATATTTCCTTACTACCGACTGCTCCGGTCTAAAACCAAGAGACGAGTGCTGAGAAATATTCGTAAAAAGATGAGAGCCTATCAAAATGCTCTACTCTCTGAAGAGAGCTTGCATCAGAGCTTACAATCCTATCTCGGAGTTTTGTCCCATGCAGACGCTTATGAGTTAACGGAGAATTTGAAAAATCAGGTTTGGTACTGGACCAAGGAATAATTAGTACTATGCTTAGTAGCGAAAGCGAACTACTCTTTTTGTTTTCAAGAACGAGCGATACCCTCGATTTCAACCAAAAAGTCAGGGCGACAGATATCGTTATTCAAATATATTGCCTTCTCTGGGTTGATAGCACTTTCTACACAACCTTTGATAAGTGGATAATCAGTTTTATTTTTAATGTAAACTCGAACACTCTCTAAGTTATTTAAGGTTAATCCTATGTCTAACCCATAATTCGAGAAATTCTTTTTACTAATCAGTACAGAAATATTATATAGGGCTTCTTTAGTTTGCTTCTCTGGGTCTCCTTTCCACATTACATCTTCTCCCACTAAACTGGCGGTGCCTGAAATAAACACCAATGGGCTGATTTTATCGAAGCAAACAGTTGCTCTAGAAAAAACAGGTGGCTTAGGACCGAATCGCTGTGAATATAAATGAGCGGGAGTTTGTCTAGGATTTTGAAGATGTAAAACGGGAATTTTTGAAACTAAACATTCAATTACAATTGGCCCATCTGCTGCGCCAATGCCAGTAGCAGCAGGAGAGGCTGGTTCACCATTATCGTTTTTTGGCCCAAAATCTTTCCAGGCCATATTTCTGCCAATATTGAATTGCCTATATCTTTCTAGATTTTGATCCTGCGTTAAGAGTTGAGGAATGAAATTCCAGATTCTTACTAAGTGACCCATATTATCTGCTTCTATACGCTGAAAGATTTTCTGATAAGCTCGATATACTGAAACTTCAGTTCCCATCTCACGCTCCTCCACCTCCATCCTTAAAAGCGAATAGCGACCATCAGAAGAAACATGGATCGGGCCATCTTTCTGATAACTCACTTCATTTGTCGAGACTATGAGTTCGTAGCACGAGCCATCAAGGCTTGGAATTCCAAGTTGACTCGTCATGTATTCGTCGTTGCGAGACTGAAAAGACTTAGAAAAGAAAGTCTCTCTTAGAATGTGGCCCCTGTGCAGGCCTCTCGCTTTCTTGATGTCTTTTTTATCGACGAAGATCCAGCTTAGGTTGTTACTCTCAGCCCTATTCATTTTTAAGGGTTACATAGACTTCGTGGAAGTGATCAGTAGTTACCTCAACTGATTTCAAGCTAGTAGCTTCAGATGCTTTCTTGGCAGCAGTTTCGTATTGGTTGAGTGTGGGAGCATTCAGTAAGGCAAACACCCATGCTTCTTGTAGGCGAGGAAAATCATTTCTTATCTGAAACTCCGGGACGAAATGCTTTTGAGCTTCTACATCGAGGTCATTGAGATTTCTGAATGAGACGTTCAGCACAATACCACCCTGCTTCTTTACAGTGTTAGCCATGGCCGTAAGTCCCGCTTCAAGAGATGCTAGTCTGTGAAGCATATTTCTAGAAACAAGAATGTCCACAGTCTTTCCTTCCAAAGAAAAATTCTTATGCGAATCGTGCTGGAAGAAATCGATGTTTAAGTTTTGTTCCTCAGCATTCTTTCTGGCGATCCTGAGCATATCCTCAGAAAGATCTGTGCCGATTACTGTGGCGTTAGGAATTAATTTTGCGATCATCGAAGTTAAGACACCTGGGCCACAGCCAAAGTCCACGATCACAGGATTAGTGATGCCAGATTCATCAGCAAAATTCTTCACCATCTGAGCTATATGGACATACCTTTCTGGATGTAACTTGGCTTCATCGCTAAATTCCTGAGCAGAAAGATCCTTCATGGGTTCCTCTTCGCGGTGAAGAGGAACTATATTGTCATCATCAAGACGACCCCAACCATGGGATTTAATGATGTCGAGCACTTCTGGAAGCGATTTTGTATTCATGTAATTTAAGTTATTGAAGGTGTTTTCTGTTTCGGTTCTTTTGAACCATCGTCAGTCCCAACACACATTGGGAGACAGTGCCGGGATTACAATCCGGCATGTGCCTGACCTAGCAACGAATATGGATATCGGTTGATTTTTTAACCTTCTCCATAAACATCGGGGAAACCCCGATGCGCTGATAGGTCTTGCGGCAGTGGGGACACGTAATTTCAAGTGCTTTCGTGTCATCGACCACATGACCGCAAGGCAGAAAGATCTTTTCATCCATACTGACCTCCGGCTTCCTAATGAAGCCAAAAAGTGGAGTGAATCGCCCATCGTCAGGCCAGATCGCATCCACCATTCCATTGGTTATCACGAGGTCATAGTGACCCTCGTGGAGAAGAGCTCTCACACTAGCCCGGTCTGTATAGGTCACTTGGTGACCCACAAACAGATCGAGTTCGCGCAGCCCGTCTCTCGCTTCGACCACAAGAATACGGAGCTGTTGAGCCATAGTTTGTCCTTGAGGACAGTAGCTGGGATAAACTACTTGTCTTGCAATACTTTATTATTTTAGTCAATATTTGTCCAAACTTGAGACATTCTAGGCTCATTTGACAATAAAATAGCCCTATGTTAAGCTATATTTACACTATAAGTTGTCCGAAATATGAACAAAGAGATACTAAAACAAGCACTTGCCTTTCCCGGCCTTACAAAGAAAGAGGCTGAAGTCTATTTAGCTTCCTTAGAGATTGGGAAGCCTACACCCCTTAGTGTTTCTAAGGAGACTGGTTTGCCTCGTCCAACTATCTATCGAGTTATGGAAGACCTTGTAGAGAAGGGTTTAATGGGTAAGGTGGTGGAGGATAGGAAAACCATATATGTGCCTGAGGATCCTCGTTCTATCGTGACAAGATTAAAGATTCAGGCTGATGCGGTGCAAAACGTAATGCCAGAACTTCGAGACCTAGCTACAATCTATAGAAATCGCCCAACGGTACGCTTCTTTGAAGGTGCTGAAGGAGTTAAAAGAATTTTCCAAGATATTCTTCAAGTCGACGAGAAAGAACTTATGGCCTTCTCTTCCATCAAAGAGCTTCTAAAAGCTCTACCGGATTACTACTCTACATTTATGAGATCGAGAATTAGACGAAGAATCCACGCTCGTATTATTTCCCCCAAAGATGAGGAGGGTATAGAACTACAGAGCAAGGGTAAGCAGGAATTCCGAGAAATCAAATTTATCCCTAATGAACTCGCAAAGAAACTCGGGGTTATCGGAGGTCATGTATTTATCTATGGCGATCGAGTTGCTCTTATCTCTTTCGAGTCAGACCAGACTTCTGTCATTATCGAGAACAGAGCTCTCGCAAACGTTGAGCGCTCCCTCTTTAAAATTGCCTGGGAGTCAATAAATTAAAGATCTACTCTTTAAACAAGATCAACGAGATAGGGGTTTATTAGTTCTAACTTCATTTAAACAAATCATCGATCTGGATCTAGAAAAGCCCGGTTCTTGATTGGAAATTTTTTCAAAAGCTTCATTCAAAGGCATCCAGCGCACTTCGCACAAATCCTGTTTCTCTCTTTCGGTATATTGAGGCTCTCCCTTTTCCCCATCAACCAGAGCCATAAAACAGTAGGTATCTTGATCATGCTTGATGTTTTTACCTACTCCAGATTCCTTTATTACTCCAAGCTCTTTAACGTCCTTGATCTTACAGCCGACCTCTTCAAGACATTCTCTAGCTAAAGCGTCTGTTATTGACTCTCCTTCATCTACTCCACCGCCAGGTAATTCGTATTCTTCATTCGGGTAGTTTTCTTTTGGTGGATAAAACCCTAGAGCAACCTTTCCATCTTTATCTAACAAAACGACTCGGACAGCCTGTCTTAGTTCGCCCATTTGCTTAGCAGGGGTGGAAATTTGTCCCGGAAAAATATCGGCTTGGGTGATTGTGCTTAGAATTTTCATAGTGATTGGCCAATAGGACTTATTAAGGTCTACTTATACAAGACCTAAATCCTTTAGAATTCTATCCGCTATATCCCGAATACTGGTTTCTTGAGTATCAAATAATACGCCGTCCTTATATGTGTCTTGCTGATATTCATCATAAGATTTATTAATATGCTCTAGAGAAACTTCCGGCTTTCCCAATCTCTGAGTTCTTTCAGCGATTCTTGCTCTAAGGGCTTCTTTATCAGAGTTCAATCCATAAACATAAAACTGAGCTCCATACTTTTGAGCAATCCCCTCTAATGAATTTATTTCAGAAGCAGTAAAAGCTTGTTCTAATACTAGATTGATTCCTTGCTTCAAATAACCATCTGCCATCAAGGGGACCATATTCTTTGCAATCTGAGTGTGAGAGGGAACATTCTTGAAATCAGACACCAGCCATTTTATGTGATCGGCTCCAAAGTGGGCAGTATTGGCAATCTCGTCGTGCAAAAGATCAGCAAGCGTTGTTTTACCCGAACCCATCGGTCCGTGGATTATGACCATAAACAGTCTATTACTTTTGTATTTAGTTGTGGGATTCATAATTGCTTATTATACAACTCTTAGCTTCCTTATCCTCGTCTAATTAGGCTATCTAGTTCGTCAGATAGGCCTGAAACTACCCTTTTTGCTTCAGATTCCTCACAGCTCTCAAGAAAGGACTTAATCTTTAAGATATATTCATTATGGGTCATCTTCGGATAATCACTTGTTCCTTTGAAGGCTCCGATAAACCTCCTTAGGTGAGATGTAAAATCTGCCAGCTTGATAAGCTTGGCTCCACCACTCGCATTCTTCAAACTCTTGTAATACTCCTCCTTCTGTTCTTGGTTGTAGTTCTTAGGGTGAGAAACCTCCTGAACATAATCAGCCACTTCTTTGGAAAACTCGGTTTCTATTTCCTCATAGGTCGTTTCTGTATCTTCTAAAATATCGTGAAGAATACCGGCCACCAAAACACTTTCATCTTCTACATCGAATTTATTTTGAAGAATGCCTCCCACTTCTAAGTAGTGATTCTTTAAACCAGCAGCTTCAAACTTTTGTCCGGCAAATTCTTTAGCTTTTTCTATCATATTCTTTCTTCATTTCTAAAGCTCTTTCCATAAGCCTGTCACCAATCTCGCCCCACTTGATATAGTTTTTGTAATCCTTCGGATCAATCAATTTTATTTCAGAAATGTCTCCATCTGGATCAGATACAAAATCCCCATAAGGCTCTACGATACAGAACATTCTAAACTGTCTGATTATTCTGCCGTCTTCGGGAAGTTCAACATCTTGGTAACCAATGCATTCCTGATGAAGCACTTTCATATTTGATTCCTCTTTAACTTCTCTGATAGAAGCTTCTTCAAAGGTTTCTCCTTTCTCAATAGCTCCACCAGGTGGGGTCCAGTAATCCTTTTGACCTCCATACACCACGACCAGTTGATCTTTGTAAAAACAGAAAGAGTGAACCCCATCTAAAATCTTTGGATCGGTAGGGGTTTCTGGAAGTCGGTCGTGATAGGTGAATTTGTATGTCTTCCCTCTATTTTCAAATTGAGATTTTATTTCCATTTAATTAAATTCCTCGCTTTCTCCGTCAGGAATAATTAGGAACTTAATATTTTGAGTCGGGAGAATTCTACCGGGTAGAGTAAGAGCTGTGTTTGAACGAGTGCCGTCGTGAACTGGAAAGGCTACTTTTGGCTTAAGCATAAGGGCATAATCAATCGCTTCACTAATTTTCATCCATGGTCCGGCAACGGGTAAAGCAAGAATTTCTACTTCTCTTTTTGGATCAGTATAAGCGTCGCCCGGATACCAAAACCTGCCATCAATGAAGAAGCCTGTGTTTGCTGAAAGCGGAATTGAACTGTGCATCTCGGCATGATTCTCGCCAATCCCAACCACAACTACTTCTCCGAGCGACACACTCTCGCCATTTTTAATTCTTGTATGATTAATTCCTTCTTTCTTTAGTAATTCACTGACCGAATCATTTGCATAAACCTGCACCTGATGATTTCTCTCAAGAATTATTTTTAAAGACTCGAGATGGTAGTGGTCAGCGTGCTCATGTGTAAAGAGGATGTAGTCTAAATTCTCAAGTTTTGAGTGAGATTCAATAGTGTAACTTCCAGGATCTGTGAGGATCTTTTTACCTTTGGTCTCTACCAGTAAACAACAGTGGCCAAACTTAGTTATTTTCATACTCAAAATGTACCAAAGTTACCAACATCTTACCAACTCCCAGGCATTTGGGACGCTCTGGACTCCTGGGAGGGTCTGCGTCATCAATGTGGGTATGACGAACAAAATAATGGCGCCTCTGGGGCAGGAGGCCAAAATAACAAGCCCCGTAAGGGTTAAATACTGCCTTTACGCGAGGAAAAGTACCGAGTCCGAGGAAAGACAAGTCCTGTCTATCGATAGCCAGATTAAGGAAATGTTGGAGCTTGCCGAAAAAGAGGGTCTTGAGATCGTTACCATGAAGCGAGAATCCCACTCTGCCAAAGAGACTGGGCAAAGGCCAGTCTTTAATGAAATCGTGGAAGAAATCAAGGAAGGAAAATTCAACGCTATTCTCACTTGGGCACCAGATCGCATATCAAGAAATGCCGGAGACCTCGGAAAGATCGTGGACCTCATGGATGCAGGAAAGCTCCATGAGATCAGAACGTATGGGCAGAGATTTACTAACTCTCCAAGCGAGAAGTTTCTCCTCATGATTCTTGGGTCCCAGGCTAAGCTCGAAAACGATAACCGAGGAGTGAACGTAAAAAGAGGTCTAAGAACTAGAGCTGAGATGGGACTCTGGGCAGGCACTGCGCCCCTTGGATACTTGAATCAAGGGCTTATGGATAAAAAGTGCCAAGTGATCATAGACCCAGCGAGAGCACCAGTGATCAAGAAGATGTTTGAGAAAGTGGCATACGAGCAATGGTCTGGGCGAAAGGTATACAACTGGCTCCGGTTTGAGCTGAACTTCCATACGCGGGGTAACAAACCACTGACATTGAGCGGGGTCTACCGAGTACTCGAAAGTCACTTCTATTACGGCATCTTTGAAAGACCAGCCGGAAGTGGCAACTGGTATAACGGGAAGCATGAACCAATTATCACTAAGGAACTTTTTGAAAAGGCACAGGCCCAACTGAAGCGAGATCAGATCGTGCGGCAAAACAAAGAGTTTGCTTTCACCAAGTTATTTACCTGCGGATACTGCCAATCTGGGATATCTGCCGAAGAAAAGTTTAAGGCACTCAAGGACGGCACTAATGCTCGCTATATCTACTATGGATGCTCCAGAGCCAGAGACCGCAACTGCAAGAATAAGTACATCAGAGAGGAAGAACTGATAGACGAACTTCTTAAAATCATAGACAAGGTTAACCTCAATGAGCTAGGTATGAAGATGAAGCTCGAAGAAGAGATCCGTAGGTTCAATAAACTTCAGAAAATCGTAAGAGGAAGTTCCAATGATAAGCTTGAAGAAACTGACGTTAATATTCGCGAATACGCCAAGTACCTGCTCAAGGAGGGAGCGGTTTCTGATAAACGAGAGCTGCTCGCGAATCTACGATCAAGGATTATATACAAAGACAAGACGCTGACCTTAGTGAAGGAATAATTATACGGTCATCGATTGTGCGTTGGGCTCTTTCTCAACAACTGTGCCACAGCCATTTTTACAAGCATACTTGCCGTTATCATCGCCGTAGTGAGTTTCTAATTTCCACCAGCCTTGTGAATGGGTGCAGCAAACTTCACATGGCTTCGCATGATTTTCATCATACATATAACTACCTCTACCTCCGCACTTCTCACATTTATTCTCGATCATAAGTACATTTTAATAAATTACTATTTTCCAAACAACTTGACCTCTCCAGTATCTGTATCCTGCATTACAAAATCAATCATTGTCGCACCATCATCACCAACAGTTTTATCAAGGGACCATGCTTGAATCGGCCTGATGCCTCTACCTGAATATTCTAAGGTTTTAAACAAGTAGCCGATAAATGTGCCTGTATATTTGTAACAACGTACACACGCTTTAATTTTCTCTTCAAGATCATAATTTCTGCCTTTCCACTTACGGACCTGCCAGCGCTTATCTACCCAATCTTCAATTTTGAAGATTAAAAGAGTTACTAATTCAGTAAGGGCAAGCGTGTTACCTCTCTGAGCAAGCCGGACCAGAGCGACGATAATGACTTCGCTAATTTGTCCATCTTCCACATTGAGCGGAGTGATAATCGTATAGAGTTTATTGCGATATTTATCCAGGACCTTATCCAGTTCCTCTTTATCCTCATAAGGTTCAAGTCTTTTTACCCTATATCTCTTCCAACGCTTTTGATATCTCCGAGTTAGAAGAGGAGTGACGGCATCCCAGTCCACAGTTCCTAGTTCAGTTCTGAAATTGAGGCGAATGAAGTTATAGACAGGCTGAGAATGCTCGAAGATCCACGAACTGCTAAATGTTTGTGGTCTATGCTTTCCGAGAAGTTTATTAATAGTCCTAACCGCGCCTTTCAAAGTCATTCATAGATTTTAAAGTAAGAGGAAAAAGCGAGGTAATCGGGTCACAACTCAGTCATAGGCAATAAGGTCATGCCGATACTAAGTTGTCAAGGCGGAGACGGACGGATTCGAACCGTCGAGGGCTTTTAGACCCTGCCTCGTTAGCAGTGAGGTGCTTTCGACCACTCAGCCACGTCTCCATGATATGCTTCGCATATCTTATCAGAAACGGCTGAGTGTTCGACAAGTCGTCCTCCTACAGCCTACCTTGTGGCAACGGCTGTTTCCGCATAGCGGAACCGGATAAAACATAAAGCAGTTTATGTTTTATCCACTCAGCCACGTCTCCAATAGACTACAAACTAAC
>Ga0209542_10011287_pt1 | contig 15870 bp, 10 predicted proteins | sample RifCSPhighO2_01_FD_184028 | JGI IMG/M metagenome (GOLD analysis project Ga0209542, IMG submission 184028) | Soil microbial communities from Rifle, Colorado - Rifle CSP2_plank highO2_0.1 (SPAdes) (version 2) | ecosystem: Environmental > Terrestrial > Deep subsurface > Rock core/Sediment ... | reverse complement strand
AGGTTATTGGAAAAATCACGCGAGCGCCTGGCCCGTGACCTCGCTCACGCTCGGTAATGTCAATGTCACATATAACCAGTCGGCACTGCTTGCCATCCTCGATATGGCCGTCAAGGGTGATAAGAGTATCGCTCTTGCGAAGCAGCTGATAGCAGCCAAGCTGAACGTCGCGGCCGGGAACACCAGTAGTTGCATTTCAGGCACCATCAGCGCCGCCGATCAGTGGCTTATCAATCACCTTGGCGTGGCCAGCGGCCAGAAACAATGGGACGGTGGCGACGTGCTGCACGACGATCTGGATGCGTACAACAATGGTGAACTATGCGCGCCGCCTCGCCCCTGATTGAGAGGAAAGTGATTCAGCCGGGTATATGCTTGGCGCGAGGCGCCAAGCTGACTTCGCCAGCATCGGCGGCCTGATCGATAATTTTGATATCGATAGCGCGGCGTCCCAAGGCGCATGGCGGTTCGGCAGTTGCGGCGGAGAAGGCAGAGGTCGCGGGCCATGTTCATTCATGGTGACGACGATTGCTGTCATCACCGCATCGTTTTTAGATAAAATGACAAGCAAATCACCTGACGGGGCGTTGCCATGCAACACCCCGTTTTTTTTTGCTAAAACATTTCAGGCTGTGACAACCATAAAGTTCGGCGCATAATCATTGCATATTTAATCGGCAGCAGCGTGCAGAAATGAATCCAGAGATACTGCTGTGACATTACTTGAAGGCGGAGAAAAGCCGGAAGCGGCTATAAGAAATAGATGCGAGATACGATAAGCCCCTTTTTGCTCGCCGGGATCGCGCTTCTGCTGACAGGGTTTGCCAGCGCGGCTCCAGGCGGCGCGGTTCATTCTGATAATGTCCGGCAGTTAATGGAGCGTGTTGCCGCCGCACCCTCGTTGCAGGATCTGCCTGTGACGGTTATCGTTGAGGCCGATTCCGTCAGCGCCGTAAGAGGGCATGCGGCCGCCGTGGGCGGCACGTTGCGTTTTAGCGTCAACAATCTCCATGAAGTTGTTCTCCCCGGCGGCAAGCTCTCCCAGCTCATTGGCCGTCTTCCTTCTGCATATGTTGTCCGCTTTCCCTATCCGCATCAGGCGTTGGCGGTGACCGGGCAAGGCGTGGCCCTCACGGGGGCCGGAGACATGCAGACGCTGGGTCAAAATGGCGCGGGCATCAAGATCGGTATCATTGATCTGGGCTTCACCGGTCTCTCCACCTCCCAATCCAAAGGCGAGTTGCCGGTGAACCTGAGCATCGTGGACTATACCGGCACCGGTAACAACGGAACGGATCACGGGACGAACGTGGCCGAGATTGTCTACGAGATGGCGCCCGGAGCGTCGCTGTATCTGGCGAAAATAGACACCGAAGTGCAGCTGTCCCAGGCCGTGAACGCCATGGCGGCGGCCGGGGTGAAGGTCATCAACCACTCCGTGGCCTGGTTCGGCGCCGCGTTTTACGATGGCACCGGCCCCATCTGCGATATCGCGAACGCGGCGAATACCGCCGGCATGCAATGGGTCAACGCCATGGGCAATCATCGCTACATGCATTATCTGGGCACGTTCGCCGATGCCAACGCCGACCTGCGGCATGAATTCGCCACCGGACAGAATTACAACACGATGAGCCTGACGGCGGGCAGCGCCGTTACCTTGATGCTCAACTGGAAAGCCTACCCACAGACAACGGTTGATTACAATCTGTACCTTTATAACGGCAATCCCGACGCCGGCGGCACGCAGGTGGCCTCATCCACAAACAAACAGTCCGGCAACGGCGGGTCGTGGTACCCAACCCCCCACGAGCAGATTGACCACACGCCCAGCACCACCGGCACCTACTATATTGTCGTCAAGAAGGTTTCCTCCTCGACCGCCAATCTGCCGTTGACCCTGTTTTCCTCGAGCGCCAACCTGGTAACGAGAACCTACGCCAGCAGCATCGTGCAACCGGCGGATTGCGCCAATGTAATCGGCGCCGGCGCGACGAATCTGAGCGACGTGGCCGAATCCTTCAGTTCCGAGGGACCGACCACCGATGGCCGGGCCAAGCCGGATGTTGCGGGGCCGGACCGGGTGCAGACTTCACTTACCGGCAACTTTGCCGGGACTTCCGCCGCTTCACCCCATGTGGCTGGGGCCGTGGCATTGTTGATGGCGCAAAATCCCGGGCTGTCGCTGACCCAGATAAAATGGCTGTTGACCAGCACAGCCAAGGATGTAAGTACCCCCGGCTACGACTACCGCACCGGTTATGGCCGGATCAGCCTCGACGCCGATGCGGATGGTTATAACCACGACACGGATAATTGCCGGCTGGTATCCAATCCGACGCAATTGGATACGGATGGCGACGGTATTGGCGATACCTGTGATAACGACATTGATGGCGATGGCCTGACGAACACCCAGGAAGCAGCACTCGGAACCGACCCCACCAAGCCCGATACCGATGGCGACGGCCTGACGGATAGCGCCGAAGCGAATACGTACAGCACCAATCCGTTGATGGCGGATACCGATGGCGATGGGTTGACGGATGGGCAGGAAGTGAACACGTACGGCACGAACCCGAACAGTTCCAACAAAGGCGATCTCGCGCCCATAAACACCCTGGACGGGCAGACCAACGTCGCCGACCTGATGATGCTGATCCGGTTTGTCGGGGGGCTGGATACCCCAGCCGCCAGGGACCTCATTCTCGGAGACATGAATGGGGATAATGTTCTGGATGTCCGCGATGTACTGCTGCTCAGACGCAGCCTTGGATATTAGTTTAAAGAGGAGTGTCATGAACCTAATAACTTCGATCTGTCAGGGCTGTTTAATGTATTTACAAAGACTAAATCTCCTCTTCCCCTTTAAGGGAGAGAGGGTTAGGGCAGGAGGGCTGAAAGAAGGCGATTATCGCCCTTACCCCGCCCCTTTCCCCTCAAGGGAGAGAAGGGTTCTGATCGTCGCGACCCTCGTTGTCTTGGCGGCCTTGCCGGCCTGCACCGCCGTCAATACCTTCCCGATGCTGGCCCGGCCCGGCGATACGGTGTCCGTCATGGTGGGCGGTTCGGAAAAAGCGCGCAAGGAAACCATCAGCGCTACTTTAACGGACATCAATGGCCAGACCTGGGATCTGAAGGCGTTGGGACTGGTGCGCTCAGTCTTCAATCTGCGGACAGACGGCCGCGCCAATGGGCAGCACTATTCTTCCTATTCGGACAGTTTCATATCCTGGGTCTATGGTCATGAACCGTTGCAAACAGTGTTGGTCACTGATCTTCCCGCGGGCGTAGCGCCGGGCCAGGCATCGTTGAGCGTGATGCTTAATACCACCGATAACAGTTCCGGCGTGGCGAGTCCGTTTACCGTGAACCTGGAGATCATAGCTGGCACAGGCAGCGCCGATTCGTTTCTGCGTCGGAGCGCGGCGGGGGGATCTTTGCCCGTGGACTTTGGGAAATTGGAGCCGGCGCCCAACGCCAAGATCAGTTTCGGCACTGGCGCGACAACCATCGGCGCTGCGTCGCTGGTGGTGGATTTTGACGAGACGGTCGTGAATCCGAATGACCTCAACGTGTTTGCCCCGGAATCGGCGGTCCGAGGCTCCTATTCGACACCAGGTGCATTCGGCAAGACGCAGCGCATGGTGTACTGGAGGCAGGACGGGCAGAAGCTTTATTTGGACGTTGTGGCGCCGCAAGGGATAGAGCCGAAATATTTGAAGCTGTACGTCGTTCATCCCAGGGGTGTGAGCGGTTCTCCCGCCTTTAACCTGCTCAGCGCCACAGTATATGGCGTAGATGGATCCGCCATCGCCGTACAGCCGACTTTGGAATATTTCCCCTGAGGACAATCTGGGCCGCTTGCCCTCATTGGAGTGCAGATGGCACAATGAAACGTCGAAAAGGTGTATTAATCAATTGATTGGACCCCGATAGAAGGTACTCAGGCATCGCCCCCGCGTCCGAGTCATTGCAGTTTCCGATATGTCCAATAAGCAGCAGGTAAGAGCACTGATCCAAGGCCAGCGGTGGGTGGAGGCCAAGGTCTTGTGCACGCAGATTTGCCAAGTCGCTCCCGGCGACGCGGAAACCTGGTTTCTGCTGGGCGCTCTCAACGGCCAGCTGGGAGTTTTCGTGGAAGCTGAAACATCCTTTCGCCAGGCCATTGCGCTACGGCCCGATTTCTCGGAGGCGCATTACAATCTCGGCATTGCCCTACGCGACCAGGGCAGGTTACGGGAATCTGTCGAACACTTGCAGACCGCCATCCGGCTAAGGCCGGGTTTCGTCCCCGCATACAGCGATCTGGGATTTGCCCTGTTGGACCTCAATGAGCCGGAGAAAGCGGCAGAAGCTTACCGTGCCGGGTTGCAGTACACGCCGGACGCGGCCGAAGCTCATGCCAACCTGGGCGGCGCCCTGCATCTGTCCGGCGCCTATGAAGAAGCGGCCGCCTGCTTCCACAGGGCCCTGCAGACCAACCCTGGGAATGCGAATTTCCACGATCACTTGGCCACGATCCGCTGTTGCCAGGGGAAGCTGCAGGACGCTCTCGCCAGTCATCGGGAGGCCCTGCGGCTTAAACCCAACGAAGCAAAATATTATTCGAATTATCTGCTGACGCTGCATTACGACCCGGAACAGAAAGCGGGGTCGTTATTTACTGAACACCGTCGCTGGGGCGGGTTGCATGCCAGGCTGGCCGTGGTGCCGGATGCCTACGCCAACGAGGCCGAGCCGTCCCGGCGATTGCGCATTGGCTACGTCTCAGCGGACTTTCGCAACCATTCCGTCGCGTATTTCTTCGAGCCGTTGTTGTCGGGTCACGACCCCGCCGTCGTGGAAACGTTTTGTTATTCCGCCGTGAGGCATCCCGATGCCGTCACCCACAGGCTTGAAGCCATGGCTCACCACTGGCGCAGCATTTCCGGAATGACCGATGCCGATGTTTTCGACGTCGTCCAGGAGGACGGTATCGATATTCTCATTGACCTGGCCGGTCATACGGCAGGCAACCGCCTGGGGGTGTTTGCGCAGAAACCGGCGCCGCTACAGATCACCTGGCTGGGTTATCCCTCCACCACCGGCCTGCCCACCATGGATTACCGGTTCACCGACACTTGGGCCGATCCGCCGGGTGTGAGTGAACAATTTCATACCGAGGCATTGGTCCGGTTGCCCCATGGATTTTTATGCTATCGACCGTCGGCGGACGTCGCGCCCACCGCGCTGCCGGCCGTGGAAACGGCGGGGCATGTCACGTTTGGTTCTTGCAACGAACTGGCGAGAATAAACGAGGTCATGATTTCCCGGTGGGCGGAGATTCTGAATGCCGTGCCGGAATCGCGACTGATCATCAGCAACGACGCGCTGGCCGACGTACCCACGCGAGAGCATTATTACGGGCTGTTCGAGGCTGCGGGCATTGATCGCAACAGGCTGGATTTACAGGACATCCCCAGGGACAACGCGGGACGGTTGAACCTCTACAACCGCGTCGATATTGCGCTCGATACCTTCCCCTACAACGACACCATCACCACCTGCGAGGCCCTGTGGATGGGGGTACCGGTGGTGACCCTTGCCGGCCAGACACACGCCGGCCGCGTCGGGGTGAGCCTGCTGTCACAGGTCGGCCTCCACGAATGTATTGCAGAGAATCCCGATCGGTACCGGGAGATTGCGGTGCATCTGGCCAATGACAGGCAAAAGCTGGGCGGATGGCGCGGTTCCCTGCGCGACAGGATGCGGCGGTCATCCTTGTGCGATACGACCGGATTTGCCCGCGATGTAGAAGCTGCGTATCGCACCATCTGGAGCGAGTGGTGTTCTCGCCAGCAGGAGCAGTAATGATGGGCTGTACTGGCATCACCTTATTGATAGGAACTATGAGACAATCACACAGAACCTCTGAATCCGTCATGCACGCTTTCGCGGGAATGACGGACTTGATCAGGGCTTTCCTGAACAATTCCCGCAACAAATGAGCACGCTCACATGAATCGCTCCCGCACCGGTTCCGATAACAATATTTACGAGCACGCCGGCCAGGCCGATTTCTGGAGGCAACTGAATCCCGGGCTGACTATCGGCGACCGGCCGTTTGCGGCATCTCTGGAAGAATATCCGATCGGGGAGGACGAGCTGGCGGAACACCTGCGCCAGTACAAAAAGGAGGGCTACTTCCAGACCCGGCCGTTGATTCCCGAGGCAGACGTGAAACGATTGGCCGATGGCATCAAGACGGTTGTCGGCAGGGGATTCCCGCCGGCGTTCGCGTTCGTTTACGACGAGTTCTGGCAGCTTTACAGGAAGCTGTCGCAGGTGCTGACGCCGCTGTTCGGGGAGAATTACAAAATAACGGCGAACATCTGGGCCTGGTATGTTCGGCCGCATGAAAATTCGGCCGGGTTCAAGCCGCATCGCGATTTTACCGGGATTGACACCGTGCGTGATGACGGGTTGCCCATGATGGGAACGATCTGGATTCCACTGAGCGATGTCAGCACGCTCAGTTCCTGCATGTACATCCTGCCGTCCAATCTGGATCCCTGCGTGCCGCATAACCTGTCGGAGCATAACGTCGGCTATGGAGACCTGCAAAGCGTAAGGGCGCTCCCTGCCAAGGCGGGTAGCGTGCTTGGCTGGACCACGCGCACCTTGCATTGGGGTTCGCGCAGCAGCGAGTTTTGCAAGGAACCGCGCATCAGCATCGCCACATACATGGAAAGGAGGGATGAGACGCGTTTTAACGGGTTCCTGTTGAACCCGCCTCTCCACCTGCCGTTGGAACACCGCCTTGCCCTGCTCGCACAGGTGATCAGGAATTACAATGAAGAACCGCTCTCCTATGACCGGTTCCCGAAGCCCCTGCTCCAGTTTTGCAAGAAATATGTAGCGCTGTTGCCAGAGGTGAATAAACAGGCCTGTTCCACCTGAGCGATTCGTTCTCCGTGAATTGTGTGGCAACAACGATCCATGGCTGACAAGCAGCAAGTACGCGCACTGATCCAGGCGCGGCAATGGGCGCAGGCCAAAGCTGTTTGTGCGCAGCTTTGTCAGGCGACCGGCCACGATGCCGAGGCCTGGTTCCTGCTGGGCGCCATCAATGGCCAGCTTGGCGCCTTCGATGAGGCGGAAACCTGCTGCCGCCGCGTGCTCGCCATCCGCCCCAACGTCCCACTCGCGCATTTCAATCTCGGCGTCGCGCTGCACAGGCAGGGAAAAACGGACAATGCCATCGAGAGTTTCCGCGAGGCGCTCAGGCTCAAGGCGGATTTCGCGGAAGCGCATAACGAACTGGGCCTCGTTCTCCAGTCCAGAGGTCAGTTGGGTGACGCACTGGGGCATTATCAGAAAGCGCTTGCCCTGAGACCCGCCTATCCTGAGGCGCATTACAACGCCGGTGTGGTTCTGGGGATGCTGAACAGGCCGGAAGAGGCGATAGCCTGTTTCCGGCAGGCGGCGAAGCTGCGCCCCGACCATGCGGAAGCCCACAGCCGATTGGGCGCCATTTTCGCCTCATTGAAAAGACCGGATGAGGCTGTCTTCCATTACCGGCGCGCGATTGCAATCAGACCGGACGATGTCGAAGCCCTGAACAGCCTGGCTGGTGCGCTGCTGAACAGGATAGCCTCCCAGGATGATTTTACGGAGGCGGAAAAGTGTTACCGCCAGGCATTGCGGCAGCGTGCCGACCTGCCGGTGATCCTCATGAATCTGTCGGTGTTGCTGCGCGACACGGGCCGGCATGACGAGGCCATGGACTGTCTGCGGCGCGCCCTGGCGCTGAAGCCGGGCGATGCGGATGTTCTGGCGGGCATGGCGCACATCCATGAATACAAGGGTGAGTTCGAGGCGGGTTATGCGTTGCTGAAGCCGTTGCTGGAGCGTGGCACGGACAACAGCAGCGTGGCGCTGGCTTACGCCGCGCTGGCCCGGCATATTGATCAGCGCGACGGGGCGGCGGCGCTGCTGGAGCGGGTGCTGCTGCTGGAGCAGCAACCAGCGCATGAGCGGCAGGGTATGCATTTCAGACTCGGCAAGCTGTACGATGAAATGAAGGAATACGACAAGGCCTTCGCTCATTACCAAAAGGCTCATTCCCTGGAGGAGGTGGCACGATTTGACGTAAAGCAGAATGAGCGAACATTCGATACGCTGATCGACGTGTTCAGTGCCGCCAATATCGCGCGCCGGCCGCGCGTCTCGAACCCTTCCCGGCTGCCGGTGTTTATCGTGGGCATGCCGCGCTCCGGCACCAGCCTGGTGGAGCAGATTCTGGCCAGTCATCCCGAGGTGCATGGCGCCGGAGAGCTGGGCGACATCCATCATATGACGTTCACGTTGCCTGCCATCGCCGGCAGTGGCATCCCGTACCCGCAATGCGTGGATGCGCTGCAGCAGGAACAACTGGATGACATCGCCGCGCGGCATCTCGCCCGGCTGAAAGCGCTCTCCGGGACCGCCGCGCGGATAACCGACAAGATGCCGCACAACTTTCTCGCGCTGGGCCTGATCGACATGCTGTTTCCGGGGGCCAGAATAATTCACTGCGTGCGCGACCCGATCGACACCTGTTTGTCGATCTATTTCTTGAAGTTTAACGCTGCCCACCCCTATACAGACGACATGACCCATCTTGGCGTCTATTACCGGCAGTATCAGCGCTTAATGGCGCACTGGAAGAACGTGCTGCGGATTCCCATTCTGGATGTGCAATATGAGGAACTGGTGGCCAACCAGGAAAAGGTGAGCCGGAAGATGGTCGAGTTCTGCGGGCTGGAGTGGGACGAGCGATGCCTGCGTTTCCATGAATCCGGGCGCGTGGTATCCACCCACAGCTACGACCAGGTACGTCGTCCGCTCTACAAAAAATCCGTGGCGCGCTGGAAAAATTATGAACGCCATCTGGGGCCGCTCATTACGGCCCTGGGAGATGCGGTCGTGACGCCGCCCGAGCGCCGCGAGTCCCGATCATGACACAGTCGCGCACACCGGAGGAGACCCGGGAAAATGCCCAAAGGAATTACGACGCCCTGATGGCGAAGATTCCCGTGGAGGTGCATCGCCGCGAGGAACGGCTGGTGGCCGAGTTGCGGGCGCTGAACGCCAAGCCCGTCGCCAAGCTGGTCAGGATCTATAAATCCGCCGAAACGTTGTTTTCCTATGCGAGCGACCATGTCGCCTGCAGGAAAGGGTGTGCGTACTGCTGCCACCTGGCCATCCAGATTTCCCAGATCGAGGCCGACAACATCGGCGCGAAAACCGGCATCGTTCCGATAAAACTCCAGCGCAGCATCAACCGCGACCCTTACAGCTTCTCTGAAAAGACACCTTGCCCCTTCCTGAAGGAGAACCAGTGCTCCATTTACGAGCACAGGCCGCTGATCTGCCGGGTGCATGTGAATCTGGACATCGATGCCTACTGGTGCGAATACGACAACTGGCGCAAGCCGGGCGCCTCGGTTCCGGAGCCCACTTTTCATTCATTGACAAACGCCTACGGCGAGTTGAACGAGAAGGCGCATGCCGTGATGGCCGACATCCGGGATTTTTTTCCGACTGTTCCCGATGGTTGAGCACGTTAAATGGGAACCTGTATCCATGTCGCTTAACCGTATCATCACCGCGGGCGGAAGTTTCTTGCTGGTCGTCTTCGCCTTCGCCCAGGTATCACTCTACGCCAGTCTGTTCGATTATCGATTTGGTTTTGTCGCGTTGGGCGCGGCTATCCTGGGGCTGAGTGCGGGTCCGGCCATCAGCCATTGGCTGGCCACCAAAGGCGCGGGTAAGGCGGGCGCCGTCTGGCTGGCCGCTTCAGGCCTCGGCGTTGCGTCCTCTGTTGCCGCGGAACTGTTTATTCCGTTTGGAACGATTGGCTCGTTTCTGTTTCTCGTCGCCTTGTTGGCCATTCCCTTTGCGCTCTGTGCCGTGGGTGTTGCAACTCTGCATCGGGAAACCGACGCGGCCATTCAGTGGTTCGTCTGGCCGGTTGTCGTGGGCGCAATAGCTGGAGGCCTGGCGTCGCCGTGGCTGTTGGCTCTGACCGACGGCCCGTTAGCGATGAGCGTGTGGGTCGCGCTGGCGCTGGCGGTGATTGCCCTGGCTGCCCCCGGCCGCCGCCTTGCGGCCGTGGTGTCGGTCGTCGCCTTCTGTGTCATCGGTCTGGCTGGCATTTACAGCAACTGGGATTTCTCCTCGCTGCCACGGTGGATGCAGGAGGAGGGAGCGACAGCCAAGCCTCTCTATGTAGAGTCCATGTCCGGCCGGGTGCAGCGTCTCGGCACGCGGTGGGATGCTTTCTCGCGCACGGATGTCGTATCGCACAAAACCGGAAATCGTAATTTGCAGTGGGTATACACCAACGGCATGTTCTCCGGTTTGATGCCAGCGGAGCATTCCGGACAGGATGATTCCGAATCGTTCAATAAAAAATTTCCCCTCATCACTCTCCCGCTTCAGGCCGCTCGGCCGCAGAGCATCCTCATCGTCAATTCCGGCGCCGGCCTGGAAGTGCGGATGGCGGCGGACATGGGTGTTTCCCGGATACGCGGCATGGAAAGCAGTCTGGCCATGCGTTCGATCCTGGAACAGGGGCGTGATGATCATGGCAGCCTGTTGACGCGTCCCGAAGTCGAGTTGAGCTACGGCGATATCCGCAACACGCTGCGCCGCGACAGTGGGCGCTATGACCAGATTTACCTGCCTGTCGCACAGAACCAGGTCCCCGGTTGGACAGAGCACGGCCCCGCGGAAACCTATCTCTATACGAAGGAGGCGTTCAGGGATTATTGGCTGCATCTCAGGCCCGGGGGGATGCTGATAATTCTTGCCGGCGAAGAGCGGTTATACATGCGGAGTCTGCTCATGGCCTGGGAGATCCTGAAGGAGAATCCGGTTGATGGCGATGATGCGCTGGTGCGCCATGCCTGGGGATTCCGCATGCCGGGTATCGGACTTCGTGAGAAACCGTATGAATATCTTCTGATGCTGGTGAAAGGTCCAATCGCGGACGACCTGGGAACGCATGTTCAGGAATTGGCGGAGGCGATGCCGATCGTTGGCCTGTTCGGTCCCAATGTCACGGCCAGCACCAGCTACGATGTGCGCTACCAACCGTACAACATACTGTATCACCCGCAGGGGCTTGATCTGGCGCGAACCGCCTTGAGTGACGCCATGAGCTGGCATCTGCAGGCGCCGGCGGATATGGCATCGGCAACTGACCAGCGCCCGTTCTTCTTCCAGATCATTCGCGATATACATCCCTTCCTGAAATGGTTGCTGGCCGCTTGCGTGATCCTGCTGGTATATATTTTCCTGTTCCCGCTGGCGGCGGAGCGGAGACTGGATCATCCGGCGAGCAGTGCACGTCCGCCGTTGCCGGTAATGCTCGGCTATTTCCTGTTTCTGGGCGTGGGCGCCATGCAGTCGGCGCTGGCGCTCGCACACCAAGTTATCCCGTTCTCAGGGTATCCTGATTACGTCCTGCCGGCTGTTGTTGGCTCGCTGTTGCTGGGGGCGGCGACCGGTGTTGCTGTGCATCATCGGGGTGCCGGATATTCCGCAGCTCATTTGCAGCATGGGACGGCTGTTGCGTCGGCACTGTTATGCGGCTTGTTGTACTGGATACCTGGCAGTTTCCTGGAGGTAGCGAGTAGCTGGCCTGCGCTCCTGCGCATGATTGTCATTATGGGGTTTGCATTCCCAAGCGGATTGTTTTCTGCGACGCTTTTGATGTCAGGCATAGGTCATCTGTCCCGAAGCTTCATGGTTCTGCTTCCTTGGGCATGGGTAACATTGGGTCTTGCCGCCGTCGGGGGCGTTGTACTGGCTTTTTGGCTTGCGCAGAGCCGGGGGTGGGGGATGGTTTGGATCGTGTCGGCAGGTTGCTACTTTTCCATCCTCGGCGTTGGTTTGTGGCTGCGTTGGTCGGAGAAACGCAAGCAGCCCGAGATGATTTCCACAGTTACATGACCAGGATTCCACCTCTCACAGATAACGCAAATAAACGGACAGCACGACATTTAGAAGAATATGCGCAGCCGCCAGACCCATGACATTGCGTGTGCGGAGGACAACCACATCTCCCAGGATGCCGAGAGCAAGAGTCAGACCTACAGCCATGGTAACTCCCAGGCAGTCGGTGAGGAGTCCGATTTCATAGGTGTGACCGAGGAACCATACAAGGTTTTGCATGGCTATGGCGAACACGACGTGGCTGTGTCGCGTCAGGGTCAGCAAGATAAAGCCACGGGTGGCCATGTCCGTCCCCGCCGCCATGACGCCCATCAGCGGAACCAGCGCAAATGCTTCTCCAAGACTTGCTTTGCGAATGGTGTGATTGGCCATCATCTCGCCGCCGGAGCAGTGAAGAAAAGCCGCTAATGCAATGATGTAAACACCAATGCCGAGCAGTGTGCTCAGCCCCAGATTCCGGGTGGTAAGCCCCAGATCGCCAAAACTCATTCCTAATCTTTTTACTGCCCAGAGATAGGGCAAAACCACGCCAGCGAGGATTCCCCAGAGCGTATTAGCAGCGGTCGATGCAATCAGTCCGGAGGGCATCGGCACCTGCAGAATTGCCATGGGAAACCACTCTAGAAATATTCCCAGGGCGGTAATCCCCAGTACGCCTGCGGAGGCGTTCAGGTTGCGCTGATTCATGGACATTCTTGAGAGACACAGGAAGGAAACAAACGGGACCCTTAGGTTTTGTGAAAATTCGCCGTTGGTGCGGTATAGTAATCGGCCTGCGGGCCAAATCAAAGCGCTGAGTGTTACGCGATGGCGGAGAAAAATATCCTGACCCATTCCAGAAAAAAAGAGGCTCAGGTTCTGCTTCAGAACAACCGGTTTTCAGAGGCGGGGGTGATTTACAGCCAGGTCTGCCAGATTGATAAAACGGATGCGGACGCGTGGTTCACGCTGGGAGTCATCAACGGCAAGCTGAACAATGCCGTGGAAGCCATCGACTGTTTCCGCAGAGCGGTCTCTCTCCAGCCCGATTATGCGCTGGCGCACTTCAATCTGGGCATGGCGTTGCGCGGCCAGGGCAGAAACGGGGAGGCTGTAGATGCTTTCCGGGAGGTGACGCGTCTCGCCCCGCAGCGTCCGGAGGCCTATGTCGGTCTTGGCCAGACTTTAATGTCGCTGGACAGGCTCGATGAAGCCGCTGACTGTTTCCGGGCACTGTTGAAGCTGACGCCCGGTGACGCGGAAGCGCTGGTAAATCTGGGAAGGATCTTGCAGCATGCGCAGAATAATCTCGAAGAGGCGGTGTCCTGCTACCGCCGGGCGCTGCAGCTCGAACCGGGCTATGCCAGTGTCTACGACAATCTCGGGAGCGCGCTGTGCAATCAGGGTATTCACGCGGAAGCGGTGGCGTGTTACCGCAAGGCGCTGGCGATCACCCCGGACGATTCCCTGGCGCACTCCAATCTGCTGCTGATGATGCACTATCTGCCCGGTCAGAACGCGGAGGAACTGTTCGCGGAACATCGGCGCTGGGCGCAGACTCATGCGAACATCCCCGGCGGTGTGGCACATCATGCCAACAGCAGGGATCCGGAACGCCGCCTGCGCGTCGGTTATGTATCGCCGGATTTTCGCGACCACCCGGTGGCTTTCTTCTTTGAGCCGTTATTGGCAAATCATGACCGGAACGCCGTCGAGCCCGTCTGTTATTCAAATGTTGCCCGCCCGGATGAAACCACGGCGCGTCTGCGGAGCATGGCGGTCCAATGGAGGGATATTCGTGCGCTCAACGATGAGCGTGCGGCGAACATGATACGCGAGGATGCCATCGATATCCTCGTTGACATGGCGGGACATACCGGTGGTAGCCGGCTGATGGTCTTTGCCCGGAAGCCCGCTCCCATACAGGTCACATGGCTTGGCTATCCCAATACCACCGGGCTCCCGGCCGTGGACTACCGCCTCACTGACAGCATCAGCGACCCACCCGATGAGCGCGCCCTTTACACGGAAAAACTCATCCGGTTGCCCGGCGCCTTTTTCTGTTACGCCCCGCCTGCCGATGCCCCGGCCGTGACGGCTCTGCCGGCGCGCGCCAGGGGGGTTGTAACCTTCGGTTCGCTCAACACGCTGGCCAAACTCAATGACCAGGTCATTGATCTGTGGTGCGAGGTGCTGCACGCCAACCCCGCCTCACGGCTGCTTGTCTATCGCAATACGCTGAAGGGGGCGGTCAAGGGGCGCTTCGCCGCAAAATTCGCCGCTCGCGGCATCGGCGGCGAGCGGCTGCAGTTGCGCAGCGACTTGCCGCCCGGGCAGGGATACCTCGATATCTATGGCGAGATCGACATCGCCCTCGATACGTTCCCGTGGAGCGGACACACGACCTCCTGCGAGGCCTTGTGGATGGGCGTACCGGTGATTACGCTCTACGGCAAGAGCCACGCGGGGCGGATGTGCGCCAGCGTACTGGCCGGCATGGGCCTTTCTCATCTGACGGCCCGGACGCCGGACGATTACGTTCGCATCGCCACGGCACTGAGTGGCGATCTCGATGCTTTGGAGCAGATGCGCGCCGGGTTGCGCGCGCGCATGGCGGCCTCGCCGCTGTGCGATGGGCATGCGTTCGCGCGCAAGATCGAGGCTGCCTACCGGGAAATATGGCGGACGTGGTGTGCCGGCGGGTAGCGTGCCGCCATCTCTATGACGAAGAAAAACATCCTTACGCATTCCAAAAAGCGCAAAGCTCTTGAGTTGGTTCAGGGCAACCGCTTCGCAGAGGCGCGGGTGCTTTGCATGGAAATCTGCCGGCTCGATGGCGCGGACGCGGAGGCGTGGTTCATGCTTGGAACGATCAATGGCAAGCTGAACAATGCCGTGGAAACCATCGACTGTTTCCGCAGGGCGGTCGCTCTCCAGCCCGGTCATGCGCTGGCGTACTTCAATCTGGGCATGGCCTTGCGCGGCCAGGGCAGGAACGAGGAGGCTGTGGATGCTTTTCGGGAGGTGACGCGTCTCGTCCCGCAGCGTCCGGAGGCCTATGTCTGCCTCGGGCAGGTGTTGATGACACTAGGCCGATTCGATGAGGCGGGGGATTGTTTGCAGGCCTTGTTGAAGCTGACACCACAGGATGTAGAGGCATGGGCGAACCGCGGAAAAATTTTTCATGCAAAGGGACATTTCGATGAGGCCGTTTCCTGCTATCGGCGTGCCCTGCGGCTCGAGCCGCACTACGGCGGCATTTACGACAATCTGGCGTGTGTCCTCTGCAATCAGGGCCTCTATGAGGAGGCGCTGGCCAATCATCGCAAGGCGCTGGAGATCATTCCCAATGACACGACCGCCTATTCCAATCTGCTGCTGACGATGCACTATCTGCCCGGTCAGAACGCGGAGGAACTGTTCGCGGAACATCGGCGCTGGGCACAAGTCCATGCGAACATCCCCGGCGGTGTGGCACATCATGCCAACAGCAGGGATCCGGAACGCCGCCTGCGCGTCGGTTATGTATCGTCCGATCTGCGTGCGCACCCGGTGGCTTTCTTCTTTGAACCGTTGCTGGCGAATCACGACCACAGCGCGTTCGAAGTGGTTTGCTATTCGGGCACGCAGCGCGGCCGCGATGCGACCACGGAACGCCTGCGGATCATGGCGTCCCGGTGGCGGGAAACCCTCGGGTTGAAAGACGAGCAGTTGGTCGACCTGATCCGAGCCGACGGCATCGACATCCTGGTGGATCTCGCCGGGCACACCAGCGGCAACCGGCTGATGGTCTTTGCCCGGAAGCCCGCTCCCATACAGGTCACATGGCTTGGCTATCCCAATACCACCGGGCTCCCGGCCGTGGACTACCGCCTCACTGACAGCATCAGCGACCCACCCGATGAG
>Ga0209542_10011286_pt1 | contig 15872 bp, 13 predicted proteins | sample RifCSPhighO2_01_FD_184028 | JGI IMG/M metagenome (GOLD analysis project Ga0209542, IMG submission 184028) | Soil microbial communities from Rifle, Colorado - Rifle CSP2_plank highO2_0.1 (SPAdes) (version 2) | ecosystem: Environmental > Terrestrial > Deep subsurface > Rock core/Sediment ... | reverse complement strand
CGATAAATACCTGCCTTACCCCAAAAATTCGATGCTACTATGCATGATGATAGCGGTATATATGGGTTTTGAAGAAATATACCTTTTGGGCTGCGAGCATAATTTTTTGTCTTTTAATATCGGCCAGGGCCAAGGCAAATCTATATCATACGATTATGCCCACAAAGATGAAGTAACTGAAGCTGATATGAAAAATGACGAAGTGGTTAAAAAACTCGCCGTTCCAAGAGATCTAACCATGACGTATGAGGACAATATCGCTCACGTTTATCAATTATTTAAAAATTATAGATTTTTCCGGGATAAAGTTTCCAAATTATATCCAAATGTTAAAATTATTAATGCAACTCCCGGCAGTTATTTAGATGTTTTTCCTATTGTAAATTTTTCTGACATTAAATTTTGAATTTAACTTATTTAAAGCTTAAACTCTATAGACGATTTCAAAGGAGATTTGCGCCTAACAAAACAAGGATCGGCAAATTTATTGTTTACTATAACGATCCGCGCTCTCTTTTTTCTGAGTACGATATAATTTTCAATAAAAAAGCTTATCACTTTGATACGTCAACGCCGACTCCCCTAGTCATTGACGGTGGCGGCCATATCGGCACATCTACCCTTTATTTTAAATCAATTTACCCTCAATCAAAAATTATCGTTTTTGAACCCGACCCTCATTCTTTGAAGTTATTAAGAAAAAACTTAGATGCAAATAAACTTACCGATATTCAAGTGATCGAATCCGGTCTTTACTCAGAGGATACCAAGATCAATTTTAATAATGACCATACAGATGGCGGTAAGATATCCAATAGCGGCAGTAATTCAATAAATAGTGAGAGATTGAGCAAGTATATAAACAGTGGAGTAGATTTTCTTAAGTTAAATATTGAGGGCGCTGAATTAGAAGTTTTAAAAGAGCTTGAGCAAAGCGGAAAGTTGAAAAATATCAAAGAAATGTGTATTGAATGGCATTCTTTTGCGGGCCAAGACCAAAACCTTGGAGAACTGCTAACAATTTTTGAGAGAAACAATTTTAAATATTTAATAAATCACTTTGACTATCGGATCAATCCTAGACTCAAGCCGCCATTCAAATTATCAGATAAGTCTCAATATTATTTACTAGTTTATGCAAGATTAAATGACTAAGTCTAGGAGAACAATCTTGAGACGAATATTTAAGCCGGCTTGGTTTTATTTTTTAACGAGAAGCTTAAAGCCGCTAAGCCCTAATTACGGCTCCGGTCGCGGCGAGCCCGTAGATAGATATTATATTGAAAAATTCTTAAGCGAAAATAGAGCCCTGATTACCGAGCATTGTCTTGAAGTTGAAGATAATTTTTACAGTCAAAAATTCGGACATAATATTACTAACAGCGACATCTTAGATATTAATACAAACAATAGAAAGGCGAATGTTTATGCAGATATCCGAAATTTAAGAGAAATCCCCGATAATAAGTACGACTGCATTATTCTCACCCAAGTACTTCAATTTATAGACGATCATAACTCAGCCATAAAGGCCTGCCACCGCGTTTTGAAGCCTGGCGGGGTCCTATTAGCTACACTGCCCTCTATCAGCCGCATAGATGCAAGAACAGGCCCTCAGGGCGATTTTTGGCGCTTTACAGAAGCTTCGGCTAGGTATACATTCGGTAAATTCTTTAATAGTCTAGAAATTAAAAGTTGGGGCAATGTCCTTTCCGGAACTGCTTTTTGGACAGGCATGGCCCAAGAAGAGCTATCTAAAAGAGAGTTGGATTACAATGATCCTAATTTTCCATGTATTATAACTGTCAAAGCTATTAAATGATTAAACTTCTGAAAAAGATCTATCGCTTTTTATTAATCGCGAGGAAGAGGGTTAGGAATCTTTTTATACCTACCGCTTATATTGTCCTTTATCACCGAGTTGCAAAGACTGGCCTCGATCCGCATTTTTTATGCGTTGAGCCGGAAGTATTCAGAGAACAGCTTAAATTTTTTAAAGAAAACTTTAACATTATGCCTCTTGGGCAAATTGTTAAATGGATAAAAGAAGGCAAACTAAAACATAATAGCCTAGCAATAACATTTGATGACGGATATGCCGATAATCTCCATAATGCTCTGCCTATCTTGAAAGAATTAAATGTACCAGCCACCATTTTTGTAACATCGGAATATATTGATTCTTCTAAGCCTTTTTACTGGGATATTGAGGTGCAACCTCAATACAGAGGAAAATCTTTAACAAGTCAAGAATTAATTCAGTTAGCTAATAGCAGTCTAATTGAAATTAGCGCTCACACAATGACTCACCCCAAATTAAAAACACTTAGCTTAAAGGGCCAAGAAATAGAAATCAAAACCAGCAGAGAGTCTATAGAAAAAATTATTGGCAAGCCTTTGATCGGTTTCGCCTATCCCTTTGGAGGACTTGATAGCTTTGATAGAAATACGATCGAAATTATTAAGGCTGCAGGCTTTAGTTATGCCTGCGCGAATATTCACGAAAGAGTTACAAATAATTCAGACCTATTTGCTCTTCCTCGCTTTATAGCCAGAAATCAAAGTATTGAGGATTTTAAAAAAGAAGTAAAAAGATGGCACTAAACCCCCACACTCATAAAGCTTATGTTCTACGTATATTTAATCAAAAGCAGAAAAGATTCTAACATATATAGGTTGCACAAATAATATAGTTAAAAGACTCGAAGAACATAATAAAAACATGGTCCATTTGAGCTTATTTATTTTGAAGGATATAAAAATAAAGAAGACGCTTTTCATAGAGAGCATAATCTCAAACTGCGAGCTCAAGCTTTGACTGGCCTCAAAAGAAGGCTCAGGAAAAGCTTAAGCGAAGCTTTCTGAGTGTGGGGGTGAATATACTGCAAATAAATACATTAGATTCAAAGGGTGGAGCCGCCAAAGTTGCCTATCGCCTAAAAAGCGATTTAGCCTCAAGGGGGCATAAGAATACTCTCTTTGTTTCTAAGAAATACTCCCAAGACGAGGATGTTAAGCTAATCAGACCATATAGCAATCTTAGGCAAAGAATAAATAAAAAGCTTTCTTATTATTTGGCTAACGATTTGGATCTATTCCCATCGAATCATATTTTAGGATTGCCGGAATTCAAATCAGCAGATATAATTCATTGCCATAACCTGCATACTAATTATTTTAATCTGAGCACCCTACAAAAAATATCAGCTATAAAGCCGGTGGTCTGGACGCTTCATGATATGTGGCCCATCACTGCCCACTGCGCCCACTCTTTTGACGGAAAAATAAAGAAGAGCGGATTTTTCACCTGCCCAAGCTTGGATATTTATCCTCCTATCGCTTGGCATAATGAGAGATATCTTGAGTCTAAGAAAGCCAAAATATACCAAAAATCTCATTTTCATATTGTAACGCCCTCGAAATGGCTAGCCAACAAAGTAAGCCAAAGCGTATTAAAAGACAGGCCCCTTACTGTAATATACAACGGTATTGATACCGAAATTTTTAAGAGGTCAGACCTCAAATCTTCGAGGTCCGACCTCAATCTTCCCCAAGATAAAAAAATAATTTTAATTGTTGCCAAAGGAGGCAAATCTAATCCCTGGAAAGGCGGCAACTACGCCGAAGAGATAGTGAAAAGATTAAGCGACAAACCCGATATCCTGTTTGTAAATCTCGGAGGCAATAACAACAAATCAGATAATTTAATTAATGCTGGGTATATAAGCGATGAACAGATTTTAGCAAGATATTACTCAGCTTCCGATGTTTTGCTTTACCCATCTATTGCTGACAACTGCCCTCTTGTTGTTCTGGAAGCTCAGGCTTGCGGGCTGCCGGTAATATCCTTCGATACCGGCGGGATTCCTGAATTAATTAACCACGGAGTTGACGGCTATATCGCCAAATATAAAGACGCTGAAGATCTTCTGGAAGGAGTAAAATTATTCCTATCTTTTGATAATAATAAAATTGAATTTATCAGATCAAATTTAGCAAAGAAGATCGAGGATGGGCTTACAATCAAGAAAATGACGGATCAATATTTAGATCTATATAATTCTCTTCAGGAGCCTTTCGGCCAGAATATCAGTTCTTAGCTCTCTCTCGAATAATATTGAAGCATTCTCGGCTATTTTTTGAACTTCAGAATAATTATTATAAGCCCATTTTATTTTTTCAATAATAGAATCTGTATTAGCGGGCTCGCAAGTTATACAAGTTTTATCAGATTCTAGCAGTTCCATAATACCTGGATTATTAGCTGTTAAATACGGGACCTTCATTGCAAAACTTTCAAAAGCTTTATGGGGTATTGTTCTTGTCAATCGCGAGTGATTTGATAACTGACCCAGACTGAGGTGCGACCGCTGGACTAACTCTCTCAGACTATCAAATGATTGAAACTCTTTAATAATTTTTAGATTCTTAGGCTTAAGATCCGAGATCAACTTCTCAATTCTAGCTAAAAGCTGGCCACTAGCAGCCATGATAAAATCTATGGGTAAATCTTCAAGTTTTTTTGCTGCATATATCACTTGCTCTGCCCCAGCTTCAGGCACTAGCATACCCCTGAATACAACTGTAAATTTATCGAATTTTTTAAGACTCGGGATAAAAAAGAAGTTTTCCTCATCAACTCCTGTCCAAGCCCTAAAGTATTTTGAATCTTTCCCGCCAAACAGTTTTTTAAAATAGTTGATCTGATTATTAGTTTCGAGCATTACTACATCCGCCAAATGCACAGCAAAAAAATCTAGTAACCAATAGTAAATTGGTCTTAAGGAGAATCGGGAGGTTAACCCTCGAGAAACAACTAAACGTTCATAAACTGAACAAAGGGCATTGTAAACTATCTTCTTATCTGAGAGCAACGACGCTAAAATAACAAGTTTAGGACTGTCATAGCCTATCATTATAATATCGGCCTCAGTAGTCAGCACTTTTTTTATAAAAAATAAATATTCGGAGAGGCTTCTTTTTATAAAATAAGTTTCAAGTCCCAAACCTCTAGTCTTAAGAGCCTTTATATAGACAGAGTTAACGGAATGTTTAAGTCTAGATGAACTGCAATAAAGTATTTTTTTAGCTGATTCATCTATTAACAAATTATACTCTGCCTCCCAGCTATAACCCCACTTATACCTACCTCTCAGTTCCGGATTTTCAAAGCCAGGATGGCAGTTCAGTTCTACAATCTTACTTGGGTTTTTACGGGCCAGCTCTCTGGCCTTTTCTAAATCCTTAAGCCCGATGCTGCCGGCTTTTAGAAAACCAGCGAAGCAATCATTGGTCTGAAGATTATTCGCTTTGATTCTTTTTGTAAGGCGACTAGAAAAGTATCTTAGGAGAATAAGCTGAACTCTACGAAAAAAACTCCCGGCGTAAAAAGGTTCGCTCACGGTCCTTATATACGGTATATTAAATTCTTTTGCTAGTTTTATTGTTATGAGTCCAAGTTTGGGTAAAAGATGGAGATGCTGATGACTATTTAAAAACCTGAGTTGAATTCCGGCATCGACTATCTTTTTTAATTGAGCCCTGAGTTCATCTTCAATATTTTTAAAATTTATTTTACCTAAAAGGTATTTGATAAAAAAAACCTTATAATCCGGATTGAGATCACCGCCTAAAATAGACTTCTCCCCTACCAAAACGAGATGAGCGCCAATATTGGACTCAAAATTCAATTCCCTGATTCTAACCAACGCATCTTCGAATGCCTGACCGTTAGCCATCAGGGATGCTCCGTCAATAGCTTTTTCTTTCAAAAGAGAGACTATGGCTTGATTAACAGACTCATCTAGGCCCAAGTCATCAGCAATAATTTTAATAATTTTGAGATTCTCAGCTTTATCCATTTTATTTACCATATACGATCTCAACAAATTTAAACGGCCTCTGGCCATCGTAAATAAAGCTTTTATTCTCTAGCTGTCCCAGTTTTGTTCCAAAATATTGATCAAAGATAAGCCTAAACGTATTAACCGTAGTTATGTCTCTAGGAACAGATGCTTTACTTTTACCGGGCATGTAAATAGCTGTAAAGTTCCTTGATCTTATATCCCTTCGCAAATCTTCACTAACCAATTCCCTATCCAGATAATGACCATGGTCGGATTGAATTATAATTATTGGGGGAGTTTTTGAATTGGCCAGAATACTATCAACGACTTCCGATATTTTCTTGCTTACAAATACTGATTGGTCCAAAAATGCGGCCATATCCTCCTGATAAGTCATTGATTTAACAAGATTCAATTTAGTCTCTTCGCCATTTCTGCCAAATACATAAGGACCATGAGGAGCCATGATATGGGCGAAAACAAATTTTGGACCAGCCAGATTAGATGTAGGCACTTTTGAAAGCTGATCAAATGTATCAAGAACGCTCTTTCTGGCCCATTTATTAATATTTTTTTCTTTAAAGCTATATCGTCCGCCAAAAGGCCTCAAAATCGTGGTCTTTAAAGTCTGACGCATGTATGTGTCCAAATTAGACTCAATTATATCATCACCCGTATCTTTAGCCCCCACCACAAGGGCATCCGAACTAAGATATATGTATCTATAACCCAGTGATTCAACAAGGCTTTTAACCGTATTGCTTTTAATTTTTTCTACCAAGGGATCAAAATCTGTTGAATCTTCTGACGGAAGAGTAATGAGCCTGTCTATATACTCCATGTTCAGGGTCGAAGGAAGAGAAAATAATGTGATCGAGTAATTACTCCTGCTTTTATCAGCAATGGCAAAACTTTTTTTAACTAAGAAACCACTGAATTCTTTGCTGTCATAGTTAAAGTATTCCTTTAAAACATCCAAACGAGCATATTGGTCAGGTAGAATATAATATATATCCGGAAGGTCCGATTTATTGAGACTTGATGACACCTTTGGAATTTTAGGATCATCTTTGCTTTCCTCTGTTTTATTTACAACCTGTTGAGCAGAATCTAAGCCCCAGTTTTTAATTTCATGGGAGGCAATACTTATGAGAGGGATAATAAAAAGCAAAAACGCTGCGTACTTAAATCCCGTAATAACTCTCATTAAACTCTTTTTGGTCATAATGATATAAATTCCTATAACAGAAAATAAGACCCCCCAAAAAGGATATAGATACCTGTGTCGGCCCAAAAGAAAGCCATTTACCTTTAGACCGAAAAAAATCTCGTAGAAAAAGCCATAGTATAGCACCCCGAGTATACCAAAAGCAATTAGCAAAAAGGCTTTTCTATCATTTTTAAAAATAAATTTGAGAAGAAAAACCAAGCCTATTGTGATCCCCAAAGCAGACAACAAAGGAATCCAAAGAATACTATAGGAGAAGTCCTTTATATACTTAGAAAATACATACAACCACGGAAACAGAGCTAAGAGAAAAGGATAGACGAGATCCAGCTTTTTATCCAACCACTTCATCCTAATATTCTACCGCATCTTTACCAGTAATCAAATCGGCAAGCTTAACAGTTTTCTCGCGAGTAAGCTCGTTTATAAGATCTTGAGGCCTTTTGCCATCTCGAAATGAGACTGAAAAATAAAATTCTCCTTCATTTTCTCCCCGGGATTTGAACTGAAGTAATTTGTACGAGCGAAGATGCTGAGGAAATATCCTCTCGTAAGAATTATAATTGGCCTCGGCTACAAATGTTAAGAGAAAGCCGTCTCTAACAACAGATCCAAAGCTGAAACGATCCATAATCCATATTATAGCGACCAGACAAACTGTACCAATAACAGCAATCGAATAATTACCAGTACCAACGCCCATTCCGACAGCTAAGCTAAAAAATAAAAAAGTTGCATCCTTGGGATCTTTAATAATTGTTCTAAATCGAATCAAGGTAAAGACGCCCAAGATTCCAAGTGCTCTGACAAGATTATTCCCCAATATCATCATGGCCAGGGCAGCCAAAACCGACATCATCACAAGAGACTCAACGTAAGATCGTGAGTAAGATAAACCGTGGTGAGTCCGTTGATAAACAATAGCTATAATCAAAGCCAAAACAAAAGAAAGGACAATATTTAGAAAAATAATTGCCGAGCTAAGCTCAGTAAGAGAAAGGTTAGGGATATTCATTTCATCTAGTTAAAGGATTATATCTGTGCAAGGCCTCAAGCGACTTTTCGTACTTAGAATAAGTATCCGCTTTTAGTCCATAGGCTTTTATAATGTCCTTAAACCAATAAGGCATAATATAGCAGAATTTAACCTCCATTACAAGCTTGTGCGGATTAACATTTACCATCCTTACTGGATCGTTTAGATTTAGTCCGGTGCTAGCCTCTAGGCCATGATCGAAAGTTATTCTTACATCCTCTTGATCGTTAACAAAAGCCTTTCTCCTGTAGCGAACAACAACTTTCGGCTTAATCGAGGATTTTATTAAATTCCTAAGTATTTCATCTTTTTTGGATAAGTCCTTATAATTCCACTCCCTTTCGATGAGCATCTTTACATTAAAGTTTACGAGCTTGTTAAATTCGGATCTAGATAGCCTTACTCTAGATTTAGTATTTTGAGAGCCAAATCTATTTTTTATTTCAAGCCAGACAAACTCTGATTTATCCAAGTATGGCTCATAAATTCTGAGACGAAATTTTTTCCTCTTTTGGAGTCCCCCTGTTTTATCTCCATAATCTGAAAAATTATGCGAATCCCAGTACAAACTTGTAACTGTATATTCTCCATCACCAGTCAAAATATTGAGATCCGGCTTCATCCCAAATTTCTTTATATCTTTTTCTATAAAGTAAGCCTGCCTAGAATCAATTTCATATTTAAATTCAAACCTATAAATTTTAGACATTAATCTAATTTAACAGAGTTATATATAAAGGCAGGTAGAATCGACTTAAAATCTGGGCGCAATAAACTTATATTAACTCCCTCGTAGCCACTCTCAACCGTACTGTCTTTTATAGAAAGCTTGGATATCCCGGCTCTTTCAATTTCTTTCCAAACACCGGATTTAGTAGGCACGTAAGCAGTCTCATCTATTAATATTTCTGCTGGATTCCCCCATAAAATAGAATTGGTTATCTCTGCATGTCCTCCCCTAACAAAGGCCTGCTTTTTCCTATATAGAGTTAGTCCTCCAGTCCTATTGCTGATTATAACGCTATTATCCACTATTACATGAGAGTCATCCTTAACAGCCAATCCATAATTGCAATTGCTCATAATATTGTTTTTGATCACAGCTTCAGCTCGCTCACCAACACTAATACATTTATCTTTAAATTTGCTTATATGGTTATCCATGATTTCAAGATTTTGAGCTCCTGAGATATCCATAGCATCTCCGTCATCGTGATTTTTTTCTACATCTAAGTTATAAAATACATTGCCAATAATTTTTGAATTTTTAACCGTGTCGAGATCAATAGCATCAGCAAAAGTATTTCTAAAGACACTGTTTTTTACTAAAACCGATCCGCCAATAGCATGAAAGGCGTCGTCAGAGTAACTGTTCTCGAAAATGGAATTATAAATTTCGGAATCTGCATTTCTTAATGAGAATTGAGAGATAAATGGGACTCCATTTATTACCCTATTTACAGATCCCTCCCAAGCAGAGCCCCCGCTAACCCTCAAGTAGCTAAAATAATTTTTCTGAGAGCCGGTATTTATTACGCCAAATGCTCCCCAGGGCTCGGCATTACCGAATGCTGGAGCAAAGACAATCGGAGCTTTTATTTGGCCCAGGGCCGTAACCGGACTGTAGGATATAAGAGATGTTTTTGGATAAAAGTATAATTGAGTGCCGGGCTCTAAGACTAGCCTTGAGTTTTTAGGCACAACTATATTTTTAGATATAACAAAGACTCCCGGGCCGATTCCTATAGTACCGTTGCTGTTTCGCCTAAAAATTGGGTTCCTCGTCAAAAATTCTCTAAAATCCAGAGATATCTCGTCTAAATATTGAAAGCTGCCTGGAAGATCGGATATTTTACTATAATTTTTTTTCTCCCAGATAACTGCCTCTGTCCTATTGCCTTCAACTAAAGCTTTGGCGGTATTAAAATTATCAATAGCCAATATCTCACCCTCTTTAACTGCTCGATTAAATTCAAAATTACTTTGATTCTTGGCATTATCTTTATAAAAATCTCTCTTTGTATCCACATAAAGCTTGTCATAGTAGGCTAAATCATCAGTCAAGTTGCCTTCATCGGCTAAATAGCTTTTGAGAAGATCCAGGAACTGGTCTGAGTAATTTTTATTCCTGAATATTCTTCTAACGAGCAGGGGCAAGTTATCATCATAAAGCTTATTGGACAAGGATTTGAACTCGACATTCCAAGGGATGGGTTCGAATTTGCCTGTTTCTTTCTTAAAAATTAAAACAAAATTAGAAAAATAGCTCTGATGAGCAGAGCCGGCTAACACATTAATAAGCTGCCATCTATAGACCTTATCTAAGTCCACTAAATCTCCAACTATTCTATTAAACTGGTCATCTGGGGCTTCATTGGTTAATTTATTTAAAGCTTCCAATTCTTCAAACGGTCCATCTTCAATCTTGGCGGTATAGCTTTTCCAATTTGTAAATGCAGGAATATTATCAATATCAACCCCGACTTCATCTTTATTTGAAAATATATTATTAGTATCGATTATTCCATTCTTAGACAACAATTCAGTGGACCAAGCTTCAGCAGCAAGATACACTCCAAAATCCCGGTTATTGATGTAAACCCTAGTGAATTTAAATTCCGGAGAAAAAAGACCAAGTTTTTTTGCCCGATAAATATTCAGCATTTCAAGATAATAGTCTCTGTCCTCAGGAATCATAAGGTTAAGAGCTCGCACTCCTTCAAATAGGTTATCTTTCGGAAATTTGATTCTCAGGGACTTTTTTTCGTATTCCCAGTTATTACTCATTAGGCCACGGTATCTTATATCAACTTCAGACTGGTAGCCGCTCTTAGGATCTGAGAAATAACCATTCACATAACTTTTATTATCTTCGGATAATTGACCGTGTGTTAGGTCTGGATTAATAGGAAGACTGTCCTCAATCTCCTTCCAATTATCGGCATCAATAATAAGCCTATATTCGGGAAAGTCAGATTCGGAGTTTATCCAAACAGGCAAATAGACAATATTGGAGAACTTTTTAATTGATCGCCATGTATGAAGTAAGTATCTCCCAGCTGGGCTGTTTTGGGGGTTAGATCCCACTGATAAGCCAAGTATAAACAAAAAAGTGGCTATACCTATAGCCAAAACTTTATAGTCAGATTTGAGACTGCGAATCCTTCCAAACAGAGGGGTAATCATCCTCTATTTTCTAGCATCTTTTAACTATTCTGCCAATATCCCGTAAGAGGTTGCACGAGTCTTCTCCTTATCTAAATTTTGAGCTTCTGAGACTATATAAAGGGGCCTGCCCTTGAGCTCATTAAACATTTTATACAGATACTCCCCAACTATGCCCATAACCATCAATTGAACGCTACCCAAGCCCAAGACCAAAATCACTAAAGTCGCCCAACCGGCAATAAATGGGTTTGGATTAACATAATGATCAATAACAATATAAATTGAAAATCCGATACTAAAAATAAAAATTATTAGTCCGATCCAAAACGCAATTCTTAACGGGAAGGCTGAGAATGATGTCACCCCGCTCATAATAAGGCCAATCAGCTTTTTGATCGTATATTTTGCTGTACCGTGTCTTCGGGCTTCAACAATATAGGGTAAATATTTTTTCTTAAAGCCAACCCACTGCACCAGTCCTCTTAAAAATCTTTCCCTCTCGGGCATTTTTTTGAGCGTATCAATAACTTGCCTTGAGTATAGGGCAAAGTCAGACGCATTCTTAAATTCAAGATTTGTAATTGCGCTTAGGATTTTATAAAAAGTTTTTCCGGCCAGTTCTCTTATAACAGAGTTTTGCCTATTATAAGTCCTTTCGCCGATAACAATATCGCCACCCTCTTGAGCATGCCTTAGGAACTCCGGAATCAGCCTAGGCGGATGCTGAAGATCGCCGTCCATGGTTAAGACATATTGGCCGGATGATGCATCCAGGCCGGCGCTAAAAGCCGCTTGATGACCAAAATTACGTGAGAAACAAAGAAATTTTATTTTTTTATCCTTATCGGCGAAATGTTTTAAAATTTGGAGAGTTCGATCTCTAGAACCGTCGTCTACGAAGATTATCTCGTATGTTTTACTTAGCGTATTTAAAACACTTTGCAATTCCCGCACCAAAACAGGAAGCACTTCTTCCTCATTAAAAACAGGGATGATTACTGATAAATAAGGCCTAGGATCCATTGTGGTATTTTAACTTTACCATAATTACAGGGATTTGTCCAGTTTAGTACAGTCGAAAATATAGACGTCAACTTTTTTGTCGGTTATTTTTTCGACGGTTTGGCAGCGGGAGATGAGTTTCCAGTATTCGCTGTTTTTATCTATGGCCGGAAAATCAACGATCATATAGTGACCTCGATATTCGGTTAGTTTTTTAGTGTAATCCCTTGAAGGTGCAGTATAGAATCTGGAATGATATTTATCCCCCAACCTCAAATAGTATGCTCCGGCATCATAATATGTAATAACTTCTTTGATATTTGCATCATCCAAAGCATAGCTTATAGCTTTTTCTGTCACATCATTAACGCTCCCGTGTTGGGATCCAAATAAGTATTCATTCGCAAGCAGAGCATTATAGCCAAGTCCAAATATTATAAATACATAAAATAATTTTGGCTTATTCAGAGAGGCGGCAAAAGCAGCCAGCGAAACTACCCATGCCCAAAAGACAAACTGGGCCGATGTATAAAAACCTATAGGCCCGGAGCCTCCGGTCAAAGGTATAAGGAAATTAAAATCGAGCGATTTAACTTTGCTAGCGTACTCAGCTTTAGGATTTAAGGGAACGACGACTTGATTTATTAAAGAAACCACAATCAAAAGCAATACAAATCCCGCAATCCCCACAATTACAGGCAAGGCCTGTTTAACAGGTCTTGCCTGTAAGGACATGAGTCTGCTTATGACATCAGCCGATATAAGCACTGTCGGCACAACCAAGAACATAAAATATCTTTCAATGGTTAATCGCGTAAAGTCAAATAAAATAAGGTAAAATACTAAATTCAAAAATAGATAGAGATACCAGAATCTGTATCGAGTAAAGGATCCCTTGAATAACCCGTAAACAACTGGTACTGCCAGGAGCGGCGAAAGCCAGATCAGGGATTTGAACAATTTGAATATGAGATCAAAATATGCCCTTGAACCAAAATTCAAACTAGTAAAATGCTTAGCGTATTCAATAACTAGAGGCAGGCGCGAAGCATATAATAAATAAAAGGCTGCCAAGGCTACTGCTCCTGAAATCCCGTACCATACATTTTTTTTACTTAATCTGATTTTTCCGACCCTAAGTATGGAATCTAAAATCAAGGCACCTATAAAAATAAAAAAGCTTACTTTGGCCAAAAATCCTCCCGCAATGGCCAAAATAAGGAATATCCCAGACCTTTTATCTCCATCCAGGAATTTTAGATATAGATAGTAGGATAAAAGCACAAAGAACGGTAAAATAGCACCGTCTATATCAACCTGGAGACTAGCAATCGCACTATAAACATTGATAGTAAAAAGGCCGGCGGCAATAATAGCTGTCTTGCCGCTGCCAGAAATCTTTAAAGAGACAAAATATATCAAAAATAAATTTAAAAGACTAAAAATTAAAGGAACCAAACGAAGGTTATTATAACCCCAGATAGTCCCTATAAGACTCAAGGCCCACTTATTTATAGGGGGGTGCGGAGCAGACAGCTCGCCAAAGGCCGGATTAGCGATCGATGCCCAACGATACTCGTCTTGATGATAAAGCTGATCAAGACCAAAAAGCCTTGTTATCAAGAATAGACCAAGAATTATGAATAGAATTTTTTTATTCATCCCCACACTCAGAAAGTATCTGGCCCCGCCACTTCAGAAGATATGCTTTCTGAGTGTGGGGATTCATTCTTTTTGAGAACTAATAGAATAGAAACTCCGAATGGAAAATTAATATATCTTAAAAGCTTGGCTTCGAGGTTAAATATATTATATAACAATTTATTTAGAAGCTTATTATTAATATCAAAATCGGATTCTCTGTTTTTTGACTTAAATAATTTGCTGACTATCCGCACAGCGGCGGCGGGAAAAAATAAAAATGTATTAAAATGGCTTTTTCTTGTAACAGTCAAATCTAGCCGGGTTTTAATAAGATCAAGAATAGATTTCATGCTATACCGCCTGTAGTGATGAGCAACTTCATCTTGAATGCCCCACATCCATTGATAGGCTGGAACAGTGAGAATAAGATATCCGCCAGGCCTAACAAGTCTTCCCAGTTCCTTAATAGCCGCCTTATCATCTTCTATATGCTCAACCACATCCAGCGCCAGTACTGCATCAAAAAAGTTATCAGCAAAATCGAGCTCTATCCCGGAAGCAATAGAAAGATTTTTTATTCCTCGAGAGACCCCAAGACTTATGGCCTCTTTAGATATATCAACGCCATATGCATCCAATCCACTTTCCTGCAATTTACCCACCAAAAAACCAGATCCACACCCATAATCCAAAATCTTTTTACCTTGTCCGATTCTATTCCTATTTAAAAACCAAAAAACTATATTTCTACGAACTCTAAACCACCAATTGCCTTTTTCTAATTCAAAATAGTTTTTATAAAAGCTTTGCTCCATTATTAAAATGCTCGAGTGTCTTGAGAAGTCCGTCACCCAATCTGATTCTAGGTTCGTCTCTTAGAGTTTTTTTCATAAAGCTAACATCGGGCGTACGATACTTAATCTCGCCCTTACTTCTGGCTGATTTAAAGACAATTTTTATTTTAGGAAACATTTTTTTAACTTCTTTAGCCAAATCTTTAATGCTTATTGATTTTCCTGAACCGATATTCATAGGATGGCCACTCATCTTATTATTCAAGAAGGCTTTTAAGCTCAGACGAATATTATCCTCAACATAAACAAAATCTCTTGTCTGCTCCCCGCTTCCAAAAATTTCAAGGGGCTTGCCTTCTTGGGCTCTCTTTAAGAATACTGAGACAACAAACCCAGAATCGCCAAAATCTTGTCTCGGGCCATATACATTAAAAAAACGTAAAATAGTAACTGGTATGCCGTGCACTTCGTGATATGCTTTAAAATATTGCTCTCCTAAAATCTTTACCAAACTATAAGGCCACTTACCATTAAAAGTATCGTCCTCAGCTATTGGCAGCTTAACCGGCTCGCCATACACCTCAGATGACGATATAAATAGTATCTTTTTAACTTTGTAAACCCGCGAGAGTTCGGCAATGTTTTTGATACCCTCTATGTCTTTAAAGACCTCCAGGGGCTTTTCGCTTGTTCTTTTTACCCCAACCATCGCTGCATAATGCATAACATAGTCAGGTTTATCTTTAGCAAAGATAGGCTTTATCTGATTAAAATAATTTACATCTCTTTTATAAAACTTAAACTTTTTATTATTCTTTAAATGCGATATATTGCGTAACTTGCCATTCGATAAATCATCAATACAAATAACTTTAGCGCCATGAGATAAAAGGTGATCACACATATGCGAACCCAAAAACCCTGCCCCGCCTGTAACTATAAATTTTTTATTCCTTATTTGATCCATATTTAATCACTTTTCGTATTTTATCTATACCATAAATATAGAATTCATGCCGCCTAGGACTGGTAAAATGTTTAGCTATTGTATTGTCCGTTGGTTTAGATTTTATAATATATTTATTTATCGGAAGAAGTGAGTAGTTAGTTTGAGCAATTATACATCCCCAGCCCGCCATTTCAACAAAGTAATC
>Ga0209542_10011285_pt1 | contig 15872 bp, 13 predicted proteins | sample RifCSPhighO2_01_FD_184028 | JGI IMG/M metagenome (GOLD analysis project Ga0209542, IMG submission 184028) | Soil microbial communities from Rifle, Colorado - Rifle CSP2_plank highO2_0.1 (SPAdes) (version 2) | ecosystem: Environmental > Terrestrial > Deep subsurface > Rock core/Sediment ... | reverse complement strand
CACTTTCCTATCATCTCCGTTTGGGCAAGCCTGATGGCGGGAAATATCATCGCCGGAGTCGTCGGCTACCTCTGGATCACAAGGACGTTGAATAAGATTGACTTGAAAGAAGTGCCGGTGCATGGGTAAGAAAACAAAGTAAAGCATATATTATCATAAACACATGTTAAGCAATGCGCTCGTATTCACGACAATTCCAGTACGCAATTTAAAAAGGGCAAAGGATTTTTATGTTGAAAAGCTTGGACTAAAACAGGTGAAAGATCCAAGCAAACATGGGTACATGCTGGAAGCAGGCAATGGCTCTAAACTGTTTATTTTCCAAACAGATAAGTTTACTGCATCGAATCATGTCGTTGCTGCTTTTTTTATAGACAATATTGAACGGATAGTTAACGAATTAATAAACAAAGGAATTATCTTCGAGAAACAGATAAACGGAATGAGTGTAGAAATAAATCAAAAAGGGATTGCATCGGGAGACAAAGAAAAAGCAGCATGGTTTAAAGACCCTGATGGAAATATTCTGTCATTGTCGCAGTTGTTATAACATAGTTATAAATATCCACCAATCTACTCGCCCGTGAATGCTCAAAATGAAAATAATCTATACCAAATATGCAAAAAAAGCGTAATGATATGGCGAAGACTAAATACCGATACGACAAAGAAGACGACGTGCTCATGGTATTCCTGGGAAAAGGAAAGATTGATGATGCACAGCAGTCTGGAAATATTATTTCCCATTTTTCGTCCAAGGGAGAACTTTTGCTGTTAGAGATTCTGAAAGCTTCTATCTTTTTAAAGGAAACTTCTCAAGCGTTCCCTCCTGAAGTAAGACAACAAATTGTTGCATGAAACAAACCACCCGCCCGTGAAATGCTCAAAGAATTCAGGTAATAAGAGGTTTACCAATAAGTTTACAAAAAGGTTTACAATTATTGCAACTGGCGGTATACTTGCTGTATGTACAAGCCCACGTATACGCTAACGCCAAAACTCGTCAATACCCTCTCCAAAATTGAACGGCTCTATGGACAACTGGAGAGTTTGCGTATTCCCCGAAAGCTTGAACTTAATCTTGAACGGGACAACCTCATCCGTTCATCCTATATTTCAAACAGTATTGAAGGAAATCCTTTATCTCAAGCAGAAGTGACAAACTTACTGCTAAATGATCGGGTTCCCGCCAATCTTAACGAGCAAGAAGTACGCAACTACTTTGATATTCTCAAAAATCTGGATACATTTCAGAACAAATCGCTTTCAATCGATTTGATTACGTCGCTTCACGCAGATTTGCTGAATCGTGTTGACCACGCTATTGCCGGATCCATTCGGAATAAAAGAGTTGTTGTCGGCGGGTATAGGAAGGAAAATGATCGTATGGTTTTCAACATCAAACATGAGCCGCCCGCTCATACGAAGATCGCTATTGAAAAACAGTTGCATAATCTTAACCAGTGGTATGAACAGGATCAACAAACGCAACTATTGCTCAAAATTGGATCATATCATCACGAGTTCGTTTACATTCATCCATTTGAGGATGGCAATGGACGGGTCTGCCGCCTGCTTACTGCTCTTTTGTTCCTGAACGCAGAGTATGCTATCAATAAATACTTTGTTCTTGATGATTACTATGATATTGACCGTCCGCAATATTCAGATATGTTACATACGGCAGATGCGGGCGACAAAACGCATTTGCTCGAGTACTTTACTGAAGGAATCTATTATTCACTTCAAAGTGCGCATGGTCGTATTAAAACCCAAGTGGATCGTCTTTCCATAGAAGACCAGCCATCAGCTCGAGAGAAAGAAGTGCTTTCTTTGTTTCAGGAGCAAAAAGAACTGACTTCCAGTATTATTTCAGAGCGACTTGACATCACGCGACAACAAGCTCATAAATTACTCTCCAACTTAATAAATAAAGGGTTTTTGAAGAAAAAAGGAAGTACTAAGAACAGTTATTACCTGCTAAAATAATTATTATCAACCCACTCGCCCTTGAAATGCTCGAAGAAAATTCTATGTTACAATCACTTAAAGAAAAAGTGTATGAACTAACCAGACAAATACCAAAAGGAAAAGTGGCAACATACGGGCAACTGGCAAAACTTGCCGGAAGTCCGCGTGCTGCCCGCGCCGTCGGCATGTTTATGAAGACTAATCCCGATGCACCACGCACTCCCTGTCATCGAGTCGTTGCCTTTGATGGGACATTAACGGGTTACTCTGCCGGAAATGGTATAGAAACAAAGAAGGAGATGCTCACTGCAGAAGGAGTGCGATTTAAGGGAAACAGAGTTGATCTCGCCGTTTCGCAGTGGAAAAAATAGAATCCTTACATACTTCTTACGGAAATATGATAGTATTTTCAGACTGTCTATGTTAAAGTAATAGTATGTTGAACTTAAATTCCATTATGATCGGAACATCGCAGGTAAAGGTTCTTGCGGAGTTCTATGAAAAGGTGTTTGATAAAAGTCCTGACATGGAGGAAGGTGGTTGGTATGGATGGTCTGTTGGGAAAACCTTCTTCTCTATCGGTGAACATTCTGAAGTAAAAGGAAAAGCAAAAGAACCCCAACGGATGATAGTTAATTTGGAGACGAAGGAAGTAAAAGAAGAATTTAAGAGGATTAAGAGGATTAAGGGCATAACAGTAATAAAAGAACCTTATGAAATGGGCGGCGGCTGGATAGCCACCCTCGCCGATCCGGACGGCAACTACTTCCAGCTCATGACTCCCTGGGAAGAAGCTAAATAACACTCATACACCATGATAATCCGGCGGGGTCGGATATTTTTTGACATTCTTTTTTTGCCACGTCACGATCGGTATTCCAATCCAAAACGCCGCTGCCAATCTGCTTAAAACAACTCTCTCTATTCTGAAGATCGGCAAGTGAACAAAAATCAATCATTTTTTGTGTCTCCCCGACGAAACGATATGAGAGAGAAGAAACTACTCCGGCAACACAAACATTTTTAAAATGCTCCGAAGGCATCAGGTCGCAATCTTTTTTCATCATTTCCAAAGATGAGGTAAAACCTACCTGGTTGGTGCCAATGGTCCGAAAACACCGGTCGTGATACTTACCGGGGATTTGCAGACAAAGCCGGGCAACTTTTTTCCAATCCTGATTGGAAATAATCGAAAAATAAGAACTCTGGTATTGCCAGCACAGGGATTGGTATTTTTCCTCAAGCGCATTGCAGGGATAAAAAGGATCATCCGCCTTAATATATTTACTGGCGTGGTCAAAAGAGGTAGATGAAGAAGAGTTTTCCATAAATACTCCGGTATAACACCGCTCCTTATGTTGTTGATCCGAAAACCTGTCACAAAGTTGTAATGATTGCATAAGCTCCATGTCGGTAACAAACATAGCCGCGTGTCCCATACCATGGAGACATTCATTAAACTCAATGGGTTTTTGATAATCCTGACTCTTGCCGCAAACGGTCGAAAAGATACTGCCGAGATTTGCATCTCCGTCAACATATTCTTTCAGATACGCTTCCATCGTCCCGTGGTAACAACCGCCGTGGCAGGTCGAATCACACTGGGCGTATACATTGGCAATACTCCCTTGCTTTTCATATTCCAGACGGGATAAATAATGGGTCACCTCGTGACATCGCGCATATACCTCCGGGTACTCTTCATTGTTTTTAAATAGTTCCAGCGTCTGAGCCAAACCTAAATTGTTATAGAGCGCATCTGCTGCCTGTTTGTAGCACCCATCTCTGCCTCCCGTGTCGTAGCAAACTTGTAATTGCTCTCTGATATATGAGCTCGCATCCTCGCCGCTTTTTAGATTCCTGAAGTTAAAACTCGTCTGTTTATGATATTCTTTTATTAACCGTTCAATATGCTCCAGGCATTCGCGTTGACCCTGAGATACTCCGCTACAAACTTCTTTTGACGTTTCCGGCCAGCCCGGAACCTCCTGAAAGACCAACTCTCCCGCAGCAGCCTTAATACATTTTGCGACAAATTCGTCTTCGCCTATTTTTTGGCAACCGGCAATTATCTGCCGTGCATCCCCCGTTGCAGCGAGTGAAAAACCTAATGATTCAAAACAGGCATTTTTAAATGGCTTAGAACTTGCCCGGGTACAAACTCCTACTACTTCATCAAACCCCTTTTTATACCGGCTCATTAACAAAGAAGGCTGATTGCGACCGCAGGAAAATGAATATGCGTATCCATATTTTTCCTCTAAACTATTACACGGATAGTAAGGGTCATCGCTTTTGAAAAAAGTGTCTGGTGCAGACCGCACGAATTCCATAAATACTCCGTCAAAGCAGTATTCATTACCAGAGGCAAGCTTCCGACAAGTAACAAGCGCTTTTTCTACGTCGTTGGTGGAATAAAAAGAAGCCACTCCGTGCCCAATCCCATGGATGCAACTGGCAACAGGACCGGAATTTGGAGGGCCTAGTTTTAAACAACTTTGTTCAGCGTCCGGTAAATGGTCCAGATTTTCAGCAAACGCTTTGTCCAAAAATCCATGATAACAACCAAACGCAAACTCGCTACCACAATCTGTAATATGTTCAAATCCTCCCTTTTCATACAGTAAAATGCCGGCAAGATGGGCTAAGTCATGGATATTACCCGATGAGCCTCCCTCGCCTGCAAATACATTTTTGATGAGCTGCCATGCACGAGGAGCACCGTTACCTTCGGCAATTTTCTCCAGCTCTTTCGTTTGGAGATCGTACGAAAGTTTTTTGAAATCTTCTATGCTTATGACAGCATCATTTTTTTCTGTTGGCTTTGAAGGATTAAAGATATCTTTAATTTTAGACAATACATCACTCCATATATTTTTGATGGTGTCCATTAAAGAGTTTTTTTCTGCGATACTTGTTGAAGTTGTTGACAGTATGTCCGGTTCTAAATCCACTTGCTTTTGATTTTCATCCTGCTCTTCTTTAACGACCGTTAAAACTCCTCTCATATGAGGGAGCAGGTGGTCATGAAACTTCCACTCACCTGTTTCTTTGGGCTTAAATGCCCAGGATTCCCCCGGTGCAATAGGCTTTCGTGGGTCAAATTCTGGATATAGTTCATGGGTCGGATGGGTGTTGCTCGCCGGCCAACGTGACTTTGTATCTTTATTGAAAAAAATGATGCTTGAGTTTTCATCGACGGTTACTTCTTGAGGTTCGAATCCATTGGAGGTCATTTCTATAATCCGGACTTCCGAGTGGGCAGAAACATTTACTGGAAAAAAAAATACGAGAGCGCTCACTATAAGCAAAAAAAAACTGGACATAGAACAATTATACTAAATTAAACAAGGAAGTTGAGGGAGGATTACGGCGCTACGATGGCAAACCAAATGTTGCTTAACCGTTGACGAAAACTGGTAGTTGTAGTTCCTTGAGTTTCGCCACCTTCTGAAGGAGTGCCATACGAGGGTGTTCCGTATTCGGGAGTACCGTAGCTAGGCGTACCGTATTCGGGAGTCCCATAGCTAGGTGTATTATATTCAGGAGTACCATATTCAGGAGTCCCATACGAAGGTGTCCCATAAGAGTCGCTGGGCGTACCGTATGAAGGAGTCCCGTATGCGGGAGTACCGTAAGTCGGGGTTCCATATGTTGGTGAAGGATACGAGTAGCTGGTTCCGGGTGTTGGATACGTGTAACCAGTGTATGGAGAGGGATAACTAGTATCTGATGGTGTTGGATAGTAATAGGTGTTTGGCGTAGGGTAAGTATATCCGCTTCCGGGTGCAGGATAACTGTAAACCGGGCTTTGATCAGATCCACCGGGTGTTGGATAAGAATAAGGACTTGGGTAAGAAGGAGTGGTGTAATCCGGGTTTGATGGCGTGTAATAAGTAGGGGTGGTATAGGTAGGAGGCGTGTTATATACAGGCGTGGCGTAATTTGAATCCGGCGTGACGTAACCACTTCCCGGAGTATAGTAAGGAGAGGTGTATGTGCCGCCCGGTGTGTAGTAGCTTGGCGAGTAATAGATAGGAGTATAGTAGTTTGGCGTTGAGTAAGGAGTGTAATAACTCGGACTCGTGTAATTTGATCCGGGAGGAGGGGTGTAATAAGACGGGCTGGTATAAGGCGTGTAATAAGACGGCGTTGGATAATTACCCGGCGTGTAGTATGAAGGCGTTGTATAAGCTGCCGGCGAATAGTAGGCGGGACTTGTATACGTGCTGCCTGGCGGAGGAGTCTGGTAAGAAGGTGTCGTATAGTCCGGAGGAGTCACGTATTCAGGAGGAGTAGGATATTGCCCGGGCGTGTAGTAGGTCGGTGTTGAATATGGTGGAGGTGGAGTATAGTAACTCGGACTGGTGTATGTTGAACCGGGAGGCGGCGTGTAATACGTCGGGGTCGTGTAAACAGGAGGCGTAAAGTAAACAGGTGTGGTGTAACCTCCACCTTGCCAAGGAGTGTAATATTGAGGTGTTGTGTAAGGTGGAGGAGTTGAGTAAGTTGGCGTTGTATATCCTGCGAAGTCAGCTTCTGATGGGAGGCGAGATACATAGTAAGGTGTCATGTAAGGTGGTGGGGTATAGTAATACGGCGTGGTGTAATTTGATCCGACAGGTGGGGTATAGTACGTCGGCGTTGAATAAGTCGGAGTTGGGTATTCGCCCGTCGGGGTAGCGTAATTACTCCAGGGTGTGTAATAATTTGGCGTCGTGTAATTTGATCCCGCAGGTGGGGTGTAATAAGAAGGAGTTGAATACATACCTGGCGTATAGTATTGGGGCGTCGTGTAATTTGATCCCGCAGGAGGAGTGTAGTACATAGGTGTTGTATAAAAGTTAGTGGAAGGCGGAGTACCGTAGACGACATCAGCAGGAGGCGTATAATAAGTGCCGGGAATATATATTTCCGGCGGCCGGGGAGAATTTGCGCTAAAACCATCACAAGAGTCAGGGTTCTCGGTACAATAGTCATAACAACCTGCAGGAGAAGTACATCCTCCCATGCCTTCAATCGGCTCATGGGTTACCTCCGAACCCGGGGTATAGTAAAGATACGGTGAATAACTATCAGTTGGCCTGGATGAACTTGCATCAAAGCCCTCACACGAACCGGGATTTTCAGTACACCAGTCATAACATTCGCCCGGCGTTGAACAGTTCCCCATCTCCGGCCTCTGCTCAAAATGGGCAGACGAAACCTCCGGTGAAATACCATCCGGTGGTACGGTCTGGCAAGTAGCGCCATCCCAATATTGGGAACCGTTTATACACTCTACCGCCTTATTTGTATCTGCTACAGCTGTACAAACGCCGCCGGGTCCGTGTTGCTCATTGTTTGAACATACCATAGGGACATACGAACCGTTTGAGCCGGAAGCGTAGCTTCGACAATTTTCAGGGTTTTGGTCGCAGTAACTGCGGCAGCTTTCTTCACTATTGCACCCGCCGGGTCCTGCAAAAGTACCTCCGGGCGCAAAGGCGGAACATTCTCCATAATTTGCAGGGTCAGAACAAAAGGCGCTGCATGTTTCACCCGTCTGACATCCTCCCGGGCCTCCGGTCGTGTTTCCTCCTAATAGTCCGACCTGGTCGGCGAATGCAGTACATGCTGCGGCATTTCCCGGATCATCGCAGAAAGCTGCACAAGTCTCAGCTGAATCACAGGCCAAGACTTCTTTTGCAATTTCTAAATATTCTGGCTTATCAGGTTCATCAACATAACCTCCCGGTATCTCATTTCTTTTGGCATATGATTCACACGCGTCAAAATTGGCCGGCTGCGCGCAGAATTCAAAACACGCCCCGCGCGAGCCGCATCCCAACTCATCTGCCGCATTTTGCCAAAATTCATCATCGCCATAGGCTGTCTGATCATCGCGGTAAATACCGTTCTTTTTGGCAAAATCTGTACAGCTATTTTGATTGACCGGATCTTCACAGTAATTGGTACATTCTTCCAGGCTGTTACAGCTACCCAACTCTTCTACTGGAAACGTAAGATTCAAACCTCTATCAGGTGGAGAGACAGGTGAAGCTGAAGGATCTTCTGTTGGAGTTTGTGAAAAAACAGTTGTGACGACAAAAAACAGTGAAGATACCGTTATAAACACCAAGAAAACCGGTTTAATGACTTTTAACGCTAAAAATTTGCTTATTGTCATAAAATCATTGAGTGAGAACAAACGGGTTCTTGTACTCATCAAACGGATTAACATATTGGGTTTTCTTATCGAAAGGATTCTGATAGTCGGTTTTTAGAGAAACTGTCGGTTCTTTTTGAAGGAAGGGGACATTCTGTAACGGATTTTTGACGGCTCCAAAATATTTTGGTACAAGAAGTGCTGTCCCGACTACCAGCAGGAGAAGCGGTAAAATAATGAATACTACTCTCTTTTTATGAGCTGATGAAGAAGCTGACGCTACGTTATTTTTCAAGTCCACGTTTCCCTCTTAGAGCCTGTTTGAAAAGTCTCGAATAGTTGTAGCTGCAGGGCTTGTCCCTGCCTGAGAAAGAGCCGCTTTCTCTGGCAACCACAAGGGTTGCGGCTACGGATTGGTACCTTTCAAATAGGCTCTTATTAATTATTGAGTAGTATTCATTCATTAGAGCAGTATGTGTTCATACTTGTCAAGAGGCAATTTTAGATGGTAAAAGAATTTATGCCGGATAGGCATTGATTACTAAATGGCTGCTCAATCTTTTGGCAAAACATCTTTTTTTGCTCTGCATCAATCGGGTCGGAGACAATTTGCCCGATTACCCTCTCATAACATTCCTTTTTTAAGTGCGGAGGGACATTTTGGCAGATGAATATCGCCTCGTCCCGACCACCAACAGAATAAAATGATCCCGCATTCACCACTAAACAATTGTCATACCAGTCCCCCCCTGCCTGCCGGCAAAGTTCGAAAGATTTAGCGGGATCGCCGTTCGTCAAGGGATGGATTTGCCGTGCTATATTGTCCATACACCAGGCGACGTGTTCTTTGTTGCCAATTTCCTGGCAAAGTTCTGAAGCCTTAGTCATATCTCCGCCATTCATTTGGTAGATCCGGGCAGCCTGATTGAGCCAGCATCCTCGTTGATACTTCTTCCCGAAATGGTTACAGGGAAAATACGGATCGTCAGACAGCCATTCTCTGACAACTTCTTTCCCCGTTCCCCAGTCGTGCACCCCAAAGAGATTTTCCATAAATGCGCCGTTGTGACAAGACGATAACGCTTCGGGAAAATCCGTTTCTTTTTCATACAGCTTGTCGCACGTCTCAAGAGCCTTGGGAAGATCGTAATTCCACATCGCCAAAATAGAGTGTCCTGCAGCATGCACGCATTGAAAGTAACGAACGGAAGAAGCCTTGCATTTGTCAGTCATTTTAGTAATTGCTTCAAATCCCTGGTCTGAGGCTGCTTCAATGATGGCCCCGTGGTAACACGCGTATAAAAAGTAATCTTTACATTTGAGGATCGAGTCAGTACCATATTTTTTATAGGCATAAAAACCGATCTGGTGGACTGCCAAATGGCCTTCACCGGTGTGAGGCAATGTTGAGTGTTCTAAAATTTCCAGGGCTTTTTCTACATCTACCCGTTCCACCAGCTTTCTGGTTGCCGTGAGCCGTTTCTCCTGGTCCGGTCCGAGAATTTCCTGCATTTCCAGGATTTCTTCCGCTGTTTCAGCCACCGGCGCGACGTCTGATTGACCAAGCACCTTTTTTACTCTGCTAACGAGAGTAAATGTCCCGCTTACTTCTCCGATCCAGATGGTCAATAGGGCAAACCAAACCAACACAATAGTTTTGAACCACATATATACTCCTTTGCCTTTAGTTTCAGAATAAACAGGGTATACTCAAATTTCTAATTTCTAATTGATCTAATTTCTAATCAAATCCCAATTCTCAAATTTCAATTTTCAAACATAGAACAATTCATATAAATTACACCCAACTACAAACTATGTAATCATATATACTCCTTTGCCTTTAGTTTCAGAATAAACACTACCCGAAGCTTTTAAAATCGAATAGTTCGGATTTTAAAAGCAGAGTGGTATATTTGATGTTATGAGTATAAGACAATTATTTTAGGCAAGCAAGAAAAAAGAAAATCAGTCGCGCGGCGGGAGTCCAACATGACGTGAAAGAAGAAACTGCGTAGTTTTCTTCAGTTTTGGTGATACGCGCAGATCATCAATGATCATTGCGATCTCCTGCCAGTCATGATCGTCAAAATACCGCCAGAGCATACGTGAGATATACCGGCTATAATACTGCCGCTTTTCTACAACGTTTCGATGCGGAGGTTTACAAAGTAAATTATCCCAGTTTGTAAGCGCTTCTATCTCCTGTGGCGTATAGGTCCTCATAGAGTTGTACGAAGATCTGTAAGTGAGCGCGTCATACCAAGAGTATAACATGCACGATTCACCGTTACGGATCATCCGTATAAATCATTGATTCGTTAGTTATGACGGGGTAAAAAATAACGACAAGAATCGGGAATACGAAGATAGCTTATTTATAGAAGCTCTTGATTTGGAAAAGGATATAAAATCCGATGAGCGCACTGATGATGGCGCCGAAAATATCAAACTGCACCAAGCTCGCAACTATAGCTATAAGCTGACCCCAATACACATAGCGCCACGCCGTAATCGTTCGCGAGAAAAGTCCGGGTATAGCCATAACTTCAAGAATGATTACCGGGACAAACAGCAAAATGCTTACCCACATCCCGCGAACCATGCCGGCCGAGCCCATGCCACCGAACGGCGCAAATGCCGTCATCATCCCGCCGAGCCCGAAAAGCGCCAAAAGGCCGGGAAGCATAAAAATGACCGAAATGATAACCAGATACGGGGCTATTTTTACGATTATATCTTTTACGTTGGCGGGTAACGCAGGCGCCTTCTTGCCGAAATACTCATCAAGAGTTCTTTCAAGTTGCGTAAGCACATTATTATAGTTGCTTTTTGCCATGTGGACTAAGCGTAGACTATCCCGCAACCCGTGTCAATAGAGCAAATTGGCGTAAGAAAGAATGTTAACCATCCGGCAGATTATCGGCTTTGCCCGTAATGCGACAGGAGAATCATAAGATCAGGGAGGTTTACCTGTCCTGAATTATCCAGATCGGACGTCGGAGCATCTGCTTTGTTCATATTAAGTAATAGCGTCGACAGGTCAAAAAGATTCACGTTACCGGAACAATCAATGTCTCCGAGCGGCGTGCAATGTTGCACCGGTGGTGTTGGAGAAACGGTTATTGACAGGGCAGGCGTCGGCGACAATACGGGAGTCAACGTCGGCGTCGGTGATAGCAATAGCGGAGGCAGTGTCATTTCATACAGTTTGCCGTCGTTCTCGTTTGGATCGGAGTTGTTATCTACACCACGCTCTACTATATACAAATTCATGGTTGAAGGATTTATGCTTGAGGGAGCATAGGCAAGTCCGGCTGGCTTTTTCGCGTGTGCTTCACTGATATCGATGGTTGTCAGCAGGGTTCCGGCCGTCGTGACTTCGATAACAACGGTAGCCGGTTTTCCCACAATATAGAGTGTGCCGGTGTCAGTATTGGCTGCTATTCCTTCCGGATCAGTAACGCCGTGTACGGATGTACTAAAACTGCTGACCTGATCGTCTCCCGCCGGAGCAATGCCGTCAAATATGCCATTTGCTCCCGGCAACAATCTATATATGGCAGAACTGATACCACCGGCTATATATAATGCCCCGTCACCCGTATGGAAAGTCACTCCTTCCGGATCGCTGTTCCCGAAAAGAGTCGTGTTTACCGATCGTACAACCTGATCGTCAGCAGTGCCGAATCTTCCATCCGTACCATGATCTACTTCGAAAATTTTCCTGACCACATCATCGCTGACAAATAAATGGTTGGTAGCCGGATTATATCCCAGCCCGGTCGGCTCGTTTGAGTATAAAACCGTCGAACCCGTTCCGGCCAGTGTTCCGTCCGTCGCAATTTCAAAAAGATTTGCCCCGGCAAATATGGGCATTTCCTCTACCTCTGCATCGCTGATTAAGATATGTCCCGCGATGGGAAGATATTCAACACCCGATGCGTCCGGGGACGGCGGTGAAAAAAGAGCGGTATCGACTGTACGAACATGCGTGGCATGATAGGCAGAAGCCGCATGGACAGAGTCAACTCCATATGCAGACACCATAAGAAAAACCAAGCCGGCAATTACAATTTGTTTCATGAATACTACGAGCGTACCAAACATTATACTATTCTTTATTCTTTCCAGTACACGAATAATGTCCTTTTCTTAGAGCATGTTTTAAAAGTCTGTCACCCTGAACTTGTTTCACCGCGTCTGACGCGGTTTCAGGGTCTTGAGTACAGCGGTACCTATACCATAAGTCTCACTCTAGATGCTGAATCAAGCTACAGTACTTAAGCGATAGCGAACGTATTCAGCATGACGAATTATTATTCATTATGAATACTTTTCAAACAGGCTCTTACATTTCCCCTACCTAAACCACATTAAAGCATAGTTAATACCGCGTAGACTTATCCCACTTAACCCTATAGCAATAATTATTATCGGGTAGATCTGAACTTCGTTCAGGAGTCGTAAAACACACAAAAGGCTTGATTTTATAAGCTATTTATGGTATATAGGTCGATTCTTGCCTAAACCATGACATTTAATAGCAAAACTAATGACTTCCTGACCGTACAGGAGGTTACGGAAATACTGAAGTTATCCACCCTTACTATATATAAGTATATACGCCTGCACCAGCTTGAGGCGATTGAATTCGGCGGGCACTACCGTATAGAAAGATCCTCTCTCGATAAATTTATTGAAAACCACAAAGTACATAAAAAATAATCACTATGAACGAAACTAATAAAACTAAACAAAGCGTCAGCGTTATTGTTCCGATCTATAACGAATATAAAAATATCCCGCAGCTTATAGCGCGGTTATCTCATTCACTGACCAAAACGGGAATGCCGTACGAAATCATTTTCGTCGATGACCGGTCGACCGATGGTACGCGCGAACTGCTTAAAAAATACGCGGACAATAAACAAATCTTCGTCATGGGAAAACAGGGAACAGCAGGCAAAGCATATTCACTGTTTGAAGGTTTTGCCAAGGCGCGCGGGACGGTCATCGCCATGATTGATGCTGATTTGCAGTATCCTCCGGAGGAAATTCCTCAAATGGTAAAACTTCTGGATAATGCAGACGTCGTCGTCACGGATCGTAAAGAGTACAGTGGTTCATTCACGAGAAAAATAGTAAGCCGCTCGTTCCGGATGCTTTTCGGCACATTCCTTTTTGGCCTTCGCCACGATATCCAGTCAGGGCTTAAGGTATTTAAGCGTCAGGTAATACAGACGGTTAAATTTCTTCCTTCAAGCGGATGGACGTTTGATCTGGAGTTTCTCTATCGCGCCAAAGAAGCGGGCTTTATCATTGCAAACCATCCGATAACGTTTCATTTACGGAAAAACGGCAATTCAAAAGTCGGGCTCGTTAAAAACAGTTGGGAAATCGGCTCTCATGCCTTGTCACTCCGCTTAAGCCGGATTGCGCCGCAACATATTCCTCCTTACCATCCAGGCTCCATGATCGGAGCCGGTGTCGGACATAAAAGGAAGCAATACATCACTCATACGATACTACCACACCACACGTCTGCGATACAGACACTTCATGCCGGTCAAAAAGTCTGGATGCTGCTGATTTTATCCTCGGTTATTGCCGGCATTGTTATCAACCCTCTATCGACCGCCATTGCTGTCGTGGCGATTTTGAGTTTTATCTATTTTATAGATGTACTGTTTAACCTGTACCTGATTTTAAAAAGCCTGCACTTCCCCCAGGAAATCGTATGCAGGAAAGAAGATATAGAGGCGATCGACGATAGCTCACTTCCTGTCTATTCAATACTCTGTCCGCTCTACCGGGAAGCGCACGTCATTCCTCAATTTTTAAAAGCAATCGAAAAAATTGACTGGCCTAAAAACAAACTTGACGTGATGCTTCTGTTAGAAGAGGACGACGGAGAAAGCGTTGAGGCCGTTAACCGGATGAAACTGCCTTCCTATGTGCGCAGCGTGATCGTCCCTCATTCTATTCCTAAAACAAAGCCGAAAGCATGCAACTACGGGCTTTCAAACGCACGGGGCGCCTATGTGGTCATTTATGATGCAGAGGATATTCCCGATCCTCTCCAGCTGAAGAAAGCATACCTTGTCTTTCAGCATACGCCGAAAGAAGTGCTCTGTCTTCAGGCGAAACTGAACTATTACAACCCTGGTCATAATCTGCTCACACGCTTTTTTACCGCTGAATACTCGCTATGGTTTGATCTCACCCTGACCGGCATGCAATCCATCAATACGAGCATACCGCTCGGCGGAACGAGTAATCACTTCAAAACAGAGGCCCTTTTGCGCCTTCATGGGTGGGATCCGTTCAATGTGACCGAAGATGCTGATCTGGGAATCCGCCTTTTTAAAAATGGGTACAAAACCGCCGTGATCGATTCGACCACGCTTGAAGAAGCAAACAGCAATTTGAAAAATTGGATGCGCCAGCGTTCACGGTGGCTTAAAGGATATATGCAAACGTATTTTGTGCATATGCGGGATATTCTCCCGTTTGCCCGTTCACAAGGCATACACGCGCTCATTTTTCAGCTCGTCATCGGAGGAAAAATCGCGTTTATCCTGATCAATCCCCTCCTCTGGATTGCGACCGTTTCGTACTTTGCCCTGTATGCATACGTCGGACCGACTATAGAAACGCTCTATCCGAGAGAGGTGTTTTATATGGCCGCTTTTTCACTGGTGTTTGGCAATTTCCTGTTTCTCTATTACTACATGATCGGTTGTGTAAAGCGTGAACAATACAGCCTTATTAAATATATATTCCTGGTGCCCGTGTATTGGCTCATGATCAGTATTGCCTGTGTCATGGCACTCTACCAGCTGATCTTTAAGCCTCACTATTGGGAAAAAACCATACACGGCTTCCACCTGCAAAAACGCGTGGCAAAGGCCATTCCGCAGATGGCAGTGGAGGTAATTGAGGAAGAAGATAATGCAGTATTCCCCCTGTCTGTACGGGAGCGATTTGCTCAACGGTTCGCTGAAAACAGGGCTTACGTGTCGGGCGCATTTCTGATCGGCGCGATGTCCGGAGCAAATGTGCTGAACTTTGCTTTCAATGCGTACCTCGGACGGGTCATGGATCTGGCGAACTTCGGGCTTTTGAGCCTCATCGGGAGTTTTCTTTATTTCACGCATATTCCCTACGGCGCATTGGGGTCTGCCGTAAACTACCGCACCGGCTTTTTGGAAGGCAGATACGGAGACGAAACGGCGCGGCATTTTACAAACTGGATCCGAAAGAAATCGCTGTATATTTCTCTGGCCATTTGTTCGGTATGGCTTGCCCTTTCTCCTTTTCTCATGCGCTATTTTTCGGTTGAATCCATACTGCCGTTTCTCCTATTTGCACCGGTCTGGGTTTTTGGCATGATCGCTTCCGTTAACCGCGGATTCCTCGCCGGCAAGCTCATGTTCGGATCGCTCGCGATCGTTGCGCTCGTTGAACCGATAGCCAAGCTCGCCACCACGTACTTCTTTGTTGAGCGGGATCTTTTACCTTTTGTGTATGCGGCGATTCCGATATCCATCATCGCGTCATACCTGGTAAGCGCATCTCTTGCCGCTATCGGGAAAAAGAACGTGAAACACGAAGCGCATGAAGTATTCCATTTTCCAAAAAAGTTTTTTGTTTCTTCGTTGTTATCTGGGCTCTCAACCATTACTTTTTTGAGTCTCGATATAGTCCTGGCAAATCATTATCTGGCGCCCGAAGACGCCGGACGTTATGC
>Ga0209542_10011284_pt1 | contig 15874 bp, 15 predicted proteins | sample RifCSPhighO2_01_FD_184028 | JGI IMG/M metagenome (GOLD analysis project Ga0209542, IMG submission 184028) | Soil microbial communities from Rifle, Colorado - Rifle CSP2_plank highO2_0.1 (SPAdes) (version 2) | ecosystem: Environmental > Terrestrial > Deep subsurface > Rock core/Sediment ... | reverse complement strand
CCCCATTCGGACATCTTCGGATCAAAGGTTGCTAGGCACCTCCCCGAAGCGTATCGCCGCCAAGCCACGTCCTTCATCACCTTCTTGGAGTCAAGGCATCCACCGTACGCCCTTAAATTTCCTATTAGGAAACTTAAAAACCACCTGCCCGCCACTTCACCCCGCCACCACTGGCGGGGCAAGCTCGCGGGCTTACTAATTTTCCATCCTGCTAAATGAAATCAATTTCATTTAGCTTGCCCCGGCCTTTTATGGCGGGGCGTTCTTTTCTACCGCCCTACAATCAGGCAGTAGAATTCTTTGTTCCACCTCCAGATGCGAAAAGACCCACTTTTGGGGAGGTTCCTTTCGGAACCTCGCTTCAGGTTCGCTCGCTCGTTGTGAAAGTAAACTTTCACACTCACTCGCTGCCTGAAGTCAAATCATCCAGGGTGGCATTCGATTGTTAAAGTTCAAGCCTACATATGAAAGAAAGACCCCGCTTTTTTCAAAGCGGGGTCTTTCGACATCGAGATAACCACAGGTTACCGTAACCGCTTTGAGTAAAGTTGTGAATTTCTTAACATTTCTAGGTAACCGCCATTCTATACCTTATAGAATTAGGTGTCAACAAGCTGTACTAGGTATGCCCCATTGACACACATACTACATTCATGTATAAACAGCATCAGACAGAAATAACGCCTCGCCACCTTCACCAGAGGAGAATGTATGCGAATACAGTTTGCTTGGGGAGCAACGCGCTTCGCCATACTCGTGGGGGCTGTAGCAATCAAGGTCGCCCGCCCTCGCCCATTCCGGGCCTTGCGCCGACTGATCAAGTACCAGATAAGCGGCGAGGTAAGAGCAAGATTGCTCACTTTCGCCGAGGATCCGTTCCTCGCAGGTTTCAGTTACATCTTCTCGGGGATTCTCGCCAACCGGAATGAATACCGGCTGTGGCAGGAGTCCCCCCGCCACTTCCTGGTCCCAACCCTCTACTCCTTCTGCTGGCTTATCAATGTGCAGAGGCGTGGTGAGAGTGTCAGCCAGGAAGAACTCAGGGTCGGCCACCCGTTCCGGGTACTTCTCGAAGGTAGGTCGCCGGGATTTGTCGGTGATATGACAAAGACGGCAAACTTCTGCCGTTATGAAGGACGGGTGTGTCTCCTGGACTATGGAAGCTATGACGTACTCACCTTCTTCTCGCGACCACAGTCTCACGACGTCACTCTAGCCGACGTGGCCAGAGACTGACAACCGTGCGGATTGCATTCGTGAACGCGGCTCTGACCACAGAGCCGCGTTTTTCATTTCTTCTTTAGAAATTTCTCCAAGTCTATCTGCATTTGAGCCAGTTCTCTCTCGTGTTGGCTCATACGAGTTCTTATCTGTTCTATTTCAGATTTAAGTTTATTTACCTCCGCCTGTTTACTATCAAAATCTCTTTTTTCTCTTTCGAACTCCGATTCTTTTTGTTTAAAAGTTCTTTCTTTTGCCTCTAAATCATGCCGGTCTTTCTCCATCTCTCTCTTCAAATTTTCCAATGCTTGGTTTGATTCAATCATGGTTCTTATTAAATTACTTAGGCCAATTCTAGCATTTTTTCATCACATCATAAACACCCTATTCAGTACATGGAGATACTTAAGGAGAATGCGCATATACATTACAATTCCGCGGTCGTGGAATTGTAATGTAGGCGCCAAAATTTGATTATCCAATGCAAGGCATTATCCAATGCAAGGCAAGACCTTGCAGGTTCCCAGACCTTGCAGGATTAACTCTTTATTCTATTTTAGTCAAAATTAGCCAGTTCTTGCGTAGCCAATTATGTTAAAATATACCTATGAAAATAATACTCGTGGCTACAGATTCAAAGACCAAAAGTGTGGTGTTTGTGTCAGATACCGGACAAGTGTTTTCTTTGAAGGAAACAGTCCGCTTGATATATTCTAAATCACTAGAGGGCGTATACATTGTGCGGGGTAGATATGGAGAATATATTCGCTCTACGCCAAACAACGCTCTTGAGGACAATTTGGATACACTTTCCGTTTCCGGCCGAGACATCATTTTGTATACCAACCAAACTAAACATGCTGTCAGCACTCCACCGATTAGTACGTATCTAGAACACTACTTGGCTTCTTTGGCAGAAGGCAAGCCATTTATTGTCCCTATTGGACAAAAGAAGGTCCTTGTTGCAGATATAAAAAGCAAGTTTATTTCTCATATTTCTCTTATCATCACGGCAGCGAAGGAATTTGATGTGGATAGATATCTACTTGGAGCGATTCTTATTGATGAAATTGCCCGTTTACATCCTTTCGAAGAAATCCTCGATCTCTTGGGTCTTAAAATTCTTGGCAGAAATGTATCAGTCGGTGCGGCACAGGTAAAACTAGAGACAGCCAACAGTTTGATAAAAAAGGGACTTTATAATCCCAATCCAGATGATAAAGAATTGCCGTTTTCAGGAACATTAAGTAATAAGAATCGTGAGCATCTCTACCAGTATGTCATCCAGCCGAAACATAATATTCGTTTTGCAGCGGCATTTATTCGATCTCTCATTGAGGTGTGGGCCACTCACATTGACATTACGAAACGACCAGAAATCATCGCGACTCTCTACTCTATCGGTTACGGTGATCCTAAAGTGAATCCGGTAGCATCTAAAGCAGGCGCACAAATTATAGAAGAATTTTATCCATTGGCAAAGAAATGGTTAACCGATATATAACACAATCTAACAAAGTGCGTATGTTCATATGGATAGTACTTATTGTACTCGGTGTTCCTCTTTTGAGCGTAACGCTTATCCTCGGTCTCTTTTATGCGACGGTACCGCTTCACAATCTATCACTCTGGCGTATGGAGCGGGTACTTGCATTATCAATAACACACCCTCTTAATTCAAGTGTTGTGGAGCGTCACTCGTTTCTGGGAACACGTTACACCAATACATCTGAATGTACCTATGTCGCTGGGGAGTTTCGATCGACGTCCCTTTCACGCGAAGAATTGTTATCAGTATATAAGGATGCTACGGTCGATATCTTCGGTTTTACTCGCGCAATGCCAGTGCATGTAGTCATCGCCGAACTCGACGCACCACTATCACTTGATGATCCTGCGACCAACTGGATAGTTAACTTCGCACAAAGTATCGGTACACACATAACTGGCACTACCTACTATCTTGTCTATTTGTACGAAAAAGGTCGTTTCCCATGGGGTGACTACCGCTGTATAGAGTGAGAGTCGGATAATTTTTATCATCCAGTTATACCACAAAAACATTCCGACATTCTCAAGAATAACGCTCGCAAGAACCGTTCTTGCGAAACTTATAGTAATTCAACAATCCACTCTAAACACTCACCGTAGTCGAACATGAAAAGCATTTTATCTCCAGTATTTTTCCAGACATCTTTTACCTTTGTCCTCTTAACACTCAAAGCTCCTGTTGGCTCTAAGTCCTGCCCTTCTTCAATCAGATCAGTGAATAATTCATATTTTTCTTTTGATCTTAGATAAAAATCACTTTTAACATCTCTGAAGAAACCAAAACAATGTCCAAAATCAATTTTATATTCACCAACAATCTTTTCGGCAAGGTCATGCAAAGAAGTATCATCTGAAATAGAGACAATTTTCTCTTTCTTCCTTCTTTGATCTCTTGGAGTAACTTTTAATTTCATATTTTCATAAAACCAATCATACGATATTTAAATGTCCTACAAAAGCCCTGCCAATCCACCTACATCTATAACTCGCGGTAGCGTGAATTAGATGTAGGTAATTATGTCTATAAACGTTACCTTCCCGCAAGGCAAGACCTTGCAGGTGATGGGAGCTACTTACCGAGGGGAGGGCTCGGTGATTTACCCTGGCAAGACTTTAATTCGTCTAGAATCGTCAACTAAAAACCTGGAGCTTGTCCAAATGGTGCGAAATAGAAGATTGCGAACGCAATAACTATAATTATTAATATTACGTAAAATATCTTTTTCATGACCATATTATAACCTATTTTCTGCTATTTTACCTTCTTAAATATGTCGATATCTATAAACTCGGGCAACTCGACATTGCCAGCTCGGTCAGTTGATCTATACAAGAGGTGGGTACGACCTTTAGTCCTGACCGTAAATGGTTTTGTGTACAGAATCCAGTTCTGCTCGTTGTCCACAAAATATTCTGTCTTTAATACTCCCGAGTTGCACATCTGCAAGGCAAGACCTTGCAGGAGGACCTTGCAGGAGAGTGAGCCCTCCCTTCAAGATTTTTGTATTCTTCCTCGTATAGCGCTCTGGGCGATGATGATTAGACTTACTAATACATATAAACCGCTTACCCATCGGAATACTTGTTCTGGATCCCAAGAGAAGTATCCAGAGCCCTTATAAGTAGTAAACAATAATATTGCCATAGGTATAAACCACCAAGCAAACCTTTTCCAGGAATTACTAGATTTGGGAAAGATCAATAAAATGAGAAACACTATTGAAAGAGCTCCCATTCCGTAATACAAAGCCTCCCCCTTTATCAATAAGAAAAAACAAAAAATACTGGCCTCACAGTTATAAATCTTCAATATGTAATACCCAACCCCAAAACCTATCAAAGAAAGTAATAATAAAGCGGAGATTGTTTTTCTTGTGCTCATATTCTAATTATAACGCACTTTCTATTTGTTCAAGTAAGTTAATAATCTCCCGCACATCAGAATCAGCAATCTTTCCTTTTTTACCTTTTTTGACTGCCTTATTAATAATATTATTTATTTTATTTTTTATACTGATTAACGATTTATCGTTCCTTTTCTTCTTTTCTATCTTTTTCTTTAAATTCTCTATGTTCTTCAAAAGATTGTTCTTGAGTTTATCTTTTATATCGAGACTCTGTATTTTTTCTTTGAGCAGAGTTAGTAGGTCGCTTATATCTGTCTCGTCAGAAACTACCAACTCATCTGTTTCCCCGTCGTTATTGGTGTCAATTTTTATTATTGTCTTCTCTGGATTTTGACTATTAACGGCAAAAGTCGCGCTAGTAGACGGCGTGGTTGGAATGTCTGAATAAGTAGCAAGAGGTATAGCTACGTCTGCAATAAAATCTTGAATCTCTACAGTGGTTGGACCATCGCCTATCCCCTTATAGACAAAGTGGTATGTGCCATCCTTAGGGAGAAAAATGTGCTGACTATCGCTTGAGTAGAGGAACGTGCTTCCCGGAATGTCTTCAGTAATCAAGAGAATGTCAGCAGATAAATCCTGATTAGGGTCAATACCGGTAAAATTACCAAGTTGGTCATATGCGCCGAGAATGACTGGGGAATACGTACTAACAATTAACTGACTAGCGACACCTTCTGGTTCTGGTTTGGAAATTTTAACAAAAGAATTAGTCAATATACTATCTTTTTCTATAACAGCCTCAATCATACTTTGGATTGGTGAGGAACTTAAAAGATCCCTGTGTTGAAAATTGGGATTATCCTCAAAAGTATTATATGCATACAAATCAAAAAAGTAAGTCTCATCAGCAATAGAGGAAATCGCGCTTGGGTAAACTACTGTTTTGTCACCCTCGACAGTGGGTACGATTTCATAACTCGGTAATGAGTGAGTATTTCTATAATTAATCGCTTTTGTCGTCGGACGTCCCCACCCCGCAACTTGCACTACGCGAATATTATCTGGAAACATATAATTGTCGTACTCATTATGGAAATTAGTTGCATCCGTCATGAGATCGGTGCGCAAAACTTCTGGCACTCGCAAAAGATCTGCCTCTGGCTTAGTACGAGATACCCCCGTGCCAGTTACGAAGGATAGAAAAGCGGGATAGATATTTATTTCCTCACCCCAAAAATCCCGCCATTCTTGAGTAAACGAAGACTCTGGGTCGAATGTAATAACAGGATCGATCACTTCTTCAAAATAGCGTAGGGATGGTAGAAGGTTGTACGCACTCGGCATATTTTGCGCTATTGCTCGAGCCGTAATAGGACCAACAATAAAACCTGCTACAATTCCCTCGCCATCTCCGTGAAGAAGTGCCGCGGCCGCTTGCGGAGTTCCCAACTGTGGAGTCCCTACCATAACAAACGAGTCGATAAGATTAGCTTTCCCTTCCTCTTCAAGTTTCTTAATAATTGCTTTACCCATGAGACCACCCATGGAATGCGCGATAATGGTCATCTGCCCGGTCTGTGATTGCGAAGCAATAGTCTCTATTTCTTCTATCAAATTAATCACATCGCTTGAAGTCTTAACTCCATCACTCAAAATTTTCTCCGGGAAGAATCGCCAATCGTATGGCAGTGGCAGCCATGCATTCATAACCCCTTCGGCAACGAGATTATCCATAAATTCAGAGAAAGGGGCGTATATCGGAGTGCCGTAGAATGTATCGAGAACACCATCCACATATATGTCATTCACACTTTCGCCACTTTCATCAAGAGCAAGTTGCGCCATATCGTTGCTAAAGATCGTTGGAGGCCACAGGGTATCGGAACCTGTCTTGAGCACACTTCCTTTTATCCCCGGCAAAAACACAATATTTGAACAGCATTCTTCAATCTGCTGCGATTTAACCGGCACAGGAGTAAATGCCATAGAAAATCTAACTGGCGGATCAAACATCGGATAGTAATTTGCAATAGACACCCAGTCGCCATTTACCAGCCCTGGAATTTCCCTATAAGTATTTTCTATTTCTGTAGTCCCTGCTTTTTTTACTACAACGGTATACCCGGTAGCGTCAAATTGTATGTCGTACAAATACCAGTTGGTCGAGTGATTAGGATCATGAAAACGATCTTGTAATTGATACATAACAGCGGCTGATTTTATTATAGGGGTTGACGTAGCTCTTGGATCAACATTCGTTGTGTATAACCTGGGAGGGTAACCAGCGAAGGAGCAGTCGGAATGTGTGTATGTAAAAGAAATATGTATATAGTCACCTACATAATCTTGCATATAATTTTCTAATCCAAAATAGGTGGATACCGGTGTACTGTCGCCAAATAATACTTGTGGTTTTTCGTCCACTACATAAGGATTTAGAATCGCCGCTGACACTAATTTTGCTCCACTCAAAAATACGATAAACGATAGGGAAAGCAAAAATAGCAAAATAAAGTTTTTTATCATTGTGTCCTAAAGAAAAAGCGTTTAAGAGTTTGAAGCCAACTGCCCTTAGTGTTGAAACTTGTCTCGGATACAACAGCGTCTATCACTGAAGCTGTTTGAGGTTTATTATCTTTCGGCTCTACAAGTTTTTCCGTGACTGGAGACGCGACAGTTACCGTTGTCGCATCCGCGCCATTCTGTTGATTAGAAATGTCCGCGAGCTGTTTCTGAAGAACTAATAATTGGCTTTGCATGCGTGTGATTTGTTCCAACCTTTGTTCCTCTATTTTAGCCAGTACTTCTTGCGGTTTAATCTCCGTGCCTACAACTATTAAAGAAACACTCGTGGGCCCAAAGGGGGTTAGTCCAGTAATATGCCCATCGAAAGAAATTCTCTGCCCCGGCTTGATAATAGTGTCCTTGGGAAAAACAAAGATCTGCGGCCCAGAGACGATAGCGCGGCCGAATAGATTTGTTTCGCTTTTCGAATTATTTGTAATTTCAATTCTTTCAGGCGAGGCAAAAGATATGGACAATTCCGGCGGCACGATGCGTACGTTCGTCCGAGATACTGCCTGCCCGTCCGGCCCGGAAGCATTCAGAACTACCACATATTCGCCGGGGTAAGTATAAGTGTGATTAAGAATCTGGCCGGTTCCAGTCGCGCCATCGCCAAATGACCATTTGAAATCAATATTCTTAGTGTAACTTGCGTTTGTGTTGGCATTAAATTCAATGGGGGTTCCGACGGTACTCATTCGCGACCTGCCCGCGCCTACTTCGAACTCGGTGTCCGCTTCAGTGTTGGTCAGAGAAGCCGCGCTGTAGTGAGTTGAAATAATAACTATAGAGGTGTTCGGGGCTGTGCCAGATGAAGTGACGGGAGCAGTCGAAGTAGCATTGCTCGTGGTGGTAGTAGAAACGGAATCAGAAACAGTGATAGTTTGCCCCGCGCTCCAAGTAACGCCACTGGCGCGGCCTTTGGCATTCACCGTCAGAATAAATGTTCCAAGTCCAGAATCCCTGTAATAAAAAGTGCGATTGGATGTATTTGTACTCATGGTCTTCGTAACCGGGTTGCCGGTACTACCCAAAAATTCTCCGGAGGGAGAAGTGGATATAAACTCGAGGTCAATCGTTTCTGGTGTTTTATAAGAACCGCTCGAAGAGTCTTGAGTTTGGATTGTCAGCGGCTCGGAGAGTTCGTTCGGTTTTATGGTTTGCGGCTCGGTTGTAAATACAATCTTGGAAACTTGAGCATACGAAACCGCAGGCAGGAGTACCAGCAGTATGACAAAAAAGTATTTTCTATAAATACCCACGAGCGTAGGCAATTACCGCGATGCTTAGAGAGATAAGACAAAGAAACCCGAAAAGAAACTTAAAAAAAGTCTTGTCAAAATAACGCATTGGCTGATTATAATATCTAGACCATAAAACTTCCAATCCTCAAGCCTATCCATGTGGATAACTCCCTTACTACAAAGGTTAAACCTCTGTAGTAATCCACTCGAAGATCGAGGTTGTGAAAATATCCGGGGTGGGAAAATATTCCGGAAATTCTTGTTTGGTTAATATTAGTGCTGAATCCCTATCTCTGCCAGCATAATCAGCAAAACTGGAGAAAGTGTAGTTATTCAGATATTTTTTTGTTTCTTCTAAATTTTTTATCCCATTTTCTTTCCACTCGGTATCAATTAATTTCACTGGATTAAGGTGAATGTAAGCGAATAAATATTTGAGGTATCTATCATCAGCGGCATGGATTGACTTATAAGATGATTCAAAAAGTCTACCCTTTCTTCTATACTTATCATTAAAATACATTGTGTAAGCAGTTATTAATTTCTGCATAAATAACGAGATACCCTTTTCGTTTCTTTCTCTGACCAAAAGATGAAAATGATTAGGCATTAAGCAATACGCGCCAATGTCCACCAAAATTTCTCCCCTTCTATTGGTATATTTTCCAAAGGTTAAACCTATGGGTAGATCTCTAATCACCACTGGTTTACTACTATTACAAAAGAACAGTATCTTGATAAATCTTTCGTAGTCATTGTTATCAAGAAAAATAACTCTCTTTTCAACACCACGGCTGTACAAATGATAATATTCACCAGGTGCAAAAATATGAGATCGCGCCATAAGACCATTATACCAGCACAGAGGTTTAACCTCTGTGGATAGTGGATAAACAAAATGGCTAATATATTAGGTCCATGCAAGTCAGACTTGCGGAGCTTTATTGAACAGACGACATCAAAAAACCGCCAGAGGGCGGTTTTTTGATGTAATACGAGATTCTCTCTTAATAAGTCCCGTCTGTAATCTGTTGCTGTAGGAGAGCAATAAGCTGTTGAATAAGTGGGATAAGAGCCGCGCGAATTTGTGCTATGGCTGCCTGTTTTTGAGCTGGAGTCCAAGAAGAGAAGTCAGCAGTCGTTACCAATTGAGCTACCGGTGAAGCTTGAGGTGCTGGAGTGCCTCCCCCGCCTCTACTTGTACCTGTGCCCCCGGAAGTGTCCGCCGCGGCATTAGTACAAAGTGTTGCGGAAGGTGTGATAATTGCAATAACTTCACTGCTACTGGCAGTATAACCAAGCTTAGATTGTGTAGCATTACAGACGTGAGTGCTTATCCCCAATGGCTGGTTTGTAGCTAACACATTAAAGCTTGGAGCAGTTACCTGAAATGTCGAGTTAGCATTAGCTTGCAGGGTAACCGTGAAGGTCGTGCCGCCAACAGCAATGGATTCAATCACAGCAGAGGAACCGGAGACATTGAGAGTGATGCCATTGACGGATAGGACCGTATCGGTAGTCAAGGAAACATCGTCATAAGCGGCGAAAGCGGGGAACGCGAAACTTAAGCTTAAGCCCAATCCCAGCGCGGTCGCGCGAGCTACCAGCCTAGATATTTTTTTCATGGGCAAGGTGGTTAATTATTAGGATTGTTAAGCTTATTCAATGCAGATATAAGCGTAGACTAGAGGGCCGACGGTTGCTGTCTGCGTTATGGTAATACCAGTCGTTGCGACCACATAGCTGAAACCAGCGGTAGCAGCGTTAGCATTCGCAGCGGCATTCATTGGAGTTACAGTGCATACAGGAGCTGTTGCATATGCCACGTTAAATGCCACTATTGCTGTTTGGTTAGCACAAGTGGCAGTAATTTCGCCCCTCATGTCTGTTGAACCAGCAGATACAGAATCGTCAGTACATGTTCCCGTAGTGCCGGTAGGCGCAGTTGTTTGGGTTGAACGTAAGTGGGATCCTAATGCGGCGCCGGCAATGATCGCTTTCCCGCCTAACGAAATAAATCCATCAGTGGCGTTAGAAATCGTCTCGGCATTCTGTAGTTCTATATCAATCGTGGAAGGAGCATTCAATTTAAGCCCACGAGTCCATGTGATAGTCCCTGATTCCGGGCCATCCTCAACCAAGATAGCGTCGCCATAAGTCCGGCTCGCACCATCCATGTCTCCAGCGCGGATAATCACGCCATGAAGCTTGGTGAATGTGTCAGCCACGCCGCCGGTGATTCGGAAGAATCCAGCAGAGGCTTCGGTGGTAATAGTCTGAGTGCTTTGGCCCGCGTCAAACGACAGTTCACCATGGATGCCGTAAGCCGGTCCTACTGTTTTAGCTCCCGTTCCTTTAAGATAAGCGTAAGAAAGAATGCCTTGCAGAGTGCCGGTATCAAAAGTGTCATTGGCAGTGGCGTAAGCCTCCATGCCGTAAACGCCCTTGGTCGAAGCGTCCACCCCGTTTTCAGCGCGCACATACATTCCGCGGAACGCGTCGCCGATATTGGTCCAGTCCGTAACTTTATAGCGAAGCTCTTGGCCTTCGCCCTTGGTGTAGGTATCATCGAGTGTCAGAGCTGTGCCACTAACATTACCCGTTGATACACGCCCATTGAGTATCAAACCGTCAATTACAGAATCTCCCACAGTCAAGCTGCCGGTTGTTGACGCTTGAACCATGGAGGTCAAGCCGGTCAAGGTTGATGTGCCGTCAACTACCAAATTACCATCAGTATCAACATTGGTGCTGATGGTCGTTACCGCGTTTGCTACAAACGAGACAACCAAAACACCTAATATCACAGCAAGGACGACGGAAATTATTTTCGTCATCCTATCATTATTAATTATATTCATACTTTAATTATTATTGATTTATGTTCGTCCTACTAACACGACAATTATCTCATAATTATCTCAATAAATATATTTCGCAGAGTGTGGATAAGGTGGATAAAATGTGTATATCAAAAAACCGCCCGAAGGCGGTTTTTTGATTCTACACGTTAAGTGTAGGCGTAGTAATCCTTAAGCGGATTACGGGAAGGAAACGTCAGCAGTTCTCCAGTCAGTATCTCCAGCCATGAAGGTAGTGGTTTGAGTGCTACCACTTGTAGCGTTGAACCACTGGATACCTTCGAAGCCCACCGCGTAGACGCTGCCACTCGTCAGAGCTGCACCAGCCACTGTTCTACCTTCAATCTTGAAGGTGACAGGGACGGTGACTTCGTTACCATCAGTCAACGTACAACCGTTCTTGGCGGCAGTTTCTGCCACACAGGTACTAGGAACAGAGTACGAGGTCGAGGTAGCGTTGCTCGAGATTAGCCCGTCATAGGTGCTGTTTCGGTAAACCTTGAACGTAGCTGTAGAGCTTGCGAACAGAGGCGTAGCGGAAGCGACGTTACCGAGGGTCAGAGTACCACCGACAGCCTTAATCTTGATGTTGAAGGTTGCAGTTATGGTAGAGGTACTTGTAAGGAGTGCGGCAGGAGCGCCCTGCGGTACACCGCTTGTAGCAATCGACTTGGAGACCAAGGTTACTTCCGGACCAACCTTTCTGAGCCAAATGGTCTTGCCTTGGGCAGTACCAGTCTCTGTGACAGCCGAACCAGCAGAGTTTTCTGCAACGACTCGAGTGCCATCGGTAGTTGTAATACCAATGTCAGCCGCGTAAGTATCGGCCAAGAGAGCCGCGGAGTCAATGTCGACTTTGAAAGTCAGAGCTTTCGTGGTATCGGCTGGAACAATCCAGTCAATACTAGAGAAGGTCGCGCTTGAAGCCGTAACGCTTGTGCCAGCGACTGTAGCCGAACCGACAAGCGTGCTTCCATCATAGATGTAAGCAGTCGTAGCCGTAGCCACGTTGTTACTATTACCGCGAACGAGGTCAACAATCAAGTCAGTGATTTTGACGTTGTCCTTACCTGCCGCGAAGTTGAAGACAGCAAGAGTAAGTTCGTCATACTCATTGTCACTTGAACCCTGGTTAGCAATAACCTGACTTGTGGAAGGACTATTGCTTGCGAGAGAAACGGTCATAGATGCGCTGTCAACCACGTCAGCCGCTGAAGTGAAATTGTTGGCGAACAAGGTCGAAGGCGAGTACTGGTTGATACTAGCACCGTCCACAGCGCGAACACCGTCTACAGGAACCGACACAGTCCAACTGTCGTCGTCGTAAGCGGAATCCCAGCTTGTCTTAGGATCAACAGCGATGGTAAGAACCTTGCTGGTATCCTTCGGAACCACAACACTGAAACCAGTGATAGTGATGTAGTAAGCAGTACCTTCCTTGACAACAGTGGTTGCATCAAGAACCATCGATGCCAGGACTGTAGAACCGTCCATAACATAGATTTTGTCGGCAATCTTGGTGTAGAACTGTTGGTCGGAGTTAGTAGAACTACTTGCATCGGCAGTGTCAGCATCAAGCTTGAGCTTGACTCTCTCGACTTTAAGATCGGAGACGTCGGCCTCAACTTTGATACCTAAGACACCTACCTTAGAACCACCTTCATAGACCTTCGTTCCAGAAGCTGGAGAAGCATTCTCTGAAGCAGTTAAGGTGCCTTCCACACCGGGAGTAGTGATACCAACCGTAGAACCAGGAACCGTAGTGCCTGGTACGGTGGCACCGGCAACAGCAGAGTACTTCGCCTGTGAGATAGGACCGAAGTAACCTACAGCCGGAGCAACTCCATTGGCCGCTTGCCAAGCGGCTACCGCCGTTCGGGTGACGGGACCGAAGTATCCGGTCGAACCACCAGCAAAGGTGAAGTGACCCGTGCCAGTTAGGTAATTCTGCAAGCAAGTAACATCAGCGCCCCGTGACCCAATGGTCAAGCTACTGGTGAAAGTGCAAGCAGTAGTGGCCACAGTGCTTCCCTGAAGGATGGCTAACTGTGCCATAAGTGCATTGATTTGTGTCTGGAGTTCAGCGATTGTCACAGCTCCTGCCATCGGTACAAAAGCACCGAGGAAAAGAGAAGCACCTGCTGCGATTCCAGCAATCTTTGCAATTCTAATTTTTGTCATTGTTAATTTATTTTCTAATGCGTGAGTGCTTCCCAATAATTACTAATATTTGTTCGGGTTGCGTCACGGGTATTAATTTTTCAACATTTGCCCCACTTCGCATAAAGCTACGCGGGGCGAACCCTTATTATAAAGGATGTTGCGCCAAGTACCAAATGTACTGTGGATAACCCCGTACCAGAACAAGTTCGGTACGGGGCAAGCTCCCATAATACATACTCTGTGGCTTTAAGCAAGACTATAGCGGCTCCAGCGCTTCTCCCCTACCTTCCTAAGAATACCAGCTTGCACCATGGCCGAGAGCTCTCGCTGGATTGTTTTCTCGCTACAGCCACTGATTAGAGGGGAAACGTCCTTTATCATGACCTCTTTCTTGCGTTTCAAAAGAGTAATAATAATGTTTTGCCGGCTGTTTTTTTTGACAGAAATAGCTCCGAACTTTTTCAGGGATGATTTCCCGTCAATTCTGTCCTTTATGAATTCATCTCTTCGTGGTTCAGGCAAGGTCCTATCATCCGTGACTATTTCACGAGTAAACATTAGTTCCAAAGGTTTTTCTGCCCCATGCTCAAGTTTAGATAACTCTCGAATGAGAATATCACAGTTCATTTCAGAGACCAGACCCGCGGTTTTGGCCACAGAAAGAAGCGAGAGTATCTCTATAGTCGTGCTAGACTTGTCTTTTATTTTTTCGGAAATCAGGTCGGTGGAGAGAGTTCTTAATCTCCATTTTAAAGGCTCTTTATCATCGAAAAAACTCGTAACGAGATAAATCGCTGAACTAATCTTTTCTCTCTTTTTTGAAATATCTGTCTTTAACATTGCCCTATATAAGTCCCTTAGTATACCATTTTTTGTCCCTTATTGCAATTGAGTCTATTATGGGGTTCAGGGACAAATTTTGCAAGACTACCTTCTAATGAACAAAGCGTTCAGGCTGTGTGTTATTATTATGAAATAACTTTTTGTTGTTATGGCAAGAAATCGAAAGAAACAGACCCGTGACTGGGAGGAGAATGGGATGTCAATATTCAGACTTACTTCCAGAGAGACAGCCAACGGCATTTTCGGTGTGTTTTCAATAGTGCTCTCTATCTTCCTTATGATGGGAGCTTTCGGTCTGGCCGGCCAAGTTGGGACTGTCGTCTATGATTGGCTTTCCTATCTTTTCGGCTTCGGCTACTACCTTCTACCAGTGGTATTCCTCTTATTAGCAATATCATTTCTCCGAGAACAGGAGAGGGACTTCGCCATGCCGCAGATTTTCGGCTCGTTTGTCCTTTTCCTCTCATCTCTCGGTCTCGTCAATCTTTTCTCGGACGAGGGTGGTATTGTAGGGAGCTTCATATCCAAACCTCTGGACTCATACTTTCATATCTATTTCAGCGCAGTAATACTTCTAGCGCTCGTTGTCGTCTCAATCTTGGTCATCTTTAATACTTCTATAAAGTTTGATGCTATTTCGTTCATCAAAAGATTTTTCTCAAAGAAAGAGGTTGCTCCTCTAGCCCCCATGGAAAGCGCCGCTATTGATAAGGCGGTAGAGAAGATGGAAGCAAGAAGCGGAGGAGAGATGAAGACAAGTCAAACTCCTGAAAAATCAAAGAGCGATGAAGGATTTATGCCAATGATTACTCGTCGAAGTGGCAAGCGTTGGACTCCTCCACCGCTCTCGCTTCTTGAAGGTGACCGCGGTAAACCGGGCGTCGGCGACATCAAGGCTAACGCAAACTTAATCAAGCGCACACTTCTCAACTTCGGCATCGTGGTCGAAATGGACGAAATTTCAATTGGTCCGTCCGTCACCCGCTACGCCCTGAAACCGGCTGAGGGTGTCAAACTCTCAAGAATTCTCGCGCTTCAAAATAATCTTGAGCTAGCGCTCGCGGCGCATCCCGTGCGCATCGAAGCGCCGATACCGGGTAAATCTCTGGTGGGCATCGAGATTCCCAACACGCTCAAATCTATTGTCGGTCTCGGCTCTCTCGTCTCCGATGAACAATTTACCAGAAGCGCTTTGCCACTCTTAGTCTCGTTAGGCCGAGATATTGCTGGTCGATCGCAGTACGCGAACCTTGCCAGAATGCCGCATCTCCTAATAGCCGGCGCTACCGGTTCGGGTAAGTCAGTAACCATACACGCCATAGTCACATCGCTTTTATTCAGAAACCCGCCCGAGAATCTTAAATTTATTATGATAGACCCCAAGCGTGTCGAACTGACGATGTACAACAATATTCCCCATCTCCTAACTCCGGTAATCACCGACCCGAAAAAAGCCATCTTAGCTCTCAAATGGGTTGCCAAAGAGATGGAGCGCCGTTACGACATCCTTGAGAAATCAAGCGCACGGGACATCGACTCGTATCACCAAAATACCAAAGACGATAAGTCGATACCC